>OBJR01000051.1_pt1 | contig 13155 bp, 9 predicted proteins | sample 1519711 | NCBI WGS metagenome assembly OBJR01 (sample SAMEA3235155, study PRJEB22506) | soil metagenome | biome: Forest; feature: Temperate coniferous forest; material: soil | place: Canada | collected 2011-06-18 | depth 0.2 m | reverse complement strand
CGACGCTGTACGTGTGGCCAAGAATGAGGACGTCCGAGCCTGGGTACTTCTGGCTCAAGGTTGTCTACAACCACACCACCACGCCGAACTACTCGTTCTATTACAGCTTCGACGGAGCGACGTGGATTGATCTGACGTGGACCGAAAACAAGACGACGTTTTTCACCACGAACGCGGACAACATCGGCATCTGGATCAACACCGTGCGCAATGCTGGCGCAAGTGGGGTGCAGAACATTGGTTGTTCGTCCTGGGAAATTACGACGCCTTAAGGGGGCTTCGATGCCGGTTGAAAGCGTTACCGTTGTGCCCGTTCCGTTGCGCACGCCTGGACCAGCGGGTCCAACGGGCGCGACCGGCGTTACGGGACCTACAGGCGTTACCGGCTCCGGTAACACGGGTCCAACCGGCAACACGGGTCCGAGTGGCGGTCCTACGGGTTCGACCGGTGTGACGGGTCCGACTGGATCAACCGGATCAACAGGTCCGCTTGGTTTCACGGGACCCACGGGTGTCACGGGTGCGAAAGGTGCGACCGGTAATGCGGGATCGGGCGGCCCGGTTGGCGCGACTGGTCCGCAGGGTACGGGCTCGATCGGACCCGGTGGTCCTACCGGTGCGACCGGCGCGGGTGGTCCGACTGGCCCGAGCGCGGGTCCAACAGGTGCGACTGGTCCGACCGGTACCGCGGGTGTGACGGGTCCGAGCGGGGGTCCGACAGGTCCGACCGGCGTGACCGGTCCCGCGTCTAACATGTCGCCCGATCGCGCGGTGGTGACGCCGACAACTTCGACGTGGAGCACATGGGTGAACCAGGGCGGCGCTACGCTGACCAATGAATCGTGGGGCGTGCTGCTTGAGGAAACGTCCACGTCGACTAGCGTGAATCATCTTCGCTGCAAGGTCAACGCGTTTCCGGTTGGTGACTTCACCGCGTATGCGCGGTTCACGCGTGCATGGTTTTCGCAGAACTTTATCGCGGCCGGAATTGTAATCCGTGAATCCGCGACCGGGAAGCTGGTCATACTTCGGATTGGTGGTGATCAGTCGGCCGGAAAGATTGGCGTCGATAAATACACCGACGCTGACACGGGTGTGGGTGCGCTGTTTCAGTCGAATACCGATGTGGAGCCGGGTGTGTTCTGGCTCAAGGTCACGTATGTGTCGGGCTCGACGCCCAACTATGTGTTCTCGATCTCGTATGACGGGAACGCGTGGAACGATATTGCGATCATGAATAAGACGACGTTTTTCACCACGAACGGGGATCAGATCGGAATCTTTATCAACACGGTCCAGCAGTCGGGTGCGGGCTTTGTGCAGCGTGTTGGATGCACCTCATGGGAGGTTGTCTAGTGGTTCAATACACATATGAACGTCTGAAACCCGAATATGCGCGCCTCTGGTCACAGATGCGAGTCGTGAAGGGTATCGCGGCTACACGTCAGGCCCGGCAGATAATCGCGGGAAAGGAACGATACAAGGCGGTCGAGGCGAAGACTAACATGCCGTGGTTCGCGATCGGCTGTTTGCACATGCGCGAATCCGGTGGAGATTTTCATACGTGGTTGCACAACGGCGACCCAATGAAAAACAAACAGGGTCAGCCGGTCCGCACCCGACAGGTTCCTGCCAATCGTCCGCCCAATCCGAACTGTACGTGGGAGGAAGGTGCGATCGACGCGATCGTATATCAGCGTTTGCACGAAGTGACCGATTGGGGTCCCGAGCGCGTCGCCTATGCGGCCGAGAAGTTTAACGGCTGGGGTTACCGGAAACCGAAGATCAACATCCCGTCGCCTTATCTGTGGGGCGGCACGTCGGTCCAGAAGATGGGGAAGTTCGTCAGGGACCACGTCTACAGTGCGACGCAGATGGACCCGCAGCTTGGTGCGATGGCGGTGTTGCGCATGCTGCTGGAGCTTGATCCTGAGGCGTCGTTTGCGCCGCTCACCGTCCAGCCCGCCGCGATGGCGGACGAGGAAGACGCCGACGACGAAACGCCGATGTCGCCGAAAGCCGATGATGTCGAAACCCAAGCGCATCCGACAGTGATCGGGTTGATCACGAAGTCGAACACAATGAGGGGTACGTTGCTATCGTGGGGCGCCGCGATTAGCGGATGGTTTAGCGCGTTCATGGACAAGCTGCATGATCCGGTCTATCTGGCGCTGTTCCTTGTCGGCGTTGGCGTGACGTGCTATGCGACGTGGCTCGCGGTGTCGGGTCGGATCAACGTCGAGAAACTGGTCGCGCATCTATCTGAGGACAACACGTCATGATCCAGTTTTTGGTTTCATATCTCTGGCACGGTTTGATCGGATGGATCGGAGTCGCTGGCCTTGCGCTTGCGGTTTCAGCGTATGTGTTTTTCACATCACCGTCCGCGGGCGTGCGACACATTTGCGTGCTTGTCGCTACGGTATGCGTCTGTGTCATGTTCCTGTACCCCAAAGCTTTCCATGATGGAGCCAACCATGTCAAAGTCCAATGGGCCGCCGCTGAGCAGAAAATGCGTGCGCTTGGCGACGCGGCTCGCGCTGATGCTCTTGCTGATGCCGCTCGCGGCGTGCGCGACCCGTTTGACAGCGACTCAAAGTAGCACCGTGTGTGCGCCTTGGAGTTCGATCCGGTACGCGTCCAAGAGCAAAACGAATCCGCGCTATGCGGGGCCTGACCTCGCGCCGGATTTGAAGGTTCACAACCTCACCGGTTCCAGGCTGTGCGGTTGGAAATAGAGGTTATGTCCGGGTTACCAAAACGAAAACGTCGTTTGCTGGCATTGGCGTCCGCCATGCGTCGTGATGTTGGCATGGCGGCGGTACGATACACACAAGGCGGATCAAGCCGGCGTGGAGGTGGTGCTTTAGTTGCTGCTAAAAATGGTCTCGAAAGATACGTCACGGGGGGAAGTAGTGGCCAAGACAAAGCAACAGAATAGGGACAACGTTCGTGCGTGGCGTGCAAGAAATCCTGAGAAGAACCGGGCTAAGGCGCTTAGATATTATTACGCTAATGTTGAAAAATGCAGATGGAGAACAGTAAAACGGAAATACGGGTTATCCCGTGAGCAATTTGAAGCCATGCTCTGTGCACAAAATTTTAAGTGCGCTGCGTGTAAAGAAGGTGGACCAAATGCCCTAGGGCAATGGCACATAGATCATAATCATCGCACTGGAAAAGTGCGTGGTATTTTGTGCGGTGGATGTAACTGCGCTCTAGGCCATCTGAAAGATAGCATCAATCGAGTGGTCAGGCTGCGCGAATACTTGGAGAAAACAGATGTCCCCGAATTCAGCAATTCCTGACGATGAAATCGTCGAAACCGGTTTCGTCTCGCCCGACGATGCACAACTGATCCAGACCGAAGGACCCGATGTTCTGGTTCTACCGGATGGCAGCACGGCGCCGGTGAACCCGGCTCCCACCACGGCCGATATCGCGGCCGCGGCCGCGGCTGAGGAAGCCGCTCAACCCGCGCTTGGGCACGAAGTGAATCAGGCCGCACAGGTCGTCATACAGGAGCCGCGGCTTGTGCAAGAGCACGGAACGTTCATCGATCTCGGGGGCGGCGACAAGATCGTGAATACCGGTGACGGCGGTGTGAGGCTCCAGCCCGCTCCCCCGAAGCCGCCGGTCAATACGGAGCAGACGCTTTCGCCGCGCGCCGTGACCAAGCGCGAACTGGAACTACAGGCGGGGCGGGACACGGTCGCGCGCCACGAGGAAATGGAACGCAATCGGCCGAAGCCGGTGAAGACCAAAGCCGAGATCGAGGCCGAAGGTCGCAGCACGCCGGTTTTTCGACCGGGTGAATTCAGCGAATATCGCGATATGAAAAGCGGTGCAGCATCCAAGGATGCGGGCAGTCGCGCGGCGCCGGAAGTCAAACCCGAGAATGACATTCTGGAAGTAGGGGCGGCGGCTCGCGCGGCGGGGCCGACTTCGTAATAGGGCACCGAAATGGGCGCGATCAAGATCGACCAGTTCGGCGGACAAATCCCGGCGTGGGATGTTCGCTTGCTGCCGCCCAATCAAGCCGCGAGCGCGCGCGACGCGTATCTGTTGGCTGGCGTCCTCAATGGATGGCGCCAGCCAAAACTGCTTCATGTGCTGAACAACTCGGCCGCCAAGTTCGCGTTTCGTGTTCCTACGCAAGCGCAGTCGGTCGCGACCGCGGTACTGGCATTCCCCGCCAATGCGAATGCGGGCGACAACGTCACGGTTGGCGAAGAAACCTATACGTTCAGGTCTTCGGTGGCGGCCGCTTACGATGTCTTGCTTGGCACCAATGCGACGCATTCGGCTCAGAATTTGTTTGCGGCCCTTACACTGAACGGTGTGTTCGGTCAGCAGTTCGGGACCGGTACATGTATAAACCCCAACATCTCCCCGAACAATCCGTTCGTTGGCTTGCCGTGGTCTAATGTGGCGGGAACGAGCGCGCCTGGAGCCGGGACGTTGATCCTGATTCCGGTCAATCCCGCGGGCACGATGCACGCGGTCGACATGTCGCTTTTGCCGTCCAGCACCAATGCGGGCGCGAAATTTCGTGGTGTTATTTACGACAACGTGAACGGAGCCGCGGGTAGTCTACTTGCGTCCGGTACCGAAGTGGTTGGATGTGTGGCGGGCACTCCGATAGTCAGCACGTTTTCGATTACGCCGGTTCTCCAAAGTGGGATCATCTATTGGATCGGTTTTATGATGGACACCGCGGTTTCGTCCCATCTGGCGGATAACGGAACCAATGGATCACTCGCGTCTGTGTCCTATGCGGGAGGGGTGCATAACCCGGCTCCCATCATGAGCGCGCTCCAGCCCGATTGGCAGATGTGGGCCGACATGACCTTGATCTCGGCGAGTGATGTTGAGAACACGCTAGGGACTCACGATTTTGGAAGTGGTGCGATTCCGATCATCACGGTTTTCGCGCCTACGTTTGGTGCCGCGTACAACACGATCACGGTTTCTGAATCGACCAGTGCGGCTCGCATGACATGGTTGCGCGACACCGGTGCGTTGTCGCATACCGCCACGACTTTGACCGGAGGTGCGAACCAGACCGAAGACGCAACGATCGCGGGGTCTTCGGTGTGGCTGGAGTTTGTTGATCCTGATACCAATGTGATGAAGTCGCCGATCCTGTCGGACGCGTTTCAGCGGTACTATTTTGCGAGCCCGACGCTCCCACCGAAGTACAACACATATGCGCGCATCGCAAACGGCGATCCGCCGTGGCTTTTGGGCGTGCCGGCGCCCGGATGTTCTCCAAGCTTGACCGTTACCGGAGGCGGTAACGCGACCACGATTGGCTTGAACACAAGCACGTCGGTGAATACCGCAACGCCGGGCGCGAACACGCTGTTTCTGTTGCCTGTGACGCCGACTGGCGCGTTGGAGTTGACCAATGTCTCATTGATGCCGGCCGGTACAAGTACCACCGCGCGGTTCACTGGTGTGCTTTACAGCGACAACAATGGCGTTCCTGGTTCATTCATCGATCAAGGCGTCGAGGTGGTCGGATGCGTTGCGGGTACAGCGGTTGTGAGTTCGTTCGTGATCCCACCCGGTCTCAGCACCAGCGTGCCGTATTGGATCGGAATGATGACTGACACCGCGACCGCGTTCCAGCTTGCGGATGATGTGCACACGACCGGTGTCGTCGCGTCCGCGACTTACAACAGCGGACCGCCTTTGACCGCGCCCGCGATGACAGCGGGTCAACCCGATTGGCAGATGTGGGCTGATGCGACCAGTCAAGCGGTGTTGGAAACGCGTGCGTATGCGTACACGTGGGTGACCGCTTACGGTGAGGAAGGGCCGCCGTCGCCGCCGACGCTCGCGACCGCATGGTCCAACTCAACATGGACCGTTGGTTTGTTCACGCCTACTCCTGACGAAATGGGAGTCACACGAACCATCACGCGGAGCCGTCTGTATCGTTCAGTATCGGGGACTTCGGGCACCACGACGTTCTTCTTTGTGGCCGAATTCGACGTGCTCACTGCGGTGTTCGCGGACACGATCAACGATAGCATTGTGGCGTCCAATGCGTTGCTCGCAAGCACGAACTGGTTTCCTCCCCCCACGGGTCTCCAGGCCATCATGGCGATGCCAAACGGAATGTCGGTTGGTTTCCGGGCGAATGAGATTTGGTTCTCGGAGCCGTATCGTCCGCACGCGTGGCCGCCCGGTTATGTGATTACGACTGACTTCCCGATCGTTGGCATCGGCGTCACCGGGCAAGCTGTGGTCGCATGTACGGCCGCAACGCCCACGGTCGCATATGGTACTTCGCCCGGCACGATGTCCGAGACGAAGGTGAAAATCGCGGAGCCATGCTTGTCGCGTGGCAGCATCGTGTCGACTGATGCGGGTGTGGTCTATGAGAGTTCAAACGGTTTGATACACGTTACCCAATACGGGCAAGGCACCAACACCACCGAAAGCTGGATCAAGCGCGAAGATTGGATGTCGCTTGTGCCGCAGAAAAATTTGCGGGCGATCAAGCTCGGGCAGTTTTTCTTCGCGTTCGGGACCACGAACGGTGCGGACGTGAGCGTTGCGCAACGCGGCTTCACGATCGACATGGCGTCCGACACGAGCAACTTCACGGTGTGGCCGCAGGCGGGTGGTCATCGGGTCGGATATGGAAACTTGTCGGCCCCCAACGGGTTCAACATCGACAACGTGATGGTTGACCCATGGACCGGGATTGGGCTGTTGGTCCAAAATAACGGCGTGTACTATTACGACTTTGCGGACGCGGCGCCGGTCCTTGTGCCATATCTCTGGCGATCCAAGACCTATCAGCAAGGCTACAAGCTCAACTTTGAAGCCATGCGGGTGTTCTTCGATATTCCGCCGGGCTCGCCGACGCCGGGTGCGCGCGTGACCGCGGATGCGTTTCAGGACATCGCATTGGGTCCGAACATGTATGGCGTGGTTCGGGTCTTTGCGGACACCGGGGACGGGACCGGACTTCGTCTTGTATGCGCGCGTGAGCTTCGCGCGACTGGCGAGTTAATGCGAATTCCGTCCGGGTACAAGGGCGAGTTCTGGTCGTGGGAAATCGAGGCCCGCGTGGTAGTGTCAAATTTACAGGCCGCCACTACGGTGACAGAGCTTCGTAAGATTTAGGGGGTTCCGTTGCCGACTGAGGCACCCGTCTGTCATTTGGCTCCGGTCGTGGATATCCCACAGCCGGCTCCCAATACGTTGCCGTCTATTCCCCAGGCGACCACTGATCCAAACAGCATGTTGGCCGCGATCCAGGCGCTTACGCTTGGGTACAACCTTTTGAGTGGACAGCAGCCAGGGCGTGATGGTGCGGCGGGAAGTGATGGTCAACCGGGCCAAAGCGATAGCAAGAAAAATGGTGCTTGGAAAGAGGATGACCGGCAGGTCGGAAAAATTCGCGTAACCAATCCCGATGACGATTCGCAATTTGTCGATGTGGAGGTGATCAACCGTCTCGTCATGAAGAATCAGACCACCGGTGAGACATGGGTGTGGACACGGTGACATGCCCGGCAACGTATTCGATTATTTGGAAAAGCCGGTTGCGGTAAGCTGGCCCGGCAAGCGTGTGGCGGTGGTCGAGATTTCGACATCGACCAGTCGGGACGTGTGCCCTGAGGTTAGGCTCCGCAGCGCGCCCGCGACGCAAGCGGTTTACGATTTGAACGATGTGACAAGTGTGGCTGATCCAATCGGCCCAATTGTAAACCCGATGACCCCCCGCATGCGAAAGACCGTGCACGTCTGGAGCAAAGGCGCGCACGCGGAGGCGCGTAGCAGTGAAGGCGGTGCGGGAGCCCGCAATGTGTTCTTTATCAACCTGGACTACGTCCGGTCGAAGATGTCCAAGGGAGATAAGGATTATCAGTTTACGATCGATACGCCCGGCAACACGAATGGCACCACGGTCACCGGAGTTCTGACCGCGGTGAAATGGACCTTGACGTGGGATACCCGCGGACCTCCAGCGTGTACCGGCCCGCTGTCGTTTGGTGGTTCGTTCTTTGGATTTCTTCCCGGTAACGGATTCGCACCGCTGGTGTATCGGTTTCAAGATGTGACCACACCCGCGGGTGTGCTTGATGCCACGAAGTCCGACGCGGATGCGATCAAGGCCGCACAGGAAGCGATCGTCAGGAACGGCGATCCTTGCGCGGTCAATCTTGTTTTTACTCCCACCGTGGATTTTATCGTGCCCACGATTTTCACGGTCGATGATGTGCTGTTCTTCGACATTCGGGTTTCGACATACCAATTGACCGGGACCAGCCTGAGCACTTTGGGAGCCCCGTATGACACCGGGACTGAACTGGACTTTCCGGTCTTTGAGGGCTCGGCCGGATGGGATGTAGAAGCGACCGCGTTTGGGCTCGGCCGGATCAAGCTCTTTGGCGATAGCGGTGGCTTGGCTACGTTGCCGCCCGACAAGCTTACCTTCACGGTAAGGTTCCCAGCCTTGGAGGTGGGTGCCCGTGTGGACGCCAGATAATTAACGCATTTTTCGTCCGAGGGCTCTAATCCTATGCTGATCGCAGGGGCGGCCCATGAACTTTCTTCTCAATAGCGATATTTTCAAGAGCAACACAGCCCTGAACACATCGCTGTTGTCGCTGGCGAATCAGCTTGCGCAGCAGCAGTATCAGTGGGGCCAGGATCAATTCGCCAAAAATTCGGACCTCACCGATCATGTGGTGAGCAACTATTTGTCGGGCACCGATACGGCGCGCGGCGCGGCCGGAAACGATTTGTCGCGCTATGAGAACCTTTTCCAGCCCCAGGAGAATAAGCTCGTCTCGGACGCGAACAGCTACGCGGGGACGCCGCGCATACAGGCCGCGATGGGTGCGGCTGCGAGCGAAGCCGGGCAATCCGCCGAACAGCAGCGCCAAGCCGCGCTCCAGGATTTGCAGAGCTACGGTATTGATCCGTCGTCGGGTCGATACGCATCGCTCAATGCGGCTCAGCGCGCACAGGAAGCCGCCAGTGAGGCAGGAGCCGCGAACACCGCCCGAGCCCAAACCGAGCAAGTCGGTCGCGGGTTGCGAAGTGAAGCGATTCAGGTAGGCCAGCGTTATCCGGGTCAGGTGGTGAACTATCTCAACACCGCGCTCCAGGGATTGACCGGAGCCGAGAACGCGACGCTCGCGAACACGAACACCGGCGTCAACGCGATGGGGTCGCCGGTCCAGTGGGACGCGAATGCGATCAGCACCCTCAACGCGCAAACGAATGCGACGAACGCCGCCAACAAAGGCGGCTCACGGGTCAATTGGCCGAATTCTCCGGTACCTCAAGCGGGCGGCGGTGGAGGCGGCGGCTCGCAGCCGTACCGTAACACTGATCCGGTTGCGCCGTCAGCGGTTCCGGGTGGACCGGGTGGCATCAACGCGCCGCCCGGTACTTCGGGCGATTGGACCCCGAGCGCAAGCAGCGGCGGTGGCGGACAGAATTCGGTTTCGTCCAACCCCGATGCGCCGCTCGATTGGGGCAACAACGGCGCGACTTCGACCGATCCGGGATATACTGATCCGGGTTTTGTCGAAGGGAGCTTCGCGGGAGGTGGTGCGGCTACTGGTTCTTCGAGTCATGGCGCGATCCCGCTTGGCGACGACGCGACCTCAGGGGGTCACGTTGCTCGATCGCTTTCGCCAAGCCGCGGCAAAGTCACCGATGACATTCCGGCCCGATTGAACGCGGACGAGTTCGTCGTGCCGCGTGATGCGGTCCAGTGGAAAGGACATGAGTTTTTCCACAAGCTGATCAAAAAGTCACGTGAAGACCGGCACGAAACGGTCCATGCGTCGGGAGCCAAGCCCAAGATGAAGCCCGCAATTGCGGCGCCGCCGCGGTTCGTGTCGCACCACGTGCAAAGCTCTGCGAGTCATGGCGCGCTCCCGATCGGGTGAGGAAAGCAAGATGTCGACGAACGGTGTTGATCGAGGGCGACTTCCGTCCATGGTGGGTTCGGCCCCCGCGGGCCGCGCGTATGCGTTGGAAGACGGCGGCGCGATCCCGGACCAAGATCGCACCGGGAGCGCACCGAATACCCCTGATCCGATGACCGCGGTCAAGGATACGCTGGAGTTCACGCGTCGCAAATTCATAGGCGATGCGTTCGGCCAAGGAACCTCCGAAGCGGGGAGCAGCAATCCGCTTGGGCTCGACCTTCGCCATCTCCAGACCGACACGCCTCACCTTGCGGAAGGTGGTGCGATCCCGGATGACGACGAAGACGATGCGACCGGGGCGATCGGAGACATGCCGCAAGGTTCACCACAGAATGCGTCGCAGGACGCACCGATATTTTCACGCGAGCATGGTCTTGACGTGGACGCGGCGCTTTCGCAGTTTCCAGGGAACGCGAAGCGGGTCGCACAGTTCGCCACGAGCCCGCAGTCGTCGCCCGCCAACGTGCCTGAGAACGCCAAGGCGATTTGGGACTACCTCACGGGCGCGAACGCGGCGCCGCCCGATGTGGTGACGGCGGCCGAAAAGCATGTCGATCCCGAAGGCAAGATGGACCCGAACGATCTCAAGCTCCAGACGGTCGCGACCGTGAAAGCCGATCACGGGGATGACGCGGCCTCGTCGGTGTTGCAGCACTATCGGCAGAAGTTCGATCACTTCAAGGCGTTCGCGGGTGCGGCCGCCGCCAAAGGCAATCTCGAATCTGCGGTCAACGCGGCGACGCAAGCGTTCACGAATTTGCCTGACGGCCACAAGATTGTGTTCGAACCCAACGGGAGCGAGGGCGTGGTCGCGCATCTCCAGGGTGCGGACGGAAACCAAAGCGGCAGCATCAACCTGTCGCTCAATCAGTTTTCGAAGTTCCTTCGCGGCAAGGACAGCATGTTCGACAACCTGATGGATATCGGGTCGGTGCCGACGCTACGCAAGCAGTTCACCGGTGCGGACGAGGCGGCTCCCACCAAACCGGAAGGGCCGCAGTCGATCACCAAGCAGCTTGCGAAGCAGTTGGGCGTGAGCACCGATGATGTGACCCGCCTATACCCGAGTCCCGCGGCCCAGATGGCGTTGCTCCAGCAGCAGAAACAACAGGAGCGTGTCAACACCATCAACGAGACCAAGGCCAAGAATCCCGCCGGGGTCCAGCAGCTTCGCAACGAAGGCGCACAGAAAGTCGCGGATACGCGCGCGGCCGCGACCAGTGCGTCGGCCGAGACCCGAGCCGGGGCGGCCCGTGATGTGCAGAAAATGAAGTCCGACTCGTGGGCGCACATATATGACCTGAAAGACCGGAACGAGCAGCACAAGATTTTGACGACCGCGGCGGCGCGCCAAGGTAGCGATCAGGGTCGCAACGCGATCAACATCGCGCGTAGCATGCTGGCGCAAGGCCGACCCATGACTGAAATCGATAAGGCGTTCAAGGAAAAAGGCGTTGACCTTGGACGGCTGATGAGGGTACCGTCTGGTCCTTCGCCTAGCGTTCCATCGGTTGCGGCTCCCACCGCTGCGAGCACGACGATCCAACAGCCCGGAACACAATCCGGTGCAATGCGTCAGGTCCGCTTGCCGAACGGACAAGTAGTCTCGGTTCCGGCCGCGCAGTGAGGCTAGATGGCGACCGACCAGACCATCACCCGTGCGGCTAACCGGGCCGATCGCGCTCCCACCGACGCACAGAAAGCAGCCGGGAATTACCGAAAGGGCCATGTCACGATCCATGGTATGGATGTGACGATCGAGAACGCGCGCGGGTCGCGGCGATCGGGTGTGGGTCATGGCGGACGTAAGTGGTCGGTTCGCATGCCGGCTCACTATGGTTATGTGAAAGGCACCGAGGGTGCGGACGGTGATCACCACGACGTGTATGTGGGGCCGGTCCCGCACAGTCCGATCGTGTATGTGATCGACCAGAAGAATGCTGAGACCGGTGCGTTCGACGAACACAAGAGCATGCTTGGGTTCGCGACGGGTGCCCATGCTCTCAAGACTTATCATCAGTCTTTTAGTGACGGCAAAGGCCCCCAGCGGGTCATGGGCGTTTCGGCTATGCCGGTTAGCAGTTTCAAACACTGGATCAGCCGAAGCAAAACCAATAAACAGCTTTCGCTTGTCAAGGGCATGAAGTCGTTTGCGGAAGGTGGTGCGGTCGATGATGAGTCCACCGGAAGCGCCGACGACATCCCGTCGATCTCGTGGGACGAAGCCGCCAAGCTTGGCATCAAGCAGGACGCGGGAAGCGCCGACGACATCCCGTCGATCTCGTGGGACGAAGCCGCTAAGCTTGGTATCCCGCACAGCGATGCGCCACAGCTTTCGGCCGCGCAATCGTTCGGTGTGTCGGCGGCACGCGCCGCGATCCCGGCCGCGGGTGCGATCCCGACCGGAGCCGCGGGTGCGATGATCGGCGGCGCCGCGGGTGCGCCCTTGGCACCGTTCACGGGTGGGCTTTCGATCCCGGCCGGCATGTTGCTTGGCGCGTTTGGCGGAGCTTACCTTGGCGGTAAAGTCACCAACGCGGCTCAGGACAAGGTGCTCGATCTTGCGGGTGTCAGGGAAACAATCGATCGTTACACTGAGGCGGCTCAAGGACAACACCCGTATGCGTCGTTTGCGGGTGACTTGGCGCCGAACATTGCGGCGTTCAACTTCTCACGCGGCGCACCCGCGGCCGCCCGTGTGCTTGCGGGCGGCATCATGGCGGGCCAGGAAACCGTTCAAGAGGGCTTGGGCGGCGAGGGACTCGATCCGATTAAGATCGCGGGTGCGGGTGCGTTCGGCGCCGCGTTCAACCGACCGACGAAGCTTGGCGAGCGCCTGATTGGAGTCGGGACCCGCTTCGTGCCGGGCCGCCCCGACATGCAGGCGACCAGCGCGGACACAGTTACCGACGTGGCACAGGACAAGCATGACGCGGCTTCGTCCGCGCCCCCACGGACCTCCATTGGCGCAAGTGATGTCATGCCGCCGCCCAATGAATCGGTCGAGGTGGGAAATCCTGCGAGCGCCGCAACTCGCTCGGACCGGCTTTATCCGAAAGATGAAGTCAATCCGGGGTCCGAGTCGGGTGTGACCGCGGGTGATATTCCGCCTGACCAAGCCGCCGCGTTAAAAGATGCGCTCGGGGTCGATATCACACAAGCGGGAAATGCTAGCGAGCTTGGG
>OBJR01000050.1_pt1 | contig 13423 bp, 20 predicted proteins | sample 1519711 | NCBI WGS metagenome assembly OBJR01 (sample SAMEA3235155, study PRJEB22506) | soil metagenome | biome: Forest; feature: Temperate coniferous forest; material: soil | place: Canada | collected 2011-06-18 | depth 0.2 m | reverse complement strand
GCATTGTCGCCGCTGCGGTTTTTACTTCGCAGACCTTGCCATCCTGTGGAACCGGAACGCGAAACTTTGCACGTTGTGTGCTCCGTACCCAGAGCCGATTGAGGCGAAAATATCATGAACTCTGATAAACAACAGATTAAGTTGCTTAATAAAATCAATCGTGAGATAGGCGATCTCAAAGACGAACTGCACAGTCTTGAGCGTAGCCTTCTCAAAAAGCGGATAGCACTAGAAGCGTTAGAAGAACAAAAGCGACTACTGACCCATTACGGACTGACTTTGCCCGAAAACGACAACGGGCTAAACGGATGGTGGATACGATGACTCTGCGAACTCAGTTTATCGATGGTGCGATTAACTACTGCACCGATCACCCTCACATGACCACCGCACAAGCCGTCCAGAGCTACGCCAACAGCAAGGGGCTAGCGCGTGCCTACTGGGCCACTGCTACGACGCTGGGTGACGCGACGGCGCTAAGGTTGGACGCGAAGAAATCCTTCGTTTGGCAGGAGGTGACAAACTTTGTCACCCCCTTGCGACCTATCGGAAAACCCGAACAACTGGCGTTTAGGGTGCTGATGTCGGTAGTCCAATCTTTCAGGTTATTGACATCAATAAGCAGACCGGGACTTGTATACGATTGTAGACTATGTTATAATGGAGGGCAATTAAATACGTTGCCCCGCACTGCTAGTAACAGTCGGGGCGTGAGACAGGAGTTGCATTCCATGTCTGCTGGCAATGATAGCGCGCTTACGAAGCGTTGCACAAAATGCGGTAATGAATTTCCCGCAACTCGCGAATATTTCACGCCTAACAAGGGCGGAAAATATGGCTTGCGTCCAGACTGCAATAAATGCCGCAGTCTGTTGCTCGTGCCGCGCCACGCTCGAAAGTATAAGCGTAAGCCCAATTCACACGTTAGAACCGAGACTGAATTATTTCGCACAGGACCATGTGTATACGTGGTCTACTATTCGGAAGTTCCGAACCTTTATAAAATCGGCTCTGCGCTTGAATTCGATCATCGAGTAAAAGAACTTGAGGCCGGGACTCCCTTTTACCTCAAAGTAGAGCACATCATAAAATGCTCATCCCACGCCACAGCAAAACTTTTAGAGCAAGCTATCCACAGGAATCTAAAGCCCTTCCGTTTCTCAAAGCGCGAATGGTTTACTCTGTCAAGCGATCATCTTGCACGAATTAAAAATATCACGATCTGCGAAACGCTCAACGAAATACTGATCAGCGAAGTATTGGCAGGCGGTCAGTATGCGGAATGATACAATCTCTCCTGACCTAATCAGCCAGGAGATGAACAATGGAGGGCAAGAAATTGTATACACCACTTATGGCAGCAAACGAAGTGGGTGTAACCAAAGACTACATCCACAAAGCAATCAAGCGTGGGCAACTCAAATTCACGCAAGTAGGGGACAAGGGCGGTCCTATCTTTATCGAGGAAGACGACCTGCGAAGTTGGGACGCATTACGAAAACGTCGCAATCGCAAACTAAGTACTTGACATCGTTAGTATACGTCCGTATACTAGTATTCATAAGTAAAGCGAACGGCACAAGGTCTGAAACACCAAGTGCCGTTCTGAACACCAGAAGAAGGAACCTTCCAATGTCTAACCAGAATTTTATCAATTTCCCCGGTCTTGCACAATCCAAAGCGTCTCGCCAAGCTGAGCAAATCCGCTCGTTCCTAACTTTGTACTGGAACGAAAACGGTACCTGCGACGCTGAGCAGCTTGAATTCCGCGTAGCCATTCGCAAAATCGAAGAAATCACCAAACACGAAGATGACGCTACCTACGAACATCTGTACCTGACCATGCTTCGCCAGTGGTATCGCGAAGTCACCGGGCGCGATTGGTCGGCACAAAATGTTTAACTACGCCCGCACCGACACGTTTGACGACGCGAACACCGTTAAGTCCTTCCCGACAGTCGCAACCGTAAAAGCTTACATGCTGCTGCGGTTTACGAAGGCCATCCACACTCGCGACAATCCGATCATCGCCAACGGCGAGACTATCACGCTCATTGGGCGCAGCGACAAAGCGACCTACATGTTCAAGACGGACGGCGGCCTCGTGGGTCACTGCACGGCGAATGCTTTCCAGGTGGTGTGCCATGAATAGCACGCACGCCAGCCGCTACGAGGACGCGATTGTCACCATTCAAACCATGTCTTATGCGCTCGGTTACTGTGTCGGTGCGACGGAAATCGCACCGAGCTACAGCGACCTGAGCGAGATATTCAACGCGGTGTTCCTGCCGGAGATCAAGTTTGATGGCTACTCGAAACAATCGATTGACGACATTTGCACCGTGCTCAAGCTGGACGAGATCGTAACGCCGAAAGGCGCATAGCGGCGCGGTCAGCCGCCAGCGTGGCGGGCAACGTGTCGAGCGTTGCCCATCCTTCTCAGTGCTGGACCCTCGACTATGCAACCTGCGGGGCATAGCTGCCAGCATTGAGAAGGGTGGAAGCCAACCCTGATCCTTAACAACACGAATAACCGTCTCTTGGAGCATAGGAGCGAAGGGCAGCGGCGACAGCACGTACAACGCCGACAGTGACCCGTAACACGCACCATCTATGCAGCGCCGGAACTCTCCCCGGCTCGATGTCACGACGAGATTTTTACGCCACCTTAGCTTACACGCAGAGCGACTGTTTCGTAAACAGTAGATGCGGGGTCGATTCCCGCAGGTGGCTCTATCGTCTATGTATCAAAGAAAAGGTAGCGATGTTTAACAAACTACTGTGTCGTTTACGTTTTGAATGGATAGTGCGGACCCATCGGCTACGCCGCCCCAATTCTCGCCTAATCATCATGCTTCACCGCGCTACAGGCGAGATACATTATTTTGGAGGATTGAGATCGAAGGACTAGCACATCGTACGCGCCGCCGCCGTGGGCCGTGCGGTGGCTAGGGGAGGGAGGATTACCGTGATTGAATGCAACCGTTGCGGGAAAGACGTATCCGCAGATTATCAAGTGGATAGCCCGCACAAGGACGGTCGAGTGTACTGCGTAGAATGCTATGCATCTCTGTTTCCGCCGGGATGGACTGACGATTACGACATACAACCAGTGTCACAAAAAGCGGTGGACTACTACGAAGCAGAGTATCAGGCGACACGCTTTGACGAGGACGATAACACCGACAGTGCTGACGAGGACGAAGATTGGGACTACCTACTAGGTTGACCCCCGCACGCGCGAACGGGCCGATTGCGCGGCCCGTGGCGACGAGACTGAATGTTCAAACAACGATAAGGAGTATAACGTGGAAATTCCAACTGAGCAAATTAAGTATATCAGGAACCGCAACAACGAACTAAAAGCTAAAGGTGCATGGAGAGCGTTGTGGGACGTTGACGAGATCGAGACGCTGCTGGGCGTAATCGATAGCCTCACGACGCCGCCCACCCCGCCGCCCGCCACGAGCGAGGCCGTTCCCGGCAACTGGGAGCGCCGCGTTGACCCGGTGACGGGCCTCGGCACGGGCTGGGAGCCGAAAAAGAGCGAGGTGGATCGTGAGTGACCAACCAACCACACCCTTCGCAAAGGCTAAGGTAAAGACTAGCGGATATAGCGCGGCCCTGGACGCGGCAATATGGGGTGAGATGCCCAAATACGAGGATGACCCTTGGGCATATAAACAGCGATTGCGTGCTCGATTCGCCAACAGTGAAGTCGTCAAACGTGCCGGACTGCGCACGAAAGACCTAAACACAAACGTGCTCATAAACGAAGTCGTAGACGTGCTCAAGCGCGGCAATGACTTTGGTAACGAGCGTTATGCATGGCGGCTGTTCCATCAACGCGTTCACAAGTACATGAAACTGAAAGCCAACGCGGCAGCCAATAAACCCGAAACCGTGTTGCGCACCTATGGCAAAGACCTGAACCTGTCGGCTGAGTGCATCGAACAAATCATGCGCACGCCGTCAGGCAAGGGCGGACTCGGAAGCAACCTGGAATTCTACGAAGCCAAGATGAGACAAGCGGCTGGCGTGGGATTCTATGAAACGGGCGTCGAAACAAACATTGCCGCTGCAACCGCGATTGCGAACGAATATGATGCGATGCTCAGAGCGAAAGGAGCGGACGTGGAAGCTGACAAACCAGTCGAGACGGCGAAAGAGGAAACTGTGGCAGGTCAGAACGAACTAATCGTGCCAATTTGGAGCGCAGTTGATAAGCCAGAAGGCCAGCAGCAGATACCCGCATTTCAGCACTTCAATCGCGAATTGCGCATCATCGACCCGGCGGCAAATGTAACAGCGAGTATCCTCAAAGCATTGGGTGAACCGTTAGGCTCCCACATTGAAACGCACGGTATCGCGTTGACTTGCGAGAAACTACAGGGACACCTCAATAGTTATATCACCCAGGAAGACGCGCCAGAAAGCCCCGATTTGGAAGCTGGCGCTATGGGTATACCTGACGCGACATCAAAAATCGACAGTGCCAAAAATTCAACCGTAAAGCCTATGTCTCAAAAAGGAATTGTAGATATGCCGGAAAGTCCAATCGTTGTTTACCCGATGCAAAACGGCTCAATCGTTTACAAGGGTATCCGCTTCTCGGTAACGCTCCGACTCGGCGGCACATTCGACCTGGCGCTAGTGCTCATGAACGAATTCGCTGGACACATCGAACTGGTTGACCGCACGTGCCTCGTGCAAGCGCCGCCGCCCACCAACGTCACATCGCTACCGCAACCGGAAACGCCGCCGCAAGCAACGGCGCAATTAGGTAACAAGCCGATTATGAGCGAACCAATTCTAAAAATCGAGCGCGAGTTCGATAAAGACAAAAAATTCAAATACACGGGCCTTTATACGAACTTTGGAAACGCGCCCGGAAAGTATGCGACATACAAAGTAAAAGATGGCACACCACTTTCTGCAAAGATTAATGCGATCTCTGGCATTGATTGGGCAGCGGCGGATCTCGGCGTCGAAACACCGGGCCAAATGACAGCGTTTTACACCGATAGCGACAAGATGAACGCAAGCGGCAAGCCATATCACGACCTCGTAGATTTACAAGCCATCGCGCAACAGAACGCGGCCTAGGCCGCGCAACAGCGGCACGGAGACGATATGGAAATATTTAGCAACGAGGTGCTTATGGTAGCAATTGAGGATATGCCGATATTGGCGCAAACAACGGGAATGCGCAGCTATGAAGAACTCTGTGAGAGCAGTCGCATTCTTGCTCGTCACGGCGATCATGCTCTATGGCGCATTGGTGACAACGCCATCGAAGTTGTGGATCGATTTGGAACGGTGACCCTGGCGGACTATGCCCGCGAAATTGGCAAGCCGAAGGGGACGGTTTACGAAGCACATTCGATGGCTGTAATGTACAATCCACAGGTGCGCAGCGAGATAGAGGATGAGTGCCCCAACATCACGCGTAGCCACATGCGCAAGTGTCTATCGCTACACGATCCTGACAAAGCACGCTCATTCGTGGAGCACGCCTCGATGCGAGGCTGGACGGTTGACCAGTTCGGCCTCATCATGAAACGCTACCGGACGCTGAAAGGCATCGGCAAGCCCGCCGCGCCGCGTCCGGTCACCGAAACGTTTTACGTCACGCTGCATTCTGGCCTGGGCGAAGGGGTAACAATCCTCGTGCCTGACCATGAAAGGCTATGGGAGACGGTAGTGCAACATCCCGGCGCTGTGGTCACGGTGTCCGTCACCTGGACGCCGGGGCGCGGCGGAGACCAGCTAGGCCGCGTCCGCTGGCACGGCGATGACGCTCGAAAGGAGATGATATGCGACCTTTGAAGGTAGGCGACAAGGTATTATGCAACGGATTGCCGGGTATCATTCGGTTGATTTTCGATACCGGATATGCCAGTATCGTCATGCACGGCGAACAAAAACCCGGTCTGTCCTGGGTTGTAAAAGAAGAGTTTGTCGCCCTCGAATCGTTGACACGTCGAAAGCTACGCTATGGCGGTGACGGCATGTTGATGCACGCCGCGAAAGACTGGGACGATATACCGGAAATCACAAACTTGATGCAAGACTAATTCCACGACAGCGGCGTCCGGGCGCGGCGACGTTACAGGTCGGTTGAGTAACCGTTCGGTTATCGTTTGAGAAGTGGCAAGAAACCGCGCGGCGCGGTAGAATATGAGGTGATCTGGGGAGATCAATTCGCAGAAAGTTTGCTTAACAATTGCTATCTACGGTAAAGTGTTCGATGGCCCTGTGTGGCACGTACTTTCTGCTGATCTCCCCAGATTGCTGAAAGCGTGCCCATGGGGCTTTTTATTTCCCTAGAAAGGAGGGAAGTTGTCACTTAAAAACAAGTGTGATCACTGCGGAGCGACTCGTAACGCATGGGAATTCCGCAACGGCATACCATTCAAAGTCAAGCTCGTGACAGTCACGGATCGCGGGCACATCCTGACGTTATGCGAGACGTGTAACCGCGCGTGGGTAGTTGATAAGCGATACGATGAAGCAATACAACTGAAATTGTTTTAGATAAAAGCTAAGCCCCAAGTCTGGTGGGCTTGGGGCTGGCGGAACAAATAACTTATCTACAGGAAAGGATAACATGGACATCGCTTCTAGTCAACCTATTTTAGATGGAATTGCGATAGTAAATGGTGATAAAAAATCCGTCGCCTACCGTCCGCAATTCGCACGACTAACAGGCAGCGCAACTGCCGCAATATTGTTACAGCAAATCATGTTTTTGTGGGACAGCAAAGATAGACAGCCGTTCTACAAATTTAAATCGCCATGTGGACACGAGAAATACCGAGCCGGTGACTCATGGTGCGAAGAACTAGCGTTTACCGAAGCGGAGTTTGATAACGCCATAAAGAAGGTTGGCACAAAAATCAAGCGTGGCACAAGCAAGCAAGCCGCGCTTGATTGGAATCTACCGCGCATCGAAGATTTTAGCGAATATGAAGGCGCATATGAACAAGCGCTACTTATCGCCATTCAACACTGCGTTGTGTATTGGACGGACGGTAGCAGACTCACTTGGTACACCATTAACGCTAACATGCTGAACGCGCTTGTCTTGTGGGCTTATGAAGCTAAACCATCAAACATGGTTTTGGACGCTAAACCAAGTTTAATGGTTTACCTAGATAAAGCCAGAAACATGGTTTATCTAGGTAAACGAACAAAGAAGGTTTATCTATATTCAGAGAGTCCCAGAGATAACACAGAGAATAATACTTCCGCGTCGCCGGTCGAAAAACCAAAACGAATCAAGCCAGACCGAACTCCAAAGGAAGTTATCCCTGCCCCTGACGTTGCATTGATTGACGCATACCACTACAGCCTACCAGAGGACATCAGGCCATCTAAGGCCGCGTACTCAAGATACCGCGAGTTGGCTACAGCGATGGTCAAGTCTGGCATTACGCCCTATGACGTGGTGCGCTATGTTTCGGCTGAATCATCTAGCTATCGCAAGTGGGCTGCTGAGCATAACGCCAAGTTGGCTATGTCGTTGAACCACGTTGATCAAGAAATTAAAGGTTGGCTGCAAACGCACCGAACCAAACCCAGATCAGCGCCGATCGCGTACACCTTCGTTGAGCACGACGATTATGTATCTGACACTGAGGCCGCATAATGGAAACACTGCAACACTGGGAGAACCTACTAGCGCGGCGGGGAATACTCGGAGCCGCCAAACAGTTCGGCTGGCATCCTGACGGCCCTGGCTGGTGCTATCCAATCTTCGACCCGGACGGTAAACCGATTGTCGAGCCTGAACCTGTTTGGCGGTGGAAAGCGTTTGACAGTGACGCCGAACTAAAGTACCGCTGGATACCGTCAGGGTTGGGTGACAGGAAGCCGATCTACTATCTGCTACCTGGCACGCTTGACGCAATCGCGATCAACGGACAGGCTATCCTCGCATCGGGCGAACCTGACGTGTTGGCATATCGCAGCGCGGGGGCAAAAAATGTACTGTGCTGGTTCGGTGAGACGCAGACTCCGGCTTCACTTGCTGTTGATCTGAAATCGATGGGCGTTACGTTCGTTGAATTCGCACCTGACCGAGACACGGCGGGGCAGAATTGGGCGCAGCACATCGTCAACGCGCTGGGTGATAGTGGCATCGGCTGGCGGGTATACGAACTGCCGCAACCGCTCGGTAGCAAGTATGACATCAACAAACTGTGGATGGATTGCAGGTTTGACGCAGATCGCTTCTGGGATGCATTTGTCACCTGCAACGAACTGGTAATCAAGCCGGTGCTGTTAAAGCCTGAGAACCTGCCGTTGATTCGGGATGACAAGGGCGAACGAAAATTCCCCGCCGAATTTTATGCAGCAATCGAGCGCGGGTTAGGCGTGACGGAATATCGTCCCAACGGTTTTAGCAAAAATATCAAGTGTCCGTTCCACGATGACCAGCACGCCAGCGCTGGGTGGGACAGAGATAAACACATTCTCAAGTGCATGGTCTGCCACCCTAACGGGGAATGGGCGCTAGCAAAGGACGTTGCCGCTAAGCTGCACATCAGACCGGAAGACTTCTACGAAAAGAAACCCATCACGGTCAGAAAGGCAACCCCAGACGCGGTATCAATCGGCAAGCCCAAACTTTTGTATTCGTGGGACGAAGGAACGGATCGACTTTTGGCTCAGCTTGACGGTGATGTTCCGATTTTCGAGCCGTTGGTTATCCCATTCGCAAACATTCGAGCGCTGGGGGGATTTGCCAAGCGCATAAAACCGGGCAAGGTAATTGCAGTTGTTGGCGATAGTGGCATGGGAAAAACATCCCTCATTGAAACCATTGTCGATGCGCAGCGCCGCGCCGGGTTTCACGGCGTCGAATGGGGGCCGGAATGGACCTATGACGACTATGTGCAGCGGGGTATCCAGCGCACGGGCGGACCGTCCTATGAAGCGATAGAGGACCATAAGGCTTATCTATCCGAAGAAAAGCGCGGTGTACCAGAAACGAAGCGCACGGGTAGGCGACTTACCGACGCGGAGATGTCGTTTATCCGTGACAAGGCCGAGGTCATGAAAGCATGGCCCGGTAAGATTATGTTCATTGAGAAAATGAATTTGCCTATCGAACTGGTGATCAAGAACATGCAGGAAGCGGTAGACCAGTTTCACGCCAACGGGCGGCGTATATCGTTCGCCGTGTTGGACTATGCTCAGCTTGTTGGATCGCATGGCGAAAGTGAGAACGCGCGACTGAATCACACGCTGGACCTATTCAAAGCGTTCTGTGTAGACCGCGCATTGGTGGGCATTGTCGGTAGCCAGATGACAAAGGTTGACGGGCGGGCTGCGGCAAATGGGGTCAAGGGCAGCTTGCACGCGATGGTATCGGCCCGATCAGATGTGTTCAATCTGGTAATGGTGCTCACCCGCGCGGTTGACGAAAACGGCGAACTATCGCAAGTGGGCAATTGCCGCATTGTCAAAAATAGCATGGGGCGCACTGCCGATGTGCCCCTGTACCTGAATCCCGAACGATTATGCTGGTACGATGCGAAGATCGAGCGCGTACCGTTGAACCTACCGGAGGTGCCAGTACACGGAAGTGACGATTTTTAAACGAAGTGCGGGTGAGTAGCTACGAACTGCTCACCCGCTAGACCTTGTGGTAAAGCGAAATGACCGAACAAGAAACGTTTTTCGTCGTCAACGAGAGCGGTGATATCCTGGATCACATAACAGGTCCGCACGTCTACCCCTACCCGTTTAATCAAGCCGTGGCGCGTGCTCAGAAATTTGCAGAGCAACATGGCAACGTATTGTTTATCGACGATGCTAACGGACGACGCTGGGGGCGCCTTGAGCGAATTAGCGCGTGGTGCTGGTCGTACTGCCCAGTGGAGGTGACACAATGAGCGCATCCGTATCGAGCGCAGCCGACACCGTGCCGCCTCAGAAACGCTACGTCGTGCAGGGCCACGATGAATATGGCAGCGAGTGGGATAATCTGGAGACTAACGACATCGCCGAGGCGCTGCGCACGCTAAAAGAGTACCAGAAGGACCGCAAGGCGCTGTCCGCCGATTTCGACATCTATGACCGCAAGACGCACCGTTTCATCCACGGTCCCGACGATGCCGAGCCGGTGCAGGGACCGTGGGCAGATATGCCGATTATCGTGGAATTAGCCGCCAACACCGTGCCGCCGAAGCCGGACGCGATTGACTACGATACACGACTGATTGAGGAAGTGGATCGTCGTCTTGAAGAATATCGAACGGCCCCGCGTGACGAGAAGTCGTTTCACGGTGAACTATTGAGGGATGTCAAGGATTTGCGCGATTGCCTCAAGTCCAGCCGCGCGGCCCTGGCGGCGGCTGAGGCCGAGGTCGAGCTGCTGCGCGGGGCGCTCTCCGAAAAAGGCCGACTTGTGCGGGCTTTAGCCGCTGAGCTACCAGAGGATGTAAAACAGAGCATTGCAATGGATTACATTTTGGATAGCGCCCGATCATCGGATGGCGACGGAGGCGCACCGTAGACCGCCACCCGGCACGCGCTCGGCGGCGATAGCACACAGTGCCGGGATAGTTGCGTATCCCGGCTGTACTTGGCGGCATAGGAGGCCGCAAGCGTTATGGATAATTCTAACATCAATTCCATCCCCCACCTAAACAGTAATCGGTGGGAAAAGACTATCATCAAGGCGCGACAGCAAGTCGTCAATGGCCTTACCAAACCGCAACTTGATGACTACGTAAAAGAGAGCATGAATAGTATTCCCGCGGGGCTGTATCGAATGCTAATCGGGATGCTAGCCGTTGTTGCAATCGCAGCATTTTGGGTATCGGCGGGCAAGCAGATTAGCGCGACAGCAAGTTTACTCGATCCTGTTGTGCGAACCTCGGATCATCTATCGCAAGGTTGGGCAGATGTCAGCGTGATCGGGATGTTAGCGCTGGGTGAAATCGGTACAATCCTTTTTTCAGTAGCATGTTCAGTGCTATCAGAAGATAGACCCAAAGCGATAATTTTCCGAATATCGAGTGTCGGGTGTGCGATGTTTGCTATCCTCGCTAATGTCACGATCACCATGCGTTACGACGAAGGCTCAACGGTTTACGGATGGTTTCTGACTCTCGCGCCGCCTCTGATAGTAATCGCCGTGGGGCTGGTGATCGAGAACCTACTACTGCGCAGCGTCAAGGCGCGGTCTGAGGCACAACATGCTTATGATGTGGCATTGCGCGAGTATGATTTTTACCGAGAAAAGCCAGACCTACACCCGACATTTAACCAGCGCTGGTACTCATCAATCTTTGATGAACTATGCTACTATAAGCCAGTGAAGATTGTCATCGAAGAATTGATACACGAGAATGAGCAGTACAAGGCAGTCGTTGTCAAACGAGAGATAGATGCACATCAATACTGGGCAGCACTTGAAATCGAGATGACAAACCGCCCTACCTTGCCCCCGATAACGGGGGCTTAGACCAATTCGTTTCGACTAACAACAGACTGGCTGATGTTTTGGAGCGTTTGATTTTGATGCCAAGAAATTTCACCAGTGAAAAGATAGTCGCTGAGACAATTCATGGCGATGATGATACTATCATCTTTTCATCAATCGTAGAATCAGGTGATAATGGCGAGAAAGCTATTGATAGAGCCATTCGTTTACTTCAAGAAAATCCATCATGGAAAAAACGAACACTGATGGATTTGAAGCGCGAAACGGGAATTGACCATAACACTTGGAGTAAAGCAAAGAAGCGAGCAAGATAGACGCCCGACGCGGCGAAGGAGGACACGTGAGCGCGACAAACTATAACGGCAATCCGGCTTTACATTCCATTCCAGGAAGCGACATCACATGGTACATTATCGAAAATGGCAACCTGTGGGCTAACGACCCAAATAATGAGTTAATCCGCTGGCATGTCGCCAAACGCGATAACGGTTGGGTGTGGTACACCGTTCTCTACAACCCGTCTTCTACTATTGCAAGCAGCGAATTTGGACCATTCTCTAACCCAGCAGCGGCGCAAGCAGATTGCGAAGTGGCGCACCGACCTACCCGCGAGACGCTGCCATGACGCCGCGCGACGTGCCGCCGGATGACGCGGTGCTGCTGGATGCCATTGAGGCGATGCGTGGTCGCATGGATATCGAGAGATTGCTCGCTGCTCTGCCCCGGCTGCTGGAATTGGCGCGTGACGGCGCAATCGTTCGTGAATGGCTCCGTAATCCCGACGGTGGCTATGATGGAGCCGACGTATATAACGATTTGTGGGGCAAGATTAATGCTCGACACGACGAAGGGGAGGCGAATGGTAGCACTGCGCAAAGCTGAACCTGATCTGTACAGTTTATTCACGGCCTACCATCGACGACAGACTCGGCGCAAGTTCAGTCCCTTGGAGGATTGGACCAAACGCAATATCGAGCCTGATGTAATAGCCATCCTCAAGGGTGCTCCCACACAGAAAAAAGCGTGGGAGTACATCGATAGTTATAAAACGAAATGGAATGGAAACCCACCGACTCGCCAACAGATAGCGGGACACCTCGAATGTTCCAAGCAACGCGTAGACCGCCTCATTGAAATCCTCGAAGAAAAAGAAGTCATAACCCTGGATGAACTATTTCGCCCGATGATATATTGGAAGGATTACGGAATTTTGCAGGGCGTTGCCGAATAGCACGTTGGTGAACTGCAACTCCACAAGCCCCTGATCAGGATTTATTATCCTGATCAGGGGTATTTTGTTTTTACGTCGAAATTGCGCTAGGCCGAAGTCGCCAGCAGCAACCACTTGATTGTGGTGACAGGAACAAAATCCGCCCCGGCGGACAGTGGTCAGGCTCCACGGTAGTGGATAAGGCGAAGATTAAAGCATCGCTGACCTGACCGATAACCAGTATAGCACCGAGCGGTAGCACGGGACAGTAAATACATTGTACTTGGCGCAACTAGGCATTCCAACCATACAGCAGTTAGGCGAGACACAAGTGTGGGTAGTTCTAGCCTTTATCGCTATCGCGGTGGTGATCATCATCGGCGGCGGCGGATTTGTTGTTCTAAACGGCTTATTGCGCGTTCTTATTACGATGCAGCAAAGTGATTCTGAGGATAGGCGAGAAATCAAAGAGACCAAACTAGCAGTATCTGATTTTAAGACGCAGGTGACCCCAGTACTGGAAAAGGTCGCAACCGGGCTTGAACAATTACAAAGCTCGAATACGACCCACACTGACCAATTTAAAAAGATAGCTGCTGATAATCAAACCTTCAATAAAGATTTACTTGAGCACTTCGTATCAACCACGACAGACCTCACGGGCGGCTTCAACGCTACGGGCAAGGAAATCCTCGTCAGGATTGACGACAACGAACAGCGCGTTTTAGCCGACGTGCAAAAAGTCCCCCAGGCCA
>OBJR01000049.1_pt1 | contig 13538 bp, 10 predicted proteins | sample 1519711 | NCBI WGS metagenome assembly OBJR01 (sample SAMEA3235155, study PRJEB22506) | soil metagenome | biome: Forest; feature: Temperate coniferous forest; material: soil | place: Canada | collected 2011-06-18 | depth 0.2 m | reverse complement strand
CCCAGCCAGTGACGAGCGGTTTATTTAATTCCAGCGGGCCGGAAGAATGGCCGAGTTTGCGCGAATCCAACTCATAGGAAATCGCGCCGTCGTCAGCGACAAAAAGCGTGAGATGATTTTCCGCAGCGTTTGCTTCGTTCATCGCCGGCGCAATGTTCGGAATGGTTGAAGGCCCGCCATTTGTTGAAACGGCCTGCTCGTTCCCGTGCGTATTCGGCGCCGACGTCGCGATTGGAACTCCGCGACCGCGAATGGTTACGACCACCGCAGGATTGTTCGGCGAATCGCTGAGCGAGACCGGTTTCCCATCCTGAATCCGGAGATCGGCCCAATAGTTTTCAATTCGCACGGTGAATTGCGTTCCCGCAATCGCGACATCCTTTTTCAGATTTTGCGCGACATCGAGAGTCTGCGTTTTTCCCGCAAGCGAAATGGTCAGCTGACCTTTGTCGCCATCCGGCGGCGGTGAGAACGAAATTTTTGCGCCGGTGCCGCCACCTTTGGCGACGTGACTGATCTGGTCCGGCTTCTTCGCAAACACGAAGATCGATTCCTCCATGTCCGTATCGGATGCCGGGCGATTCAGTGAATCGCCCCTGCCTGATTGCGCTGACGCGGCCTCAGCTTTTCCGCGTTTCAATTCGATGTTGGCCAGGCCCATGGCGAAGTTTCCGTTTTGGGCGTTATCGGCCAGCATCCAACTTTCCAGTTGTTGCCCCATCATCGCGGTTTTGATGGTGAAATGAAGCGCTGGGATTCCGCCTGAATCCAACGGCCGCGGATTCAACTTCGCATCAATCGCCTCGGCATAATCAATCACGCTCAACCGCGCACCGCCAGCCAGCCTTCCCAAATCTCGTGGATGCTGCGGGGTTGGCGGACGATGCAAAAATTCCGCGCGATAACCTTTCAACACGCCATCGGAATCGTGAACGCGCAGTTGGTGTTCATCGATGAGCAGCCGGTTGCTTGGGGGATCACCTTTGAACAAAGTGATTGTTCCTTCGATTCCGAAAATGCGACCGATGAGCGAGCCTGTGAGCAGTGTGATGATGCCGAGATGGGTGACGAGAAAGGCGACGTGATGTTTACGCCACGGCCAGCGCGAGAGAGCGGAGACGGTGAGATTGGCGCCGAGTAAAACAAGCCAGAGATTGAACCAGGGTGCGCGATAGACATAAGCGCGCGCGACTTTGGCATCGAAGCTCGATTCCCAAATTGTGCCGGCAATGGCGGCGACGATCAGGACCGCGAGCAAAACAACCGCGAGCTTGAGCGAGGCGAAAAATTTGAAGACCGGGCCGCGCTGCCAGGAGGGACGCGCTGAGGAAATAGTCGCCATGGTCTGGCGAGCAGTTTCCGCAAGAATGCCGCGCGGTTCAACCCACGATCTCGGTCATCCCCAGGGAAAGTCGAGGGATCCCGATGATGTTACCTTAAAGCTTTCGCTGCGGGATCCCTCGACTGACGCTCGGGATGACGGCAAGGCGTCGGCGGTCATAGACCGCCGCTACAGATGACAATTACTTTGTCCAGGCTTTCCAGCGTTTGCGGATCGGTTTGGTGTAACGCGAAACCTTCACGTTCTTCAAACGATCGACGCCTTCTTTGAGCGCGTCAGCCGAATCTTCCGCCTTGGTTTTTACCGACTTCAGCACTGGCCACAGAAATGGCAGCGAGAAAAGGCCCCACACCCCATCGCTTATTTTTTCCTGCGGTTGGCTCTCCTTCTCGGCCGTGCTGGAAGCGTAGCGGATCGCCAGCCCAATCGCGATGCCGATGCCGAGCGCGCTGAGCAAGATCGGAATGGGATTGCTGCGCACAAAAATCTCAGTGCGCTCTCGCGCCGCGTCCGCTTTTTCCTTGGTTTGTTCCCAGGCATCGCTTGCGGTTCCGGCCATACCACGGTTGCTTTTCTGGAATGCCCCCACGTCAGCCGATGCGCTGGTAGGAACCTCCTCATCAAATTCGTCGCCAATTGGATTGATCATACACAAAGATTTCGTATTTCGAGGGAAGTTCGCGCGGCCAGCCCGATTGCCCGGTACCTGGCACGGCTTATCTTCGCCAAGTGAAGCTTAATCTCGGTTGTTGGATTTTCTACCAGGAAGGTTACATCAACATCGACCGGGACCGCGAGGTGCGGGCCGATCGTTACGAGGATATTTCGGTCTTGCCGAGTTTCGAAGCGAATTGCGCGGATGAGATTTACGCCGGACACGTGGCCGAGCATGTGGATGACGTGAAAGCGAGCTTCGGGCGCTGGTTTGAAGTGCTGAAACCGGGCGGTCGCATCACCATTACAGTGCCGGATTGTCGCGGCGCCAATCGAATGTGGTTGGAGCGAAAGCATTTCCCCGCCCTCGAAGTAGGCCCTGACGAAGGAATCATCCAAATCACAACCGGAGTGAAAGTCCTGGATGTTGACGATCAAATGAAAGCGGCAGCGCTGCACAATCGCGTCTTCGATGAATCCACCTTGCGAATTTGTATGGAAGCCGTTGGATTCGTTGACATCGTGGCCGTCGATAACCATGAAGCAATGGTGGCGCCTTGCTCATCGCTGGGCTGGCAAATCGCGCTCGAAGGTTACAAGCCAACGCAGGGGTGACCATTCCTTATTTAAATGGGGGTCGAGGATGTCGCTGAATGACGAAGCACGAATGACGAATGACGAAGGAATGACGAAGTTCCTGCAATGCTGCTATGTGTTGGGTTGCGTAGGCGACTGTAGACTTGGAGTTCTTTTTTGAGCTTTGGAGTTTAGTGCTTCCCTGGGATTTGGATCTTGGGATTTGGGATTTCTAGAAGCACACACTTCGAAGTACGAACCCACTCGTCACTCCGCGGTTGAAGAGTTCGCCGATTGCTGGATGGCTGGCTTAGGGTGCCAGCCGTTCGATTCGCCACGATTCCCCTTCGCGGGTATAGCGAAAGCGATCGTGCAGACGGTTGGGACGGCCCTGCCAGAATTCGATTCGCTCCGGTTTGACCCGATAACCGCCCCAGTGCGGTGGACAGGGAATTTCCTGACCAGCAAATCGCTCTTCCAATTCCGAAAGCCGTGCTTCCAATATCCGGCGCGCATCAATTACCTCGCTCTGGTGCGAGACCCACGCCCCGAGCTGGCTGCCAAGCGGGCGCGAATGAAAATAGCGGGCCGATTCTTCCCGCGAAACTTTTTCGGCGATGCCGTCGATCCGGATTTGTCGCTCCAATTCCTTCCAGTGAATGACCAAACCAGCGCGCGGATTTTTTTCCAGGTGCCGGCCCTTTTCGCTCAGGTAATTCGTGTAAAAAACGAAGCCATCGTGATCGCAACCCTTGAGCAATACCATACGCGTGGTCGGCTGGCCATTCTCCGCCACCGTTGCCAGGGCAATTGCATTCATCTCATTGATCCCGACCTCCACTGCCGCGGTGAACCAAATTCCGAACTCCTTGATCGGATCGGGATCGAGGTCGATCCGGCGCAAACCGTGGGTGAAGTATTCTTCGCGCAAAGCGACAAGATCGTGAGGCAAGTTCACGGCAGCGAAAATTAGCCGACGCGGGCAGCGGCTGAAAGCTGAAATCGCGGTTCCGCTTGCTACGAGGAAAGGGCGTGGCGTTTGTCTAGAGGCCCCAGAGCTTCCCCGGCTCGTCATCCCGAACGTTAGTCGAGGGATCCCGATGAAGTTACCTTAAAGCTATCGCGCCGGGATCCCTCGCTTTCGCTCGGGATGACAGGCGTGGCGAGCGAATCCGGGGCGAATCTACAATTGGGAGCGGAAAGGATAAGCCAGCCATTCCACTGTTCGCTCCCACAGCGAACGTCGGCGGAATTGTTCGAGACTGTACTCGCGACTTTGACCGAGATCGTGGGTAAACATTTCCTCCATCTGTCGGCCAAAATCGCGGTCATACACCACCACATCCAGTTCTTCGTTAATTTCGGCCGAACGCGCGTCGAGATTGGACGATCCGATCATCGAAAACAACGTGTCAATCACGATGGATTTGATGTGGATCATGGTCGGCTCGTATTCAAAAATCTTCACGCCGCCTTCGAGCAATCTCCCATACGCGCCGCGGCCGGCAGACTTGGTTAATGGTTGATCGTTATTTTCTCCGGGAACGAGAACCCGGACATCAACCCCGCGCCTTGCCGCCTTGGTCAACAGTTCCACTTGATCGGGCGTTGGAGTGCAATAGGCGTTGGTGATCCAGATCCGTTTGCTGGCGGCGGCGAATGCGACCGCTTGCACCAGCGGGACCGGCGCGATGGAAAACGAATGCGAGCTCACGATTTGCGCTTTGAGATTTCCCTCTGCGATGAGCCCGGGAAACTGATCTGCGCCGCTCAATTCCTCTCCGCTCGTTTTCGCCCAGTGTTCCTGGAAAGCTGATTGCAGCTTTGCCACCAAAGGCCCGCGCACGCGCAACTGCACATCGCGCCAATGCTCCCTGTCCTGGGCGTGCCCGCTCCAGCGTTTGGCAAAACCCACGCCGCCGGTAAATCCGATTCGTCCATCCGCCACCAGGATACGGCGATGACTGCGTCGATTGGTCCGGTCCACTCGCCAGGAATGCGTCGGATGATAATACGTGAACTTGCAGCCGGCGCGTTTCATCATCCGCACATCAGAATTATTGAGACTCCAGCCCGAACCGACACCATCGAGCAGCACGCGCACTTCAACTCCCGCGCGCGCTCGTTCCGCTAAGGCATCGCAAAAGGCGCGGCCGACTTCATCCGAATAAACGATGTAAGCCTCGAAATTGACGGTCTTTTTCGCTGCGCGAATGGCATCGAGCATGGCCGGAAAATATTCATCTCCGTTTTGCAACACTTCGATCGCGTTGCCTTCCACCGGCAAGGGATCGGCCATGGCGAGGGCGGAGCCGAAGAATTCTGGATCGCTTGCGGCAAAGGTGTGCTCAAGATGATATTCCAAGGTGTGCCTGCGGATAAGGAGAATGCAGAGCAACGAAACAATTGCGCCGAGGGCAAGGACGAGGCCGATCCATTCGCCAATAGGGAGTTTCCAGAGCTGGGTATTGAGCCAGTGATCGTTTCGTTTTCGCCGCGTCATTTCTTGAAATGAATCGAACGCGCGGTGTGGGGTGTTTGCCACAAATAAGGAGGATGCACCTTTCGTCATCCCGAGCGACAGTCGAGGGATCCCGCGAAGTTACCTTTAAGCTTTCGCATCGGGATCCCTCGCTTTCGCTCGGGATGACGCGCTTGGCGAAGCGAATCTACCGCGCGGCCGCCGGCGACAGCGCCTGCAATTTACCGATGACGCGCGGAACGATTTCGAGCGCGCGATCGATGTCCGCCTCGCTGTTGAACCGGCCGAAGGAGAAACGCAGGCTGCCGCGAGCTTGCTCGTTAACCAGTCCCATCGCGCTTAAAACGTGTGACGGCTGCAGTGACCCGGTGCGACAGGCCGATCCGGCCGAACAACAAATATTTTCCTGGTCGAGCATCATCAGCGCCGCCTCCGATTCGATGTCGTCGAACATAATGCTGGAGGTATTTGGCAAACGTGGCGCGCCCGCGCCGTTCACCCGCGCGCCCGGAGTTTTTTCGACAAGCGCTTTTTCAAAACGGTCCCGCAAATTCCTCACCCGCGTTTGCTCCTCCGGTAATTTCGCCAGCGCGATCTCTGCTGCCTTTCCGAGACCGACGATCGACGCGGCGTTCTCCGTCCCGGCGCGCCGGTTGTTTTCGTGGCTGCCGCCGAGGAGCAATGGATGGAAGCGCGAGCGCCGGTTCACATAAAGCGCCCCAACGCCTTTGGGCGCATGCAGTTTGTGGCCGGAAATGGACAAGAATTGCAGCGTGACATCGCGCAGGTTGATCGGAATTTTTCCCGCGGCCTGCACCGCGTCGGTATGAAGCGGCACGCCTTTGTCGCGCGCGATCTCCGCGATCTCTTCGATGGGAAAAATCACGCCCGTCTCGTTGTTGGCCCACATCACGGAAACGAGCGCGGTATCGGGGCGGATGGCATCGGCCAACGCGCGCAAACTCAGCCGACCCGATTTATCGACGCTGATAACCGTGACTTCGTAACCGTGTCGCTCGAGTTCCTGCGCCGGTTTGCGCACCGCGCTATGCTCGACCGCGGTGGTAACGACGTGTTTGCACTCCGGCCGGGTTTCGAGCGCAGAATGGAAAGCGGTATTGTTCGATTCGGTGCCACAGCTGGTGAATACGACCTCGGCTGGCTCGCAACCGAGAAGTGCGGCTACTTGCTCACGCGCCTGCTCGATGGCCTCGCGTACTTGCGCGGCGAACTGGTAACCGCTCGATGGATTGGCAAAATATTTCTCGAGAAACGGCCGCATCGCTTCCAGCACTGCCGGATCGATCGCCGTCGTCGCGTTGTTATCGAGATAAGTAATTCTGTCCGACGCGATCATCTAGAAAGTTTATCTTGCCCGCTGCTCGATGTAAACCGTTGTAGAGGCTGCGCCAGATAGGAACACAGACCTGAGGTCTGTGCGCCACACAGGTCTGTGACCTGTGTTTCTTAACACCTCGCCACGCCCCGCAGACATTTTGTCTGGATTCGGTTCAGCGGGTTGCAAACCCGCTGGGCGCACAGGCTGACAAGCCTGTGTTCCGGCCGCCCAACTGGACGGCGCCAAGAGGAAATTGTAGGGCGTCTGTGCCAGACGCCGATCGAATTAAAACGCCGTCTCGCAGAGACGGCCTACAATCTAATTGAGCTGAAGGCGCGATTCATTCCCAACCGACACTGAGTTGGCGCCCTTTTGGTCATGTCGAGCGTAGCCAGGGCCACCTCCGCTCGTTGAACGGTCGAGACATCTCTAGCCTTCTTTCATCGGAGAATAGTTAGAGATTCCTCGGTCCGAGCTCTCCACGGCGAGTCTTCGACCGGACTGGCGTTTTCGCTCGGAATGACAAAAGTATGGAAGGCGCCTCTACAAATCATTCCGGTGGTCGCGGCTCGTTCCCCGGATGTTTTGGGTGCTGATGAGTGTAGCGGAAATAAAGATTTCGCAGGTAAACCGGCAGGGGAAATAATGCGCTCAGCACGCCGACCGAATCATGGCGGTAAAACGCGAAATAAATCAGCAGCAGGACCGAGCCGATTGCGCTGCATTCCCAGAAACCAACCGGAATAATGCTCTTTCGGGCGCGTTCCGATGCGATCCACTGAATGATGAAGCGCGCACCGAAAACGAGGTTGCCGCTCCAGCCAAGAATTTTCCAGCCATTAACCGTAACTCCCGTGATCGCTGCATCGGCAATCAAATCAAAACTGTGCATGGCGCGACGTTGGCGGAGAACGCGTGCTGTCGCGAGTCTTTTCCCGCGGACATTTTCGTTTAAGCTGCGCCGGTGCAATCGATCTGGGACCGGGCCAATCCGCAACTGCGCGATCTCGCGGTTTATCAGCCGGGCAAACCAATCGAAGAAACCGCGCGCGAGCTTGGCTGCGAGCCGTCCGAGATTATCAAGCTCGCCTCGAATGAAAATCCGCTCGGCCCGTCGCCGAGAGCGATCGCAGCCATGGGTGATGCGATCGGAAACGCACACCTTTATCCCGATGGCGGCGCGTTTTATTTGCGCAACGCCATCGCCGCCAAGCTCAGCGTCACGCCCGATCACATCATTCTCGGCAACGGCTCGAACGAAATCATCGAGTTGCTCGCGCACGCTTTCCTGGAACGCGGCGATGCCGTCGTCACTTCCGAGCACGCTTTTGTTGCTTACAAAATCATCGCGCGCGTTTTTGGCGCGGAGACGATTGAAGCGCCGAGCCGCGATTACGGCCACAATCTCGATGCCATCCTCGATGCCATTACCGATCGCACCGAAATAATTTTCATCGCCAATCCGAATAATCCCACCGGCACACTTTTATCGGCTGATGCGATCGAGCGTTTCATGGCACGGGTGCCGCCGCACGTATTGGTCGTGTTCGACGAAGCCTATTACGAATTCGTCGATGAAATGCCCGATACACTTCGCTACATGTGCGAGGGGCGAAATGTCGTCACCCTGCGCACCTTTTCAAAGATTCATGGCTTGGCCAGTTTGCGCGTCGGCTATGGCATCGCCCGGCCCGAGTTGATCGAAGTGATGCACAAGACAAGAGAGCCGTTCAACGTCAACGGCATTGGTCAGGTGGGCGCACTGGCGGCTCTGGCCGACGAAGAACATCAGCGCGAAACAAAAAGATTGGTCGATGAAGGGCGCGCCTTTTTCGAAAAGGAGTTTGCCGCAATAAAACTTCCGTTCGTTCCGAGCGCGGCAAATTTTGTTCTGGTGAACGTTGGCGATGGTCTCGCGATTTTCCGCGCCCTGCTTGAGCACAAAGTGATCGTGCGGGCGATGAAAGGCTACAACTTGCCGGAATGGATCCGTATAACTGTCGGCACCATGGACCAAAACCAGAAATGTATCACCGCCCTGCGGCAAGTGCTGGCCGGCAGTCTTTAGCTTTGCTTGTATCAACGATCGGCCATCAGCCTTCGCGTCTATTGAACTACTCTAATAGTCCAAAAATCTGCCGATAGGTCGGTATTGATCAGATAGTCAAAGGGAATGGTGAAATAGCCACGCATGCCCCAGCTAGTCCCCCAACTATTCCGGCAGATGAACCAGCGTCGGGTAGTGTTGTAGCCGACGGCGCAGACGGCGTGACCACCCAGGACGTGTTCGCCCGAGGCGGGCATCGGGGCGTGGCCGGTGCGGGCGACGGTGGAGGTTTCGAAGCTTTCGTAAACAGTGAAGCCAAAGACGAAAGGATAGCCCGAAGCCAGGCAACCTTGCATTTGCGAGAGCGATTGAACCAGGCGTTGATAGCTCACGGCGGTGTGCTTCGCCGCTTCCGCGTAGCAGGCAGCTGACGGTTTGGTTTTGAACTTGGCAATAAGGTAGGGCCACATCGGCTCGGGACAGGCGCCTTGTTTGGCGACGGTTTTGATCCCGTCGCGGAGCATGGCGCCGGAGTCGAAGTTGATGGTACCTTCGATGACGCGCTCGTTGTAGTAGATGAAGAGACGCGATGGGATAAAGATTTGCGGGAGCTTCTCTTTCATTTGGTCGAACTCGATCGCGCCGCCGATGGCATTGGCGGTGCAACTTCCCAGCTGGCCCTGATCGTAAACCGGCGGGCATTGTTTGCGCAGATCGATCCTGGGCGGTAAGGCGCGCAGAAAAGCGGGCGGAGCGGCGTAAAGAAAATCGCGCTGATCCGGGATGTCGGGGATCCAACCGTAGCGTTTGATTTTTCTGGTGCGGGTGGTGATCACCAAATGGCGGGGTGAAGGGCGGCGTTTTCTCGGCATGGAAATCAAGAGTTCAGGTTTCGGGGTTCAGGGTTCAGGACGACGAACCATCAACTACATCACCATCCACGGTCAGCAATGGAAATGGTAGGAGGGATGGCGAGGAGGGAGCCGGGTAAAACGCTTCGCCTCACGCGGGTTCGCATCCATCATCTAGAATCCAGTGTCCAGGATCAAGGATTCAGGATTCAGGGTTCAGAGGGAAAACGTCGAACGCCGAACATCCAACGCCGGAGCGAGCTTCGCGTTATCGATTATCCATTCTCCGTTCTCAGTTGTCGGGGAATCGGGAAGCTTTAAGTGTTAAGTTTTAAGCTTTAAGAAAGCTGGCCGCGTGAGGCGAAGCCTTTTACGCGGTTTTTTCCAGAAAATGTAAGGCGAATTTCAGTGCCGCTCGCGAAATTGTGATTGAGTTCGTTTTCTAATTGTGCGAGAACGGATTTGTTCCTGGGTCGGGTACGCGCCCCACCGGACGGATTCAATAATCCGCCTGACACGCGGCCGACCCGGTGAACGTTTTTTGTCCGAGCCGGACTGGCGGTCCGGGCTCTCCACGGCGAGTCTTCGACCGGACAGGCGATCGCTAAAGACGCACAGAAGTGCGTCCCTCCGCATACGTGACGCATCGCGCTCGTCTGATGTAGGCGCCATTTTGGAGTGCGGTGGGAAGCGCAGCGCCACACCGCTTTTCTTAGCTCAGCTTTTGCGAGAATCGTGAATCACTTCACGCTCTGTGCGCTCGGGGGATGACACCTGCCCGAAAAAAGCGCCGTCGCCGCTTCGCTTTGCCGGCGCAGTCCAAAGTGAGGAAGCACCGTTGGCGCTAAACACATAGAAGTCGCCCCTCTCACTTAAACCCGCAACGCGACAAACGAATTGGCGTTTCAGAGAAACGCCCGGCAGTCAGAGACAGCCGTTCCTTGAGACCGCCACGTTACTTTTTTTGTTCGGCGCGACCATCGAGGAGACGGCGGATGGTATGCCGCAGGCGCTCCCAATCGACCGGCTTGGTGAAATGCTCCGCGAAGCCCGCCGCTTTCGCCGCCGCGATATCGTTGTCCGATCCGAAACCGCTGAGAGCAATTCCACGCAGCTTGCCGGAATCACCCAGTTCGCCCATTAGATCCAGGCCGCTGCCATCGGGTAAACCGAGGTCGCTGATGACAAGTTGAAAACGGCGTTTCGCCGCCAGATCGCGCGCGCTGGCGAGGGTCGATGCGTACCCGACATGATATCCGGCATTTTCCAGCATCCGGCGCAAGGCCCGCGCGGTGTCCTCATGGTCTTCTACCAGCAAAATGTCGGCGGTAGCTTTGACAGCGCCGTCGTGATCGAGCGGATAAGCCGGGCCTTCCAGTAACGATGTTTCCATCGCTTTCAGTTTGATGGTGAAAGTGGCACCGGTGCCTTGACCTTCGCTCTGCACCGAAATTTTTCCGCCGTGCAAATCGATGACTCGTTTTGAAATGGCAAGGCCGAGTCCGAGTCCGCCGTAGCGATTGGTCATGCCGCTCCCACCTTGTTCGAAGGCGTCGAAAATGCGGGGCTGCAATTCGCGATTAATCCCAATACCGGTGTCGGTGAAATCGATGATGACGTAATGCTCCGCATCGTTGCGAGTGCTGATGCGGAGCTGGCCGCGGGCGGGAGTAAATTTGACCGCATTCTTGATGATGTTCCAAAAAACCTGTTGCAACCGGGCGGCATCAGCCCAGCAATGATGTTCTTTGGCCGCGAGATCTTGCTGAACCTGGATTTGCTTTTCGTTTAAATCGCTGGCCGAAACTCCGAGCGCGTAATTGAGCGATGCGTGCACGTCGATGGCATCGTTGCGCAGCTCGAGCTTACCGTGGGCGATGCGGGTGAGATCGAGAAGATCATCGATGAGCAGAGCTTCGAGCTCGACGTTACGCCGGAGCACGTCCAGATCGCGCCGCGCGTTATCTGGAATGTCATGATTGCGCTGCAGCGAAGCGATGGTCATGAGCACCGGTGTAAGCGGCGTGCGCAATTCGTGGGAAAGCATGGCGAGGAATTGGTCTTTGGCACGATTCGCATCCTCAGCGTCCTGTTTCGCTTTTTTGAGCACGTCTTCGGCATGTTTGCGTTCTGTGATTTCGAGAATGGTGCCGAGAAATCGCGCCGGTCGGCCGGCATCGTCTAGAAGGACGCGTCCTTTTTCCTCCAGCCAACGTTCTCGTGAATGAGCCACGCCAATGGTACGATATTGGATTTCATAGTGACCACTGCTGCCCGGACTTAAAACCTCGCGCGTCGTCTCGTGAATGATATGGCGATCGTCCGGATGAATCGCGTTGAGGTAGGTGAGGTAGTCGGGCCTGGTGCCGGCAGGCAGACCGAATAATTCATTGCAACGGTCGGACCAACGAATCACGCCGACGGCGGGGTAGTAGTCAAACGTCTCAACGTCGGCTGCTTCCAAGGCAAGACGGATTCGTTCTTCCGCGACGTAGAGGCGCTGCTCATTTTCACGGAATCGTTTTTGTTGCTCCATCATTTCGCTGATATCGGCGCGATAAATGGCAAGGCCATCGCTGCTGGGATAAATGCGGGTATCAACCCAGCGCCCCCACGGTTTGTAAAAAACTTCGAACTGATCGGGTTGTTGCGTTTCCATCGCGCGATGACAGCGCTGATAGAATTCGGTGCCGACCGCTTCGGGAAAAATTTCCCAGATTACACGGCCGATCAGTTCTTCTTTCCGCTTTCCCGTCAATTCGAGGACGCGGTTGTTCACGTAGGTGTAGCGCCAATCGCGATCGAGGACGGAGAAAGCATCGCTGATACTGGCGAGGGCGGCTTCGCGTTGGTCGAGCAAATCGCCGACTGCGCGCTGGTGGCGACGTGTTCGCGCCGCCGCTCGCAGGGCGGTCACCAGTGCGACTATTGGCAACGGAGGTGGGAGAATCGTCACGTTGGCATGACCGAGGATCTCAAGCGTACGCTGGCTCGCCTTCTTTCCTTCGCTCCCGGCCTTTGCCAAAAGAATGACTGGCACGTTCGACCAGGGCGGTTGCGTTGCCAGAGCCTTGGCCAGGAGGTGCGCCTTCGACTTAACCAGTGCCGCTTGCGCGAGAACGATGGCATCGGTAGAGCGATCAAAGCGCTTGATCACATCAGCGAGATTCTTGCACGCCTGCACGCGGAAGCCGTGCTTCTTCGTCAGCATTGATATTAAACCCTTGCCGCCCGGCACCGCGACTAAGACCGTGCCCGCGGCTTCACCCGACTTTTCCATTTGCGATCAGCGGGCAACTTACTTCACGGCGGATTATTAGCGAGCAAAGGTTGTTTGCCTCAGGCGACCGCCTGAAGCTCTTTTAGTAGCGGCGGCCGCCCCTTCGCGAAAGCTTCGGGAGTATCCGCTGCTTTGAAAATCGGAGACTTCCAGCAAAGGCCTTGTGGCGCTGACCCTTGTGCGAAATAACACGTCCAAACTGCAGTTTTTTCGCAATTTTGATAGGTTCGCGTTTTTGAGATGTAAAATCTAAATATCTTATATTAAGCAGCTTGTATATCTAGAAAAAATAATATCGACCTTGTTGTTTCCTCATTTCAACTCGCGTACAATTGAGGCGTTCGCACGAATGAAAAGGGACTAAAAGGGATATGGCGAGACGAACGAAACGAAAAATCGCGCGATCACGATTGCCGCTGCAAAGGCAATTGGGACTCGAAACAGAGGGGCATTATTTTGATTTGCGCGGTCTGTTCGATCAACTAAACGCGCGTCATTTCGGCAATCGTCTTCGCGGTTACAAAGTTCTTTGGGGCCGCAAACGCCATGAGCGTCCAAAAGAATACTTTATTTTCGGTACCATTCAGGAAGAGGACCGCGTCATTCGCATCAATCCCTGGCTCGATCAACGCTTCGTTCCGCTCTGGTTCCTCGAGTACATTCTCTATCACGAAATGTTGCACGCGGTCGTGCCGGACAAAACGCGTGGCGACGGCCGACGCTGTGTTCACACTGACGAATTCAATCGCCGCGAACGCGAATTTCGTTTTTACAAACGCGCGCGACGTTGGGAAGACGAAAATCTCGCCCGCTTTCTGCGCTAGCGACATTAGGGAAACAAGAAGCGGCGATTTTCAAATCGCCGTCGGCGGTCTGGAGACCGCCGTTCCTTGAGGCAGCGGCTCGACGGAGTCTCGCCCTACCAATGCGCGCTCGCGAAAATTTCACTGGTAGGGCGACGCTCTGC
>OBJR01000048.1_pt1 | contig 13608 bp, 22 predicted proteins | sample 1519711 | NCBI WGS metagenome assembly OBJR01 (sample SAMEA3235155, study PRJEB22506) | soil metagenome | biome: Forest; feature: Temperate coniferous forest; material: soil | place: Canada | collected 2011-06-18 | depth 0.2 m | reverse complement strand
CGAGGGCGGCGGAGGCGGTGGCGGGGGCGGCGTGGGCGGCGAGGGCGGCGGCGGATACACCACTCATCGTCTTCTGCCAAATTTGCATTGACGCTGCGATTCAGACTGAGGGGCTTTAGTGGGCAAACCAAAACAAAGAGAGCGCACTGTGTTGTTTGTGCGGACCCCAATCGGCGCGGCTTCTGAGATTACAATTATCCTACAAAACCTCGATTTGGCGGGATGGGATGTGGTTTCCCATGCTGAGTCCGAAGATGAATATTCCTTCGTTCTGAAATCGAGGATGCTCTAATGGGCAAACCGATCAAGGCTGTCGTGGCTAATGGTGGATGGGGCGATTTCGAAATGGTCAGCGAAGTGGTGCCCCACCGCATGATTTGGCGGTCCTTCGGTCCTGAGAAGACCGGCAAGAATCACTTTGGCCTCACGGGTCCTGGCCCCATTGCCATCCAGTCCTTCGACATCGGGCTTGAGGGGGTGGTGGAAAAGTTCCGCGCTGAGGGCAAGGAAGTGCGCCGCACCGAATATGAGTTCGATAAGAATGACTGCTCACAGGATGCGGCCATCGAGATTCGTGACCGCTTTGTGGCCGATTACGAAATTGCGTTGACCAAGGCGCGCACCATCCAATGGGACACCGAAACCGAATTATGGGAAGTATTCAGGTTTGCCCAGTTTGGCAAGATGTCTGATGCCCCAAAGGACTATGTGTCCCTCAATGCCCTCTACCGTGATCTTATCCAACGCGCCTATGACTCCAACGTCAACTTGCAGTTGATTCAAAAGGTCAAAGAAAAGTGGGGCACCATTAAGAAAACGAATCGCGACGGGCGCACGGTTGACAGTCCCTATCCGACCGGCGAGATGGAGCCGACCGGGTTCAAGGAAGCGGGCTACATTGTCCAAGCGAACATCCGCCACTCCTGGGACAAAGAGCGCGGGTTCGTTTTAAATGTGCTCAACTGCCGCCAGAACATGGCTGTGGCGGGAGAAGAGTTGGTCAACTTCAGCTTTCCAGATTTCGCGCAGTTGGTTTTCACAGATACGTCGGCCGAGGATTGGGAGTAGTGCTGTTCGTTGATTCGCGAGCAGGTAGCCACGATTTGGTTCTGCCGCTCAAGCGTATGGGGCTTGATGTGGAAGAGACAATTTTGGAATTCGGAGACATCAGCTTCGTCGGTCGTGGCAACAAGGGCAAAGTGGTATCGGTGGGCATCGAGTTTAAGAAACTCGGCGAATACGTAGCCTCACTACGTTCCGGGCGATTAAACGGCCACCAACTCATCGGCATGCGCGATACTTATGAATATTGTTGGCTGCTGGTCGAGGGCGAACTGTTGTATGACCACAAGGGTGGGCTACAGCGCCGTGCAGGTAAACGGAAGCTGAAGCCGCTGCCAGGGTCGATGAGTGTGGCTGAATATCTGAAGCGAACCATCGTTGGGCACCTATGCGGGGGCCTGAACCCGTGGCACACTCAGAATCGCACAGATACACTCAAATTCATTGAGGCTTTATATCGTGTGTGGACCGATGTTGACTTGGATCAACACAGGAGCCACCTAGCCATCTACCAAGCGCCGACACTCATCCCCGTCTCCAAGACCCGCGAAGCCTTCAATGCCTGGGATCACATCGGCTACACCATTTCCAAAGCGGTTGAAGACAGGTTTGGCTGTGTGCGGAAGGCGGCGAATGCCAGCGTCGAAGAGTGGGCCGCTATTACCACCACTGACCGCAAGGGTGGGAAGCGCAAACTTGGCATGAAGGATGCGTCCAAGATCGTTGCCTTCCTCAATGGAAAATGAACCCACAGCGGTATGTGACTTCGAAACCCGGAGTGCATGTTCTATTCGTGCGTGTGGGAGTTGGGCTTACTCGCTCCATCCGACCACAGAAGTGCTCTGCATGGCCTTCAGGCTCCCCTATTGGGATGAGGGGGTTGTGGCCCTGTGGCATCCACCATTCCCCCACCTATCCATCCCCGAAGCCGACTGCCACGACGAACTTATCGAGCTGATGGAGTGGATTGACGCGGGACATCTGGTCGAAGCGCATAATAGCTGGTTTGAGAGGGGTATATGGACGAATATTCTAGTTCCCCGAAATGGCTGGCCGACAATTGGCGCGAACCAGTGGCGTTGTTCCGCTGCGAAGGCTGCGGCGCATGCGCTACCGCGTGGGCTAGACGACTCCATAACTGCGCTGCGACTTCCTGTGAAAAAGGACCTAGAGGGCCACAAGCTGATGATGAAGGTCAGCAAGCCCCGCAAGCCCCGAAAGGCCGAACGTGAAGCAAATGTTACTGGACTTCTCTGGTGGGAGTCCAGAGAGTTGTTTGACCGCCTCTTTGCCTACTGTCGACAGGATGTTCTGGCAGAATCTGCGTTGTCTGGCTCGCTCGCTGACCTCTCCCCTAACGAGACAGCAGTTTATCTCCTGGACCAAAGCATCAACGCGCGTGGCTTTCGCCTCGACCGTTCAGCCGTCCACACGGCCCTTAAGCTTATCGCTGCTGAGACAGTTCGACTCAACAAAGAACTGGGGGTGCTCACAGGTGGCAAAGTTAAAAAGGCAACTCAGCGTGCTCAGATGCTTGCTTGGTTCGCTTCTGAGGGTTTGGATTTGCCGGATTCACAAAAGGCCACTCTTGACGAAGTGGCGTTGGACACAACTTTACATCCAAAACTTCAGCGCGCTGTGGGCATTGTTCGAACTCTCGGTAGATCGAGCACAGCAAAATACCAAGCGATGAAGAATTGGCTGTGCCCCGATGAGCGCGTCCATGGTGGGCTCCTCTACCACGGCGCAGGCACAGGCCGGTGGGCGGGGGCCGGAGTTCAGCCCCAGAACATGCCAAAAGGCCAAGTCAAGGACATGGAAGCCCTGTGGGTGGACCTGAAAGCGGGCAAACCACAGCCCAACCTGATGGAATCCCTAGCAGGAGCCCTGCGTGGCACGATTATTGCATCACCGGGCACCACTCTGTTTGTGGCTGACTATGCCTCCATCGAGGCACGGGTTGTCATGTGGTTGGCAGGCGACGAAGCTGCTCTAGACCTGTTTCGCAGCGGGGCCGACATCTATAAGGAAATGGCAGGAGAAATCTATGCTATCACGCCGCAAGAGGTTGACAAGGGCCAGCGACAGGTCGGCAAGTTTGCAATTCTGGGCCTGGGCTTTCAGATGGGCGCGGCGAAGTTCCAAGCGACCTGTGCCGGGTTTGGCGTGGCTATCGAAGACACTTTTGCCCAACGGGTAGTTGAAGCCTACCGAGCCAAATTCTGGCGCGTAAGGAACATGTGGGACGACCAGAATGCCGCCGCTATCAAGGCGGTCCACTTCGGTGCGCCTGTCCGCTGTGGCAAAGTCTCGTGGCTTAAAGAGGGCAATTTCCTGTTCTGTGTCCTACCTTCAGGGCGTAGACTAAGCTACCCTTTCCCCCAGGTCCGCATGCGCGAGACGCCGTGGGGCGAGCCACGACCCGCCCTGACCTTCATGGGCATGAACCTTTATACGCGCAAATGGGAGCGCCAGAGCACCTACGGCGGCTCCCTAGTGGAGAACCAGACGCAAGCTGTGGCCCGAGACATTATGGCCGAAGCAATGCTGCGGGTTGAAGCTACCGGCGTCTACCAGCCTATCCTCACCGTCCACGACGAAATCATCGCAGAGGGGCCGTTGGCAGGGGACGTGCATGAGTTTGAACAGCTACTAACAACGCTGCCGACATGGGCCAAAGGTTGCCCCATCGGAGCCGAAGGTTGGAAAGGACCAAGGTATCACAAATGAGCGAAGTCAACAGCCAGTCATGGAAACTCAGGAACGCTATCGTGACGATCCACGACTTTTCAGCGGGCACGGCAATACTAAACATTACGGTTACTACTGGCCCTACGCCTAGCCATGCTGCGGTTTGGGTTTCGCCCACGGAGCTTCGGGAGTTGGCGTCTGCCTTTAACAATTACGCTGCTGATATGGGTGCAAAGTGAACCGTAAATCCTACTCTCTGAAGAAACCATCCAACCGCGCCCGTATGTGTGCAGCTACGGCGGCCGTGGCACATGCGGCCAAGGTGGAGCAGGCTTTAGTCGCCCTAGGCAACGACCGCAATGGTATCCAGGCGCTGTTGTGTGCGGTCCTGGCACAGAAGGGTGGAGAGGTAACCATCACCCCCGGCACGATTGTGCAAATCGCCGAGCATCGCATGGGGTTCCAAGTGGTCCCCGGCCCTGCGGAAGGCGAGCTAACCCTACGCCTCGTGGAAGAGGCTGTTGAAGGAGAAAATGATGGCGCTTACCTTAACGACGACACAGACAACGGAAGTGGAATTGAAGCCCCGCCTGAAGGTGAAGCTACTGGCGAAGCTGAAGGCTTATGCGGAGATACGAGCCCGGTTCAAGGTTCTGGAAGCGGAGATGGAAGCATCAAAGGGTGAGATTGGACTGCTGCGTGAAGAGGCGGGCGTTGATACCTTGAGCCTTGAAGGGTTCAAAGTGACCCAGATTTGCGGGCTGCGAAAGACTCTCAACCCCATGAAGCTCATCGCGATGGGTGTGAGCACCGAGATGCTAGAAGAGGCGACTGAGACAAAGCCCAATCGCCCCTATGAGAAGATTTCGTGTCCTGGCGAGAAGTCCGACCGGGATTAACGCGAAAACACCCACCCGCGATCATATGCTTTCAGGACCGAGTATGCAGTCAGGCCTAATACCGGGCTGCTGCTCGATCCAAACCCACCATCGAATCCCACATGCGTTACGCCGACTACTCGACCATCGCGGTCCACGAGTGGGCAACCGCTCATCCCACCAATCGCGGGCATGCCTGCCATGCTACCGAAGAACCCAAACAGGTTGAATTCAGTCTGCGCCACAATGCCCACGAAATAAAATGACCGTGCCTGCCCCCACGCATAACCAAGCGCTTCAATGGTGTCGCCCTGGACGGGACCATGCAGCGCCAACTTCAGTCCAACCGGGTCCGCCCAATCCGGCGTCTGGACGAGCGCTAGGTCATGCTCCACATCGACTTCAACAATACGCGCCGCGTGGCCATCGATGAAGTAGGTGTCTGTATAGGGGATGCCTGTTTCGGGGTCCTGAATGCAGTGAGCCGCAGTCATCCAGCCATGGTTTGCGGGGTTGACTGAGAAGACTGAGCAATGGGTGCCAAGGGTGACAATGTGGGTCGTTTCATCAGTGCTGTTCCATTGGAACGGACGCACTGTATCGTTGAGCAACTTGACGTGGTTGGCAGCGGTGTTGCCGAGGGAGGGAAGGAGCAGAAGAAGTGCTAGGGCAGGAACGACCAGCTTTCGAAACATGGACAACTCCAATAGGCAGAGAGGGTTGGTCCCCCTCTCCTCCATTCTACCACGTCTAGAGTAGGTCTAAGACTTCAATTGCGCCCTGGATAGTTTCAACTTCGTAGCCAAGCGTTTGGAAGATGTTGCTGCGCGGACCGACTGAAACAATGGGAATGTTGCTGGCAATGGCGATACCCGTCTCCACCGCTTTACCCTCAGACTTCTCTAGGTTGAGCACGACCAGCACATCGGAACTACACACATCCTCGATGTCTTCCCACGCTTGTTCACGGATGTTCTCGATGGGTTGGGTAATTCCAGTCGAATCCATCGCGTTACCCCCATCGCCGTGATAGAACCAGCGGGAAGTCACAATGTGGCCTGCGGCTTCAATTTCCCGGCCAGCGGATATAGCTTCAGCTTTGCGAACCCAAGGCGCCGCAATGTAGACTAACATTAGCCATCCGCCTTCTGTATTGGCAGCAATTTCCACAACTCTTCAATCGTCGGTCGCAGTGCTTCAACGTTCCCACCCGCCTGCTTCACGGCGAGAATTGTTGACAGCGCCAAGGACATCACCGCGCTAATGACTTCGGATGATGTGGCATCGCGAATATCCGCCTGGATGCCATCGAGGGCGAGTGCAGAGAGGCGGGCGATTTCAACACGCCTAGGTGAAGGCATCACATCCCCTTTTCAATGTCGAGTTGGAGTTCGGCGCACAACCGCCAGATAGCCTTCGCGAGATGCCGAGAGCCGTCTGTGTCGAAGCGATTGCCCCTTGCATGGTCAAGCATATGACGCATCGCTGTGTTCATCTGGTCCGTAGACTTCTCCCGAGCCCAATGCAGGGATTCGCCGGGATTATGCTGGTCGTTGCCTTTCTTGGAGACATCGGCCACAGCCGCCAATACGTCAGGAAAATACATTACGAAGCCAGTCCAGATGGGGAGAGCTTTGCGGGCTGCATCCGTTGAAGGCAAACCTTTAGGGTTCGTTGGCTGTGTGAGTTCTTGGGTCAGAACGCCGCCAATGCCACCTAATAGTCCACCACTGCCTACTGCCATTCGAGCCTCCGTTTCGCATATAAGGTCTTGGGGGATGTAGTGCAGCGAGCAGACCCATCCTTTGGCATTAGTTTTTGCTAAGCCTGATTCCCATTCCGGGTCACACCCACATGGCTGACAACTCATCGTTTCTTCCTCCGCTTAGTCAATAGTTCGGGCATTAAGACGACGAATCTCAGTTCGTTGAGCTTCGCGCCACTGGATTACTTCAGGCGCAACCTGCGCAGGGCCGCGCCGTCCCTTCGATTGTTGAAACACAATCGCGATATCTACCTGCTCTGTTTTCATGCAAAGATGGGGCCGTATGGCAAGTAGGAAGGGGAGTGCTTTAGCCGCCCGCAAACGCCAAATTCGCAATCCCTACCCCGAGCCACACTATTGCGGCCCGGTAATTGCGGTAGTACAGGTGAACCGCCGCCGCGCATATCTCAAGCACGGCGACGGTGTAGGGAAACAACGTCCACACAGCCATTAGGATGTGATGAATAGGCCAGCCGCTGCGACCGCGCCAGCAACCGCGCCCTGAAACCACCGGAACGTCGCTGTCTTCCAATCATACTTGGTGGTGTCGTCAAATGACTTCCAGCCGAGAAAAGCATGAAAGTCTACAACTGCCGCCGCGAGCAGGCCTGACACAGCCCCCCGCACATATGGATTCGCCAACGCAACGTGCACATACTGCATGATACTCTCCTAGAGTGTGGGAGGCGCGGCCACCGCCGCCGCCTTCGCTTTGTTGATGATGTTGATGGTGGATACAGCCACATCAATCCCCTGGCTCACAGTTGGCGCCACATCGGCTCCGATGGCGTTCGGCTTGACCGTGTTGACGCCCGCGATGCCCGTCGCAACCGCATCCATGACAATCGCTTTCTTCTCCGCTCCAGTAAGGGGCACATCGCGGTTTGACGAAGCAAGTTCAGCATCAGCCAATCCGTGCTGAACGAGGGGGATAAGGGCGGTTGGCACACCACTCGCCGCAAGAACTGGGCCAACAACGAGATTCGCGACTTTCAAGAACGCGCTGAGGTTAAAATGCATGTCTATCTCCTATGGAAGGTTAGCGAAGAATTCAACGGCAGATGCATGTTGAAGTGGGCCGAGTAGGATTGACTGGATACAATCGGTGCAGTGAAAGGTGGCTCCGTTACCCCACGTAATTGAGCGGGCCAGTTCTTTGAATCGAGCCGGATCATTGGACCGCCGACCGGGTTGGTCAACCTCATCAGCACCCATCGGCTCATCATCAACTGAGGCTTGCTGCGTGCCGCCCCATTCCGGCGTTCCCCATCCATAGACCACATAATACATCGAACTACCTGTTTCGACATACCATTTCACATCGCTACGAGTCGACGTATAGGCACTATAGTCCAGTGGGGGCATTGGGGGGTTCGCGCTCTCCATCCCTGAATCGCGCGATTCGAGCAAATTCGGAAACTGCGCATGGTGGCCGGGGAAGTTTCGGCTTTCGACGCCATTCTTCGCCCCTTGGTTCACAACCTGGAGGAAGACGTTCGTGCGGCTACTTGCAACGAGCGCAACCCTATCCCACTGCACAAGCTGGTCAGCTTGGTTGGGCATCTTGATCTGGGCATCAGCGAACACCACAAGTTCTACACGGAGTCCATGTAGTGCCGCCAAATCAAAAAACGCGCCGAGTTTGTCGAAGTAATCCGGGCGCTCCTGCGGACTAAACCTATCCAGCCACGACACCATACCGAGCACGCGCAGGACATTTGCGCCGATGGCTGCACGCTCCGTCAGAATGGGCGTAATGTCCTCATTGTTCAGATACCGCCAGAACAGGGAGAAGTCGGTAATGCCCTTCCAGCGGAAGTCGACGCCATCTGAGGTCACAAACTGCTGCGTGCTCCCATAGCCAGCCACAGCCCCACGGGTCGAAATTTGGAGCATTGCTCGGTTGACTGGGGGCGGGGGCTGCGGAACAGGCGCGGGCACCGGAATAGCGGCCGTCGCACACGCCACCCCCATACCGACGATAAATCCAATAATCCAGCGATTGAGTTTCAAAAACCCTCCTAGGCTTTGTAGAGTTTGCCGTTGATAATCGATTGGCCGCTAGTGATTACTTGCACGTAGTCGTTGAATCGGCCAGTATGGGTGTCGACATAGCCGAAGTTAAAGCCTTGCATCCAGCGGTTCGGTTTGCCCTGACCATACTTAGGATCTTTGGTGCAGAGGCATGGCACCACCATACCCACGTTACCAAGTTCGTGATGTATGGCTGACGTTTTTGTAGCTGCCTGAAAGGTGTGGAAATGTCCGAGCCGTATAGACTGTGCATAGGTATCGACAGCGTTCTTTGCAGCATTCGTGCCTCCGCTTATTTGGTCCCCGTGGATGAAGTGGAGTTTACCAATGCGATGATATCCGCCTTGCGGCACCACTGTCCACTCACCCAAACCCAAGAGGGGTGTAAGCCCCACCAAACCTTCAAGACCGGGTTGATCATCTGTTAGATCCTCTAGCCAATGTTCATGGTTGCCAACGATGTAGGTGGCGGATTTAGATGCGAGAGCGAATGCGGGCTTGACAATTCGTGCTTTGCATTCCTCCGCATCCTGAAGTAGCCGCAGTCCTTCTGTTCGCCCTGGCTTCCCGTGGTTGTGGTGCGAGACGACCCCACAATCGAGCATATCGCCGCCAAATACCCAATGATGCGGTTTGAAGTCCTGGGCGAACTTCATCACCACATCCCATGCGGCCATATCATGCAAGGGGGACTTATGGCCGCTTCGCCGTTCGAATCCGTAATGGAGATCGAATGTTGCAAGGAACCGTTCAAGTGCCATTGATGCTCCTGTAGAGAAGAGAAGCAAGTTGTATGCCAAGGGAGGCGGCACACAATAGGTGGGGTCTAGGGGAGTTCGGCGTGGTCGAGGTCGACAGGGCTGTGGAAGGTTCCGCCCCACACAAGCCCTTGGGCCTGCACCGTTGCGCCAAATAATGCCCATGGCTGCTTAATGCCAAAGGGGTCGGTTCCGGTGAAGCAGAGGTCAACTGCGTGGCCAAACCCGTCCGATGCAATTTGGTGCCTGGATTTCTTAACAAATCCGTCGCAATTTGTGACAATTCGTCCTGGCGAGCCACCTGGGCGGCCTTGCAACCAGAGGGCGTGTTGGGAGTCAGCAGTTCGCAATCCTTGGCAAGGGCGCATGGGATGGCCTTTAGCAGACATCGCTGCCAAGACCGCATTGGTCTTTGTCACCAAATCAGGATGCAGACCGTCCCACCAATTAGACATTGCCATTGTTGGGCGTCAATTTGACTCCATCCAATTTATTCTCGATGCGAACAAGGCGGTTTTTGATATCGCTGTCACGCTCGACCTGCTGCGATTGACGTTCCACAAACAATGTATCGTGGCTATTGACCCGGCCCTCAAGCCGCACAGCCCACACAATGCCCGCAAGAGCCGCCCCCGGAAAAATATACTCGACCATTAGAGACCTTCAGGATAGGGTTTACCGGGGTTTTTGGCGCGCCATGCCGCTTTTTGTGAAGCAGACGAGAGGCGGGAAGAGGGGGAATGAGGAAGTTCGATGTCGTGTTCGCCGGGCGTGGCGTTGAGAATTTTGTCCGCTGCACTCTGAAGAGGACGATACGGCGTGGGGCGAACCTTGCCCGCCGCTACGTCACCAAGCCCACCGGGCGCTTCTTGTTGAAGGTTCCCGAGGCCACGCACAGTCCGCACATCAGACTCGCCGTTCATTCTAGCAATCTGCTCAGCAGAAGTCGGCGGGGGCGTAGTGCGCTGAAAGTTAGGACTATCGACAGGTCCTTGCGCAGACTCGTAACGACTTGGCCCCTCTTGGGGCATCGATACCGGGCGTCCACCCTCGGAGGCATAGGAGTTGCGCGGGAACAGCTTTCCGACCGCCGAACTTAGCCCCTCTAAGACCGAACTGGGCATCGCTTTACCCGCCGCCGTCATGGGCGGACCAATAGCTTTTGCCGCCGCAGGGCCGACTGTCGCCGCAAGTTCTGCGCCAATCGCCGGAGCCTCCGAGAGTCCAAGCGAGTGTAGAATTGGACCCACCGCCATGCGAGTTGCAGTTGCGGGCCAACCCCCTTTAGAGGCCATGTTGCCCGCAGTGGACAACAGGTTGCCGCCCTTTTCTAACCCATAACCAACAGCACCGGGAACTTTGTTGAGGGCCGCATTCTTCAATGTATCAAGAGCCATGTTCTTAGCAGGCTCAGCCATCGCTGCTCCAACACCCTCAGTGCCCATTGGCCCGCCAAAAATACCTTCTGGGGACCGATGCATCTCCATCAGTTTGGGGATAGACGAGGAGAGTTCATTCGCGGCCGAACCGAGACCAGACCCTAGCATCGCCCCAAGAGGACCAAGCAGCCCTCCGGCCATACCCCCCACCGAGGAAGCGGTGCTTGGCATCAGCCCGCCCGTCGATTCGTCGGGGGCTGTAGATGCTGGATTTCCGCCCGCCGCTTTTCGCTTCGCTTCCCACTGTTCAAATGTCGGCATTAGCGAGCCCCATGTTCCATGTCACCGATGGTTTGATCCATGATTGCCGCCATATGGCGCAATCGCTGAACAGTAGCCAATGGTGTCTCATGCCCCCACCGGCTCTGGTGTTCTTTGAACATTGGTGTAATAGTCGCCAAGCCGCGCACACCGGGAAGCTGACCGGCCATCTGCTCTATGTTTCCAAATGACGCCTCTTGCGCCAACTTACTAAACGGCGTGGGCACCCCAACCGTATATTTCAGGCGGTCATTCGCTGCTCCAGCCATATCTGTTGCAGACCCGTATTTCTGACCACCCATGCCGGTGAGGAAAGACCCCCACCCCGGCGCATTGGGCTGCTGGTCGGCCTTGGTCGCCGCATCATTAATGCCTGGATACATCTTCTCCGCTTCATCAAGAGCAGCAAGGGTCTTCTGCTGTGCATCTCCGAGTTGGCTGTGAGCCCGCTGCATGAGGGCAGGCATCGCCGTTTCAGTGAAAGACACGCCGCCTTCTGCATTAATCGAGGGCTTGAATGCGCCCGGAGCACCGAGCGCTGCCCCGCCTTGTTCGCCCTGTTGGCCCCCACCGTTCAGTTGTTGCATCAGGTCAAGCGTACCCTTGCGCTTGTCCTGCTCAAGCTGTAAAGCCCCTTCGGTCTTGGCGTGTTCGGTCGCCAAGCCGCCTGCCGCTGCCGCCTGCGCTGGTGCGGCATTAATCGCCGCTTTACCCGCCACATCGCGTGAAGCGAGTTCGGTTTCCTGGGGGCTGAGGAACGTCGATAGATCCTGATACCGTCCAAACGACTTCTGGTTGTCCGCCTGAGCCTGCTTGCCCGTGAAGGGGTCAGTGTCCGCCTCTTCTTGTACGCCCGCAGTGGCCCCCGGTAACCCGTGAATAGTTGAGCCCGCATCGCTATTGGGGTCACGCTCACTTAAGTCGTCGCCGCCGATAATCTTATCCCGAAGAGCCGCGAGTTTGATGGGATCGTTTGCACTGCCTTGGAGGAGCGCCATCAACCCGCTATAATCAATAGGCATTAGTAAAGCCCTCCCCCGCCGCCGAGCGCACTCAACAACCCCTGCAAGACCTGCTGCTGCCGAGCCGCAGCCGCTTCAGACGCTGCTAAATCCTGGCCCCGTTGTGTAATTCCGCCTTGGAACGCTGCCTCAGACGCTCCAATATCCTGCCCACGCTGCGTAATCCCGCCCTGATAGTTCGTGGTGGCGTTCTGATTCGCGAGGTCGGACCCGGTGATAGCCGCCTGCCGTGATGTATCACCAAGCTGCTGTTGGCCAGCATTGATGATACCGGATGTGCCACGCGATTCTGCACCTGACCCCAACATGCCCCGACCGCCCAAAGACGACCGAAGGCCCGCTAAGGCTCCCGAAGTCTCTTGCCCAACTTGGTCCTTGGCACGGCCAAACTGCGCCGCTTGGGCCGCTGAGGTATCCACAGGAGCCAAGGTAGAGGAAGGTCCGCCCGGCGCGCCTCCCCCACCCATGGTGACTTGGTTCCCGGCCGTTACGCCCCCATACCCGCCCCCACTCGCGGACCCCGAACCCAAAAGGTTCAAACCCGTGGACTTCTGAAGTGCAGAGAGAGTGGTGCCTAAATCGGTGCCTTTTTGCTCAGGGCTGCGCCGCGCTTGACGTACCTGATAGGCCCCCATCTGGTTAGCGGGGGAGGCTTGAGTTCGGGCATACGCGGTATCCCCGGTTTGCTTAGCATACTGTTCAGATTCAGTGCGCAGTTGGTCTTCGCGCGTCTGTTGGGCGCGGAGAGCCGCAAGTTGGCGCGCGTAATCAGTATCCGCACCTGGACTGGAGGGATTTCCCCCCGGATAATATGAGGTTTGAGACGACGACCCTAAGTCTTGACTGGTTGCCATTATGTCACGACCTGTTCGCCCTCGATCACAATGGTGAGGGCCGTGGCAGTGTCAGAACCACCCACGAGAAAATCAGTCGACACAACCTTAATCGCCCCATACCAATCGAAGGAGCTTTGGGCGGCAACGTTCTGTTTCCAGAACCACTCAGTGCCTGCCGCATTGGCCCCCGTGGCCCCAATATAGAGGGTAAAGGTCGCCGCCGCCACCGTCTTGTTCGCCACATGCACATGCCGAAACACGTCATAAATAAGCGCAGACGTATTATTATAGACATTCGTAGTCAATGTCGTGGTGAGCGCGACGGGTCCAACGGTGCGTTTAATCGTGCCAGCCATAGTTAAGTCCTTGTCTCTATTATACCTTACACATCGCCTAAACCACTTAACTGGTCGATGAAGACCCGATTAGCTTGAAAGGTGGTATTAATGGTGTTGAGGTCGGTAAACGCCGACTTGATCAGGTCCGCATCTCCCTGTGTGAACCCAAATTGGCTCAATAGTTGAGCGGAGGTGAAGCGGTCTAAGAAGCGTTTGAAATTCACCGCCCGATTAAGTCCATGTGTGACTGAGCGACAGATGTCGCCAGCCGTGACGTTAATGTCGGTGATTTGAACAGCAAGTCCAGCCATGATGTGATTTTCCTACGTGACAGAAGCGTTTCCGCTACCGCGTAATGCGAGCGTGTCGGTTTCGTTTGCCCAATTCGATGCATCAAACTTGGACATATAGATGGTGCCATCGGTATTCATTTGGTAGTTCCCAAGGGACTGCGCCAAGACTGACCCGTAATAATTGAGGAGGTTAAACGTCGTGAGCGCAACTGTGAAGCCGCCCGGAATGGG
>OBJR01000047.1_pt1 | contig 13733 bp, 8 predicted proteins | sample 1519711 | NCBI WGS metagenome assembly OBJR01 (sample SAMEA3235155, study PRJEB22506) | soil metagenome | biome: Forest; feature: Temperate coniferous forest; material: soil | place: Canada | collected 2011-06-18 | depth 0.2 m | reverse complement strand
GCGCAAGCCTCTGGCTTGCGAATTGCGGAGGATCGCTCGCCGCGGCGAGCGCTACCTTACTCAGCCATTACACCATCGGTTCTTCCTTCGCCAGCGCGAACTGAAATGGAAACCGTTGCATAATTTTGAGCGAGGCCTGGATGAGACCATCAAGTGGTACAAGTGCGCCCCGACAGAGCGGGGCGGCTACAACCCCGCGCTCATCGCTAGCTCATAATCTGAAAACGCTCCATTAACTGCTCACGCATTTCCATGGCGAGTTTCGGGTTGAGGCGCTGGAGCACCTTTTCTCGGCGATCCGGTGCCATCGCTGCCAACTCGCGGACGAGTTTGTCACGCGTTTTCCGTTTCGCGTACGCACTCCACCCGATTCCAATCGCCAGCAGCCCGGAAATTGTCCAAACAGTGATGTCAGTTCCGGTGATCATTACTAATTACCTGCCCCTACACATTAACTGTCACTTGCACTCCTCTTGGAGCCAAGAGGAAAGCTCGCGCACAAGACGGAGGGACGCGCTTCCGCGCGTCCGGGGCATGTGGCCGCCTTCGCTAGCTACGGCGTGCCAGGAAAGCATGTCTCTCCGTCGTGCCAGACGAATCAAACATCAAACTTCAAACTTCCCCTCCCTTGCTCTTTCGAGAGCAGTCCATAGGATAAAATCCTCGTGGAAGTTGATCAGGCGGAATATTCGCGACCGAAGGGAAAACGGCGGCGCCGCATTTGGATTTCGATCGGGATAATCCTTGCGCTGCTCCTCATTCTTCATCGGCCGATCCTGCTCGGTGCCATTCATTGGTTCGCCGTTCATCGCGCAGCGAAAGAACATCTCAACTTAAGTTTTCGCGCAGAGGGAAACGTTTTTACCGCGCTAACGGTCCGTAATCTCCATATCGTTCCGACCGGACCAGCCGCTATAGAAATTGCGGACGCAGAATACATTCACGCCGAATACAGTTTGTTTTCGTTGATCCGCGGTCATGCCGATTTTCTCGAGTCGATCGAGGCACGAAACGCGCGCGTGGTCGTCGATCCCGGAAAAGTGCGGGTGCAAGTTGCGCCGCGCCCCCGCGAAAAGGTAACGTTGCCGGCCGTTTTTCCCGAACGTGCGCGCTTGGAAAACGTGTCGGTGATCGTGCGCGATCCGGCGCATGATTTCATCGCGGAAAATTTATCGCTCGACTTGAATCCGCGTGTCCCTGGTGCGTTGAGCGTGACGTTGTTGCAATTACCGACCGGCGAAGCGTGGACGCGTGTTACCGGCACATCCAATTACGACAATCGCAATCTAATTTTGCGCGACGTTATCTTGAATGAGCAGACGCGCTTCTCGCTCATCAACGCCGATGCCTCGCGCATTCGGGAACACATGATGGCTTTGCGTCTGGTCGGGACACTCGATGGCGGGCCGGTTGATCTGCAGGCGTCGCTGACAGAACAGGCGCGGTCGGTTTTCATCAAGTCACACACGACCGCGCGCAATCTTTCCCTGTCATCGGCAAAGAAACTCGGTTTGTTCTCGGATGCGCCATTGGACGGCGAAGTCGAGAATTTCGTATTCGATTTTGTTGGCTTATTGAGTGGCCCGAAGACTTGGGCGGCATCGGGAGGGAGTGTTGTTCGCAATTTGCGCGTGGCAGGCGTGAGCTTTGATCGGGCGGCGGCACAGATTTCCGCTCACGACGGCGTGGCGACGATTCAACCGGTTGAGCTCACGCGCGCGGGAACGGCGCTGCAAATTCATGGCACAATTCAATTGCCGGAACGCGCCGACGATTTAGGACGCAGTCCGGCAAAGTTTGAGATTGTGGGCAACGATCTCGATCTCGGCCCGATTACATCCGCGATGGAGAAACCGCTAAGCGGTCGCGCCCAAATTAATGGAATGATGGAGGTTCGTGACGAACAGTTGCAGGCCACAGTTCGTCTTGCCTCCGGCGCGGTTAGCAGTGGGGATTTTACCCTGGGGAAGTTCGAAGCGACGGCGTCGGTGGCAAAAAATTTACGATTGCACGCGAATGATGCGCCATGGTTTGAGGGGGTACGCGCCAGTGCCAGAGCTGTTGCCTCGGCTGTGAGGAACACCGAATTCGTCGCCGACACACTCTCGGCGCAGCTCGACCAAAGCGGCAGCGTCATCACCATCAGCAACGTCACGGTGCAGCGCGGATCGAACCAAATCACCGGCAATGGTTCGATGCGATTGCTCGGCGGCGAAAAGGATTTCACCAAACAACCGGCAACAGTCCAGCTCGCGATCAATGCCCCGCAAACGGCCGATTTTTGGAATGGGAACTCGCCGAACCGGGTCAGCGGCATGCTCAACGCCTCTGGAATTGTTCAGTGGAATGGCGCGACTGCGGATGGATGGTTCAATGTTTACGGATCGAATTTGCAAATCCGAAATTTGTCTGTTCCGCAACTGAGCGGCGCGGGATCGATCTGGCAGAGCAAAATTTTTCTCAATGATCTGACTGCCAATCTTAATCAACGCGACTTCGCGAACGGGCAGGGGACGCTCGATTTGCGGGGCGAGAAAAAATTCGCGGGCAAACTCGCGGTTGATATTGCGGATGTGAACACGCTCAAGCCGTTGCTGGAGGCGAGCGGAAACAAAGCAGAATTGGGCGGTTCATTTTTACTGGATTGGGATGGGCGCGGCTCAGCCTCGAAGCTAACGGAAAATGGATCGCTCAAACTGGCATGGAAGAATGGCCGGCTCGGCAACATGAAAGCGTTGACGGCAAACATTGACGCCACTTATTCGCCAGCGGGGCTTGAGATTCCAACGATGTTCATCGGGAGCGATCGGATGGATTTTCAGGCAATCGTTTCTGCCAAAGGGGAGACCTTGGAAATTTCAAAGATTCAGCTTGATCAGGGGCAGGCAAAATACGCATCCGGTTATGCTTCCATCCCGTTCATTTGGAGAAATGTCGGCACGAACCAAGCAGTTTTTCCGCGTGATGGAAAGGTCAACGCGACACTTGATTCGGCCAATCTCGATCTCAAGAAATTATTCGATGACTTTGGGATCGAGCCGGCCGCGAGCGGGTTCTTGTCGGTGAAGTTGCAAGCCGGCGGCACCCTGGCGGACTTGCAAGCCCATCTCGATGTGGATGGGCGCGATTTGCGCAACCCGAAACTCACGAATCTTGATCCGGCCACATTGCGCATTTCAGCGGACGCCGCCGCCAACAAACTCAATCTCGCCGGTGAATTGAAGCAACCGAAAATTCAGCCCGTCAGTATTGCGGCATCGATGCCGTTCGACGCCGGAAAAATATTGAGCACGCGTTCGTTTGACGAAAATACGCCGGTGCAGGCAACGGTCCGCTTGCCGCGAAGCTCGGTGAATTTTTTGCGGCAGTTCATTCCCGCGGTTGAACAACTTGACGGTGATGTGGCGTTCGATGTTGCCATTGGCGGAACGATTGCGCGCCCGGTCTTCACTGGCAGCGGCGACATCACCATTAATGCCGCGCGCTTCACCAACGCGACATTGCCGGCGCTGCACGGATTCCAATCCCGCCTGATTTTTCGCGACAACGCCGTGACCCTGGAAAAATTTCGGGGCGATCTCGCCGGCGGGCCGTTCACCCTCGGTGGCCGGGTCGTTTTCACCAAGCTGACCGACGCAAACATTGAGCTCGATTTGCGCGCGGAAAGTATCCTGATCGCGCGCAACGATTCACTCACCGCACGGGCAGACGCAAATTTGAAAGTAAGCGGACCGGTGATGAGCGCGACGGTGAAAGGAAATGTCGCGCTGACCAACAGTCATTTTCTTAAAGACATCGATTTGATTCCGATCGGGTTACCGGGCCGGCCCGCGCCGGAGCCAATTGAAGATCGACCGGATTATTCGATCAAAACTCCGCCGCTGCGCGATTGGAAATTCGATGTCGCGATCAAAACAAAAGATCCGTTTTCCATTCGCGGGAATCTGGCCAATGGCGGCGCTATTGCCGACCTGCATTTAGGCGGCACCGGTTCCCACCCGGAACTGAAAGGAACAGTGAAATTGCAAGGCGTAGAAGCGACTTTGCCTTTCAGCCGGCTCGATGTGACTAACGGCTTTCTCTATTTTGATCCGAGCGATTCGTTTAATCCCAGGATCGATTTGCAAGGCACATCGGTGATCCGCGATTACACCGTGCGCGTTTACGTTTACGGCGACTCACTCGCGCCGCAGGCCATTTTCACGAGCGAGCCACCCTTGCCGCAGGAAGAAATTATTTCGCTTCTCGCCACCGGAACGACCCGGCAGGAGCTGAGTGGAAACAGCAACGTTCTGGCTGGTCGCGCTGCCATGCTGCTGGTGCAGCAGCTTTACCGGAAGATTTTCAAGAAAGGCCAGCCGACCCAAAGCAGCTCCGTCTTCGACCGTTTGCAGGTTGATCTCGGCACGGTCGATCCGCGTACCGGTCGCGAGCAGGCTACCGCGCGATTTAAAGTTAACGAGAATTGGGTGGTTATCGGTGACCTTGGAGTTGGGGGAGAATTTCGCGGTCAGGTGAAATACCTCATCCGATTCCATTGAAATGCGACACGCCGTTTTTTTCCTCGCACTAATCGCAGTCACGGGCGTGCCGGAGCTGCGTGGCCAAAGCGCAGTGGATGTGAAACGGCCGGAGGAACACGCGCGCGAACGTAAGGTTATCGAACGCCGGGAGGCGCAAAAAGCCCGGAGCACAGATCTGGAGATCCGCGGCACTACCGCGTTCAAAGAAGAAGAATTGCGCTCGGTCCTGAAGGAACAAATCGCAACGATCCACGATTTTGGGTTAACCCCCGCGCGCGCCGATGACGCCGCATTTTTTCTCGAGCTTTTCTACCGCAAACACGGTTATGCCAAAGTAGACGTGCACTATTCCATCGAGAGCGGATCGCGCCTGATCCTTGATGTGACCGAAGGGCCGCAAGCGATTTTGGGCACAATCAATTTTGTCGGTAACAATCATGTTCCAGGCGAGAAGCTTTTCGAGTACGCCGTCGGCCCGACACGAGAGCGTTACTCCCGCTTGCAAAAGAACCTCCCCTTTGTCGCGACCGATATGCAGGAAGGCGCGGATCTAGTGCAGCGCTACTACGTCGGAGAAGGCTATCTCGAGGCGGCAGTGGATGCGCCGCAATTTCATTTCAGCGCGGACGGCGCCCGGGTAGATGTCACAATCCCGGTGCATGAAGGCAGACAATGCTTCTTTGGGGATCTGATTTTTCGCGGAAACCCCATTTACGACGCCGCAACGTTACGCGGGCAGATGGTCGATTTGCTTTCGCAACCTTATACCGACCGGCGAGTTGATGACATTTCGCGGCGCTTGCAAGCCTACTACAAGGCGCGCGGTTATTATGCGGTAAAAGTGGAAGCGACCGGCGAACCGGAAACTTCCGTTGCTGGTCACGTGCCGGTGGTGGTCGTGATTTCGCCAGGACCGGTTTACAAGTTTGGCGAGGTGAACGTGACCGGTTTGCGCCGTTTGCGGCCGAGTTATGTCCATAATCGTTTTGCCTCGCTCCAGGGCAAAACTTACAGCCCTGATGTGTTGGACGAAAAGTTTCGCGAGCTGATGCGCACCGGCCTTTTCAATGTCCTGCAAATCAATCCCCAGCCCGACGGTGGAAATTTTCTTCGTCTCGACATTGCCGCCGAAGAAGCAAAGGCGAAAGAGTTTGGTGTGTCCGTAGGCTACGGCTCGTACGTTGGCGGAATCATCGGCTTTAGTTTTGCCGATCGTGACCTGTTTGGTTATGGCCGGCCTCTGATTACTTCGATCGAGGTTTCAGAGCGTGGCTACAAAGGTGAAATCTTGTGGGACGATCCGCATTTTCTCGAAAGCGACGTGGAACTGAAGATTCGGTTCGCCGCACTGACATTCGACTTCGATGGTTACTCGAAGTTCGAAATCGGTGACCGGATTGAGTTTTCCCACAGTTTCACAAAACAATACAAGGTCGGTCTTTTCGCCTCACAGCGGCATGTCGAAATTATCAGCGCGGATATCCATGATGATCTCCTTGGTGACATGCGCTACTTCGTCAGTTCGGTTGGTTTTTTTCATACCCTCGATTTGCGCGATAGCCCCGTCGTGCCCACCCGCGGTTTTGTCTTTGATCAAACCTTCGAACTCGCCGCCAGCGGAATCGGAAGCGAGATCGAGTTCTTTCGCACGACCGCGCGCGCCAGTTACTTTATCCCGATTGGCAAAACCTTGCTCGAGTTCGGCGCCCGCGCCGGTTTGATTCGGCCGCTTAAGGAAAGCACCGGCGACATCACCGCCATTCCCATTGACGAACGTTTCTTTAACGGGGGCAGCACCACCGTGCGCAGCTTCGGCGAACGCGATCTTGGCCCGCACGATCACAGGGGCCACCCGCTCGGCGGGGAATTTTATACCATCTTTAACGTTGAATATACCTTTCCGCTTTACGGGGAATTACAGGGCGCGGTTTTTGTGGATGCCGGCAACTTGCTGCCCGATGCAGACAATCCCGGTTTGGGCGACATGCGCTACGGCATCGGCGCGGGTTTACGCTATAAACTCCCCATCGGCCCAATCCGGCTCGATTACGGCGTCAATCCCAATCCGCGCGAGCACGAAGATATCGGCGCGTTCCATTTCAGTTTTGGTTTCGCCTTTTAGATTGATGCTTTGTCCTTATTGTTTATCTGGCGGGCAACATGTCGGCTGAGGTCAAAAAGGAAATCGAGCTGGAGCTGGCGCACGTCCTTTTCATCGACATCGTCGGCTATTCCAAACTGCTGATTAACGATCAGCGCGCGTTACTCGAGACCCTCAACCAGATCGTTCGCAGCACCGATCAGTTCCGCAAAGCGGAGGCGGTCGGACGATTAATAAAAATTCCTACCGGCGATGGCATGGCGCTGGTCTTTTACAACTCTCCGGAAGCGCCAGTGGAGTGCGCGCTGGAGATTAGCCGAGCGTTAAAGGCGCATCCCGAACTTCAGTTGCGCATGGGTGTGCATAGCGGTCCGGTCAGCGGGATAGTTGATGTGAACGAGCGGGCGAATGTCGCCGGTGCCGGGATCAACATGGCGCAGCGAGTGATGGATTGCGGGGACGCGGGGCACATCCTGGTCTCAAAGCACGTGGCGGAAGATCTGGAACAGTACGGGCACTGGCAGCCGCATCTGCACGACCTGGGCGAATGCGAAGTGAAACACGGCGTCCGCGTTTCGGTGGCCAATCTCTATACCGACGAGCTTGGTAATCCGAACTTGCCGGAGAAGTTCAGGAAAGACGAAGGACGCGCGACCGCGAAAGTAACTAACAAGAAATTGGCACTCATCGGCGGAGCGATTTTAGTTCTTGTTGTCCTTGGCATTCTCTTGTTTCGGCTGACAGCGACGGCCCCACGAGCGGCCTGGCAAAGGGAAGAGGGATGGCCCGGCGGTGCGTCTCCACCAGCGGTTGAGAAAAGCATCGCTGTTCTCCCGTTCGAAAACTTAAGCGAAGAAAAGGCGAACGCCTTTTTTGCCGACGGCGTGCAGGACGAAATTCTGACCGACCTAGCTAAAATCGCGGATTTGAAGGTCATCAGTCGAACCAGCGTGATGCCGTACAAAAGCGGAATCGCGCGCAATCTGCGCGAGATCGGGAGGCAACTTGGCGTTTCGCATCTGGTCGAGGGAAGCGTGCAACGCTCGATCAACCGTGTCCGCGTAAATGCGCAATTGATCGATGCTCGGACTGATGCGCATCTTTGGGCCCAGACTTACGATCGCGATCTGGCCGACATGTTTGCCATCCAAAGCGAAATCGCCAGGACCATCGCCGACCAGCTTCAGGCCAAAATCTTGCCGCGCGAAAAGATAGCGATCGAAACGCAACCAACAAAAGACATCACCGCCTACGATCTCTATGTCCAAGGCGCGGAGGCCATCGACACGGCTGTAAACAGCGAGAATGGAAAGGAGAGTTCTTTGCAAGGGGTGAGCTTGCTCGAGCAAGCAATTGCGCGCGATCCAGCCTTCCTGGCTGCTTATTGCAAGCTAGCCCAGGCGCATGACCAGCTTTATCTCCTTGGCTTTGACCACACGCCGGACCGTCTTGTTTTGGCCGAGCAGGCAATTAACGCCGCGCTCCGATTGCAGCCCGATGCGGCCGAAGCGCATCTGGCTCTGGCGCGTCATCGATACAGTACACTGGATTACGATGGCGGCCGGGAAGAAATCGAGACCGCACGTCGCACGCTACCGAATGACCCAAGAACGTTCGAGTGGAGCGGTTATATCGACCGCCGGCAAGGTCGCTGGCAGGAGTCAGCGCGCAATTTGGAGCGGGCGTTGAAGTTGGATCCAAACAACACTTTCATCCTCCAGCAGATTTCGTCGAGTTATGACTTGCTGCGCGAATATGCCAGAGAGGCCGCCGCTTTGGACCGCATCCTTGCGATTAGACCTAACGACCTCGACACACGAGTTAGTCGGGCACAATTAGAAGTCTTTTGGAAAGCGGACACGCGGCCGCTGCATGAACTTATCGAGTCATTCATGCGGCAAAATCCCGCTTCCGGCGCCCGGCTCGCGCCCGTCCGCATTTTTCTTGCCACGGCCGAGCATGATCCTCGCGCGGGTGAGCGGGCGCTCGCCGACCTGAGAGAAAATACCTACGGCCCCGATGCCATTCGATATACTCGTGCGTTCGGTGAAGGTTTTTTCGGTCGGCTGAAAGGTGACACCGTTGCTGCTCAAGCCGGCTTTACCAAGGCACGGGCCGAACAGCAACAGATCGTGAATGCCCAGCCCGATTACGGGCCGGCACTTTGTGTGCTCGGTTTGATTGATGCCGGGCTCGGCCGAAAGGACGACGCGTTGCGCGAAGGCCGCCGTGCCGCCGAACTGATGCCTCCTAGCAAAGATTCCATCAACGGCGCGCAGATCATGCAACTCCTGGCAGTAATTTATGTGTGGGTCGGGGAAAAAGATCTCACTATCGAGCAGCTGCAGCGGACTGCACAAGTTCCCGGCGGCTCAAGCTACGGTCATTTGCGATTATGGCCTCAGTGGGATCCACTCCGGGGCGATCCGCGTTTCGAAAGAATCGTCGCCTCGCTCGCGCCGAAGGCCAATCCATGATCTGGCCAAATGCATGGTGCTTGTGAAGATTGACGAAAAATAAAGGTGAAAGATCGACAACCAATCAGTGAACTCGGAGACACTTCGCCGGAGATTTTCCGCGAACAACTGCATCAATTGGCGGATTGGGTGGCAGATTATCGTGGGAAAATAGAAAAGTTTCCCGTTGCCCCGAACACCACCCCAGGCGCAATTCGTGCCGCATTGCCCACTCATCCACCCGAGCGGGGCGAGCCATTCGAGGAAATTCTGGCCGATGTCGATCGAATCATCCTTCCCGGAATGCTGCATTGGAGCCATCCAATGTTTCTCGCTTACTTCGGCTGGACCACGACCGCGCCGGGAATCCTCGCCGAAATGATCTCCGCGCCCTTGAACGTGAACGCGATGACATGGCGCACTTCCCCAGCCGCGACCGAGCTCGAGACCCTGGTGATCGATTGGTTGCGCCAGTGGATGCATTTGCCGCCAGATTTCGACGGCGTCGTTTACGACACCGCGTCGGTCGGGATCATGCATGCGCTCGCTGTCGCCCGCGAAGAAGCTGCGCCATCGACTCGCAAAATCGGTCTGACCGGGCGCGACCTTCCGCGATTTCGTATTTACACTTCTGACCAGGCCCATAGCTCGGCTGAGAAAGCTGCGATCGCGCTTGGCCTTGGCGAAGAGAATGTGTGTCGGGTGCCGAGCGATAATAAATTTCGCATAGAGACATCGATCTTGCGCAAAAACGTCGCGCAGGATCGAGAGTCCGGTTTCAGGCCACTCGCCGTCATTGCCACGGTTGGAACAACTTCAACCGCGAGCGTGGATCCGGTCCCTGAGATTGCACGTCTTTGCCGCGAAGAAAAGATGTGGCTGCACATCGACGGCGCTTATGGCGGCGGCTTCGCGATCATGCCGGAATATAAGTGGATCGCAGAAGGTTGGAACGAAGCGGACTCAATCATCATCAATCCGCACAAGACGCTGTTTGTGCCACTCGATTTCAGCGCGCTCTATGTACGCGATATCGAGCGCTTGCGCCGCGTTTTCTCTCTCGTGCCGGAATATTTGCGTGGCGATACGCTCGAGAGTGAGCGCAATTACATGGACTACGGAATCCAACTCGGCCGGAGATTTCGCGCGCTCAAGGCCTGGATGATCTGGCGCGCGTTCGGCCGCGAAGGAATGATCGCGTTGATGCGTGAGCACTTGCGGCTGGCGCGTTTATTTGGCGAATGGGTGAGCGCATCCGACGATTTCGAATTATCCGCGCCGGTCTCGCTGGGGGTGGTCTGTTTCCGCGCGAAACACGAGATCGACGCGTTCAATTCCAGAATCGTCGAGTCGATCAATCAATCTGGTCGCGCTTATTTGAATCAAACGAAATTGCGCGGACAAACTGTGATTCGTTTGGGGTTAGGCAACATTCTCACCACGGAAAAGCATTTGCGCGATGCCTGGGAATTGATTCAGGAAACGGTACGATCGCTCGCCACGTCTCCACCTTAGCTTGGGTGCCGGCATCACCGATGCCGGCTACAATGTTGGTCGCGCAAGCTTTGTAGCCGGGATCGGTGATCCCGGATGCGGAGACAAAAAGCGTTTGGCGAGCAAGGAAGCCGCCGTAAATTCTGCGGCGCTCGACCACACCCATGATCAATACATTTCGTAAACATCAAAAATGGCTCATGATTGTGATCACCGTCCTGGTGATCATTTCGTTCTCCTGGTTTTTCGTTAAAACCGACCCGCGCGCGCTCCGCTCCAATACTGCCGGCAAACTTTATGGTCATGCCATCTCCGATATCGAAATTGGGCGCGGGGGACGTTTGTTTCAGCTCGCGCGCAATCTGGGGATGAGCGAGTTCCTGGTTGACCTCCTCGGTCAATGGCGACCGCAGCACGCGAAAACTCAATCGGAAGCGCAACGCGAAGCTGAAGAGGAATTCGCTATTGATTTAATTATCCTACGGCATGAAGCCGAAGTCTTGGGCATTCGGCCAACTACCACTGAGATCGCCTCCGTCGTTACCAAGATGCGCGCGTTCCATGGCGACGCCGGTTTTGATCTGAAGAAATATAACGATATCGTGCAAAATGCGCTGGGACCACTGGGGTTCAGCGAGACGCAGATTGAGGAATTGGCGGCAGACCAGATTCGCCTCGAGCGCGTCAAGGATCTGGTCGGAACCGGTGTGACCGTTTCTCCGTCGGAAAGCAAAACCAATTTCGAACAGGCCTATTCGAAATTAGAAGTGAGCGTGGTGCGTTTTAAAACCAACGAAGTCGCGAATGAGGTAAAAATTTCTGATGATGAAGTCGCGAAATATTATGAAGGGGCCAAAGAGCAACTGAAGGGCGAGGAAAAGCGCAAAGTGCAATTCGTTGCCATGACGTTATCGGAGGCGGAGAAAAAGCTAACGGGAAAAGAGCGGGTCGACGCTTTGCAGAAACTCTCGGATAAGGCGAATGATGTCGAACAGGCGCTATCGGAGAAGAATGCGGATTTTGCGGCGGTTGCGGCCAAGTTCCAGTTGCCAGTCAAAACGACCGGCGACTTCACCCAGGCGGCGCCGGATCCGGAACTAAAACAGGATCCGCAATTAACCCAGAGCGCCTTCCAGCTTTCTAACGAGGAACCGACTAGCGAACCAATTCAGGGCGCCGACGGGTTCTATATCTTGCATCTAGCCGGAATTAACCCGGCTCGACCTCTAACTCTCGAGGAAGCGAAGCCGAAAATTATCGACGCGCTCAAAGCGAGAAAGGAGCGCGAGCTCATTACCATTCGGGCAGCGAATGCCGCGCACGATTTGGGCGAGGCATTGAAAGCAGGCGACCCGATCGCCAAGGCCGCGCAAAAGTTAAATTTGAAAATGGAAAAGTTGCCTCCGTTTTCCCTGGCCGATGAGTTGGAGCCAAAAACGTCCCCCGCGCCGGAGAAGATGCCAGATCTACCCCTGATCAAGAATGCAGTCGCCGACTTGCACGCGAATGAAGTGACGGACCCGCTTCCGACTTCTGATGGCGCGGTGGTTGCGGTAGTGGAGAAGCGCGATCCACCGGACCCGGCGCAGGCAGCGGTGAATCGGGCATCGCTCGAGGAGCGCATCTTGCAGGGGAAACGCGCGATGATTTTTTCCGAATGGTTGAAGGAGCGCCGGCAGGTCGCCGGGGCCCAGGCGACAACCCCAAGCTGATCTAACATGGAGTCGCGCGACGAAATTTTCGACGACGCGAATGGTGATCTTGCAACCGGTGAACTGGAACGCGCCGTCGAGAAATATCGCCGTTGCGTGGAGATCGATCCGGAATTTTTTGATGGCTGGCACGCCCTCGGAATGACGCTGATGAAAATCGGGCGATTTCCGGAAGCGATTGAGGCCGGAAAACGCGCCACAGAATTACGCCCGAACGATCAGATTGGCTGGACCAGCTTGTCGCTTTTCTACAATCGCAATGGTGACATCAAGGAAGCCGAAGCAGCGGGAACGAAAGCGAAGATTCTTTCCTGGGGAGGAAAGATTGCCGGAACATAGGCCTCTGGCCTGTGCGGCCCGCGGGCGTCTCGCAGGCGGTCAGGTGGTCGGGTGAATAGTGATCAGTGGAAGATCCCTCGCGCGATCACCAATCATGTCACTTGCGCTGTCATGCCGAGCGCAAGCGAGGGACCTCGCCTAAGGTCATGGACGAGGCAAGCTGGCTTTAAGGATTATCCCCGCTCCCGGCCCTCACCCTACCCTCTCCGTTAGGGAGAGGCGGATGCGCGGAAGCGCGCCGGCGAGGGAACTCTGTCTCGCGAGCACTTGTCACTTCTTCTCACTTTTCATCCTGGTAGGGCGACGCTCCGCGGAGCCTGCTGACTCGACAGAGTCTCGCCCGATCATCGTTCACTGAGCACTCGTCACTAGTGATCTACCCGCGATCTTTCAGTCCATGCGCGCCGGATTCTTCGGCACAATGCACGCAGCAATAAATCTGGCCACCGGCTTCGACGCCGTGACCGATTACTTTGCAATCACAATGCGGACAGGTCGGCGCCAGCATGTGAATCGCGCATTCGAAGCTGTCAAAGGTCCGAGTCTTATCACCGGCCGTAATTTGAAACGACTTGTCGTAATCGTTTCCGCAAACATCGCACTTAGCCATAATGCCTCCTGGTTGGAACATAGGCATTCCTGCCTGTGCGCCAAGCGGGCATATTGCCCGCTTCTCCGGGTTCAGCTGTAGGGCAGGCGCGTCGCCTGCCGTTCCGGAAAAGATGGCGACCAGGAATGGTCGCCCTACAATTCGAGTTCGCTTACCAAATATTCACCTTCTTATCCGCCGGGCGAACCATCGGGCAATTATCCGGCAGATTGTTCGGTGGAACACGGCATTCCTGCCTGTGCGCCAAGTGGGCATATTGCCCGCTTCTCCGGGTTTCAGCGGAGTAAAACTCGCGCTGGGCACACAGACTGAAAGTCTATGTTCCGGTATCACCAAATATTAACTTTCTTGTCCGCAGGGCGAACCATCGGGCAGTTATCCAGCAGGTTGAACGCTGGAACACGGGCCTCTGGCCTGTGCGCCAAGCGGGCATATTGCCCGCGTCTCCGGGTTTCAGCGGAGTAAAACTCGCGCTGGGCACACAGACTGAAAGTCTAT
>OBJR01000046.1_pt1 | contig 13807 bp, 14 predicted proteins | sample 1519711 | NCBI WGS metagenome assembly OBJR01 (sample SAMEA3235155, study PRJEB22506) | soil metagenome | biome: Forest; feature: Temperate coniferous forest; material: soil | place: Canada | collected 2011-06-18 | depth 0.2 m | reverse complement strand
CCAATCGTCCGTCGTCAATCGATTGTAATCGTAACGTAACCGCAAAGTCAGGTTATGATAGTTTGGCAAATAATATACCACTCCGGCAATGGCATCGAAGCTGGTGAAATTAAACTCGCCGAGTCTGTCGTAGTAGAACAATTGCTGAGAAGCAATGAATTCGCCATACAGTGTCTTCGTCAGCCTCGGCTGGTAGGCAAAAACAAACGCCGGTGCGAGAACGCCATCACTCACTTCGCCTGAGGGCACCAGCGCAACATTTGAAGTCCAGTAGTAGGGCAGCGAAGCCGAAAAACTAAACGGCTGATATTGCTCCTGCCGTTTTAAGATCGCCTGTACTCCGAGATCAGCATCGTTGGCGCTCGGAGCGGCATAACCAAACGCGTTGGGACTCTGGCTTATCGGTTCGCCTGGACGAATGCTCGGCTCCGATCGGAAAATCTGCGAACGATCAACGGCCTGCGAGGTCTGCCCTGTTTGCCCCGTCGCTTTGCCGCAGACGAACATCCCAGACACGAGACACAACACGATTGCGAAGTTGCGGCAGGTCATGGGCAGAAGACAACGGAACCTCATTTGTGAATAACTTTGCCGCTTTCGTCAAGCGAATTGCGGAAAAAAGCCGCTTTTTTACCTCTGTAGGGCCCTATCTTACGTTGCTTGTAGTGGCGGCCGCAATTGCCGTGTTTGCGGCCGACACGGCTGCCTCTACACCTGCAATCCTATTAGCTGGCGCTGCCACGGCACCAGAAACTGTTCCGCTCGCGCGCGATCTGCCGCGATGGCATCGATCGTCGCCCGCGGTGCGATAAACGACGGCTCAATTTTCAGTTCGCTCGCGGCTTGATCACGTCGTCTGCGCATTGCCTCAGCCGCGCGTTCCATCTCGCGCGTAGGCCGCTCCCCTCGCCGCTTTCGTGTTTCCGGCCAGTCTTCCTCCTTCAACGCAAGTGCGGAGTTTATTGTCGCCTCAAAATCGCGGGCCCGCCGCTCCGAAAAATGGCGGAACTGCGGCGTTTCGCCTGTGGAGGCAGCGCGCGCAGCTTCAATCAATTGATCATTCCGCAAAATGTGAAAAGAAGGCCGATCGAATCGCTCCGCTTCGCGATCGCGCCAATGCCACAACGCGCGCAGTATCGCCGCTTCCCGGCCGCGAATCAGTCCCGAACCGCGAATCCGCCATGCCTCCTCCATATCGCGTTCACGGTCGATCGCCGCCGACACAATAGCGCGCTCACACGACTGCTGAAACCATCCGAATCGATCGCGTTCGATCAGTTCATTCTCGAGCTTCTCGGCTAGCGGCAACAAATAATGAGTATCGTTGCGCGCATACTCTTCCATTTTCGGCGAGAGCGGACGCAAGGCCCAGTTTGCTTTCTGCGAACCCTTGGCCAGCTGAATGCCGAAGTATTTCTCTATCAGCGCGGCATAACTAAACTCGCGCACACCGATTAATCGCGCGGCAATGACGGTGTCGAACAAACGGGCCGGCTGGAAATTGAGCGCTCGCCGCAACAAGCGCAGATCGTAATCAGCGCCGTGCAGCACAATTTCCTTTCGCGAAAGGGTATGGGCCAGCGGCGCCAGATCGTTTTCCACCAGCGGATCAACCAGAAAATCGCCTTCCGGCAAACTCACCTGTAACAGGCAAAGTTTTTCCCGGTAACAATGCAAACTGTCCGCTTCGGTATCGACGGCGACGCGCGGGTTTGGCTCGATTAGCGGCAGGAGCTCGGCAAGCTGATCTGCGCTCGAGATTAAGTCGCCAGCCAATGACGAAGCACGAATGGTCCGAGCCGGACTGGCGTTGAACGACGAAGGAATGACGAAATCCGGATCACGCGTAGAATTCTGCGACGCCCTCTTCGTCATTCGATCATTCGAGCTTCCTTCGTCATTCGTCATTCGTGCTTCGTCATTCCCCTCATTCGTGTTCGTCATTGTCCCGGCCCTCACCCTACCCTCTCCCTGAGGGAGAGGCGCGCGTGCGGTAGCACGGCGGTGAGGGATCCGGGTAATCTGTGGTCCGGTGGTCTCGTAGTCAGTAGTCTTGTAGTCCTGTAGTTATCGAAGGCCCGCCAGCAACAGTTCGGCGTTGGTTTTCGTCGCCTGCAAATTCGAGATCAGAGTCTCCATCGCTTCGATTGGCGGCAGCGCGGCCATCTTTTTGCGCAGCACCTGCACCCGTTCCCATTCGTCCGGGTGATAGAGCAAATCCTCGCGGCGTGTTGCGGTTTGGAGCGGTTGAATGGCGGGATACAGCCGCTTCTCTACCAACGCACGATCGAGATGCAGCTCCATGTTTCCTGTGCCTTTGAATTCTTCGAAGATCACTTCGTCCATTCGGCTTCCGGTATCAATCAACGCCGTCGCTAAAATCGTCAGGCTACCGCCTTCTTCCACATTCCGCGCCGCGCCGAAAAATCGCTTCGGTTTCATCAGCGCTTTCGATTCCACTCCGCCCGACATGATCCGGCCGCGGTTCGGTTGCAAATTGTTATAGCCACGCGCCAGCCGGGTAATGGAATCGAGCAGAATGACCACATCCTTCTTCAATTCCACCAGCCGTTTCGCCCGTTCCAGCACCAGCTCGGCTACCTGGACGTGCCGGTAAACATTTTCGTCAAAAGTGGAACTGTAAATCTGGCAATCGACTTCGCGCTCCAGATCGGTCACTTCCTCGGGCCGTTCGTCTACCAATAAAATAATCAGCTCGATTTGCCGATGATTTACCCGAATCGCTTTTGCGATTTCCTTCAACAAAATCGTTTTTCCTACGCGCGGCGGCGACACGATCAAGCCGCGTTGTCCGCGCCCAAGCGGCGCCAGCAAATCGACCGCCCGCGCACTCAATGATTTCGTTTTGTCGTTCTCCAGCATGATCCGGCCTTCCGGATATTGCGGCGTCAACTTTTCGAAATCCGTTTTTTCGGTCCACTCCCCCGCCGGTGCGCCTTCGATCGTGGTGATTTCGTCCAGGACAAGCGATTTTTCGCGCTCGCGCGGGAGTCGCAATTTTCCTCCGATGCGCTGTCCCGGACGCAGCCAAAATTGTTGCAACATTGCGCGCGGTACCGCGGCGTCCTCCGGCACCGGCAAAAAATTCAATTCCGGCCAGCGCAAAAAGGCGAACGAGTCACCTGGTTGATCGATAAATCCTTCAGCCGTGACGGTTGAACCGGCGCCCAATGCCGCGCGCACTACATCAAGAATATGGTAATGCCGGGTTCGTGCCGGATGCAGAAAAACGCCGAACTTTTTCGCCAGCTCCGCCAATTCTTCGGGGGACAGTTTGTGCAATGCGTTCAAATCAAGCGACGCCGGAGCATCTGCAGCCACGATCGGTGCTGTAGCCGCGGTCGTTGGCCGCGGCTCTGTAGTGGCAGCCGTGTCGGCTGCAACAGGAGACGGCGCCGTCTCATCTTTCCCCCTATCTGAGGGTCTCCCCTTCCGCTCTCCAGTAGCGGCAGCCGACGCAGGCTCTGAGCTCGTCGAACGGGTGTCGGCTGCAACATCCTCACTCGCAGGCGTCACCCCTGCTTCTGTAGCCGCGGTCGTTGGCCGCGGCCGCCCTGCATCGCCATTTCCCTTCCTTCCGGGGTCACCGACCCCGGCTACAGATTCTTCCCTGTCCATAAATTCATCAAAAACCGCGCCTGCCCAGCGAGCACGCTCTCTGGGCAGTTGTTCCAAACCACGTGATCAGCCCGTTTCACTTTTTCGGTGAGCGCTATTTGCGCCGCAATGATTGCGGTTGCGGAATTCCGATCGAGTCCCGTGCGTTTCATCAGGCGCCGCAATTGGACCTCCTCCGAGCAGGCCACCACCACCACCCGATCACAAAGTTTTTCTCCGCCTGTTTCATAAAGAAGCGGAATGTCGGCAAAAAAGTAGTCATTCAATTGGCGATGCTTTTCCGCTTCGCCGCTCCAGTGCTGGCGAATTGGCGGATGAAGAATTTGTTCGAGCTCGCGCCGTTTCTCCGGCGCCTGGAAAACCATCGCGCGAAGTGCGCTCCGATTCAACTGTCCATTTGCATCAAAAATCTTATTGCCAAATTTCCCGCGAATTTCGGCAAGCACGGCTTGGTCATGACGCGTGAGTTCTCGCGCCATTGCATCAGCGTCGAAAAACGTCGCCTGCGGCAATAACTCGCGCAGGCAGTTTACGAAAGTCGTTTTGCCACTGGAAATTCCTCCGGTGATCCCAATCGCTGGCATGGCAGAGAGTAGCACAGACATCCTGTCTGTGGGGCAAACGGCATCTTGCCCGTTTCTTTGCTGCAATGACCACGCGCAAGAGCAGGAAATGACGAAGCACGAATGATCCGCCTACGCTGTGCTACGGCGCGGCAGGCGAATGACGAAGGAAGCCTAAATGCTCAAATGACGAAACAGCCCTCACCGCCGTGCTATTGCACGCGCCCCCTCTCCCTCATGGAAAGGATCGGGTGAGGGCCATCGCCGGCCGTCGCGTTGTATTAGCACAGGAAATTGTAGGGCGGCGATTTTCGCCGCCGTTTCTTTTTGTTGGCGGCCAAAATGGCCGCCCTACAATCCACGCAATGGCACATCCGCGCCGAATTCGTCATTCCTTCGTGCTTCATTGGCACGGCGTCGACGCCCGACCAAAAACAAAGTGCGATTGTCGTATGGCCTGAGCAACGTGTGGGTCACCCGGTTGGCTCTCGTAATGAGGTCGTGCCGTAGTGGTTACGCGGCAGAACGCAAGGCGCGTTTTTTAGCTTGTTCAGAACTGGCCTCTTGCTCCATCCGCCGGCGCAGTGCTGCGCATCTGCGTTCCAGCTCGGAAATCTGGAGAGAGAGCAGCGCAGCACCCATCGCGGAGATTGGCGTCGTGCGACGCAACTCTGCCAGCGATGTCTCCAAGGCGACCTTACTATTGGGGATAATACACTCTTTCGTTTTCACAGTTTGGAGTTAACTACTCCTATAATTGCATAAGACGTGCCACGTCCAAATTGGGCGATCATGGCTGCTTCGTCTATTTATTGTTAATATAGTGCGCCATGGTTGCACAATCCGCTCGGCACGCTAACGAAATTAAGACGCTTCTGCTGGCGAATTCCCATGCCGAAGCCTTATAATCAGTTAGCGATTTAACGAGTTAATGATTTAGCGATTTCGAGGCAGGAAATTGTAGGGCTGCGATTTTCGCCGCCGTTTCTTCTTTGGCGCGGTCAAAATGGCTACCCTGCGATCCCACGCCATGACGCGTCCGCCATGAATTCGGACTTCGTCATTCCTTCGTGCTTCGTCATTCGTGCTTCGTCATTCCTTGCTGTGCCCTGGCGATTTCTTCGATCGCGGTCTTAAGCTTTTCTGTGGGGATAGGCTTGGTGAAGTGAAGTAGGAATCCAGCTTCCATACTCGCAGCGGCGGAGGCAGGGCTCTCGAACCCAGTTACGGCAATTCCCGGCGTTGCTTGGGACGTCTCACGTATTTCACGCATCAAATCGCTTCCCTCCCCGTCGGGTAACGCCACATCAGTCACGAGCAAGTCGAAGCTCTGCGATCTTATAAGCTGCCGCCCCTGAGCGAGAGTGTCTGCTTGCTGGACCGAATGTCCCCAACTCTCGAGCAGCCGCGCGAGCGTAGCCCGAGTCCTGAGATGATCTTCAACAAGCAGGATCCGCAATCCGGAAGCAATCGGCCTGTCAGATACTTGCGGCACTGCGCTTTCAACGGCCTCCATTTCTTTCGGATCCGTAATCTCATGCAAAAAAGCATTAAAGATCCAGGTGTCTGCCCAGCGAACCGGCGAGATCGCCAACACTACACGGAATTCGCTGCTATCGGCCCGAAGCGCGTCAATTTCCAGCCGTTTGCCTAAGAGTGGCCCTTCGCCTGTTTTTAAGAAGTGTTCCAACCCCGCTTGGTGACGTTCCCGATGGCGTTCCGGGATAATCATTTCGCTCAATTTCCGGCCAATCGCCTGCGAACTCGAAATGCCAAAGATTTTCTCGGCTTCGGTATTCCAGTCGATGATCATCCCCTCTGCATCCATTGCAATGAATGCGTCGTAAGCCGATTCGATGACGAGACGGGCACGTTGTTCACTTGTTCGCAACGCGTGCTCGACAACTGCCTGCTCAGTCTCGGCCCGATTGAGCGCGCGACTGGTCCACCAAACGAAAATTGCGAGCCAGCTGATCGTAAGAATTACCATCAGACCGACTCCAAAACTCGTGCCGTAGAATCCGGCTTTCTCGCCTTGAAGCCTGAGCCAGCCCAGACCCAAGGTAATTAGGATTGCCGTCGGCAGCAGGCGCGTGAGCAAGGCCCGCCTGATCGAGGCTATAGGGTCAACCGCGGACGACACTTTACGCGATACGGCCGTCATGCACACTCCTTTGGGACATGGTGCGAGCCTACCGGTTGCTCGCACTCCGAACAAGCTTCAACCATTTAACGATTTAGCGATAAGAGAGGAAATTGCGCATCCGCCCCGAATTCGAGACTACAAGACCGCAAGGCCACCACCGATCACCAATCACAGCGCCGCCCTACTCCCACTTCTCTCTCAATCGCGTAGAAGGATCACCAGGGCTACTTTCCGATTGCATCACGTATTACTTCTGTTAGAGGGAAAAACGATGAAAACATATTTGTGGACAATGTTCGCGATCGCAAGCGCTGCGATCCTTTATGCAACTCCGGCTCATGCTCAGGCAACCCGGACTTGGGTATCAGGCGTGGGCGACGATGCCAACCCCTGTAGCCGCACGGCGCCCTGTAAGACTTTTGCCGGCGCCATTTCCAAGACCGCCGCGAGCGGGGAAATCAACGTTCTCGATCCAGGTGGTTTCGGAGGGGTGACCATCACCAAGTCGATCACCATTCGCTCCGATCACATCGAAGCGGGCGTGCTGGTGTCCGGGACGAACGCCATTATCGTCAACGCCGGGGCGACCGACAAGGTCGTGCTTGAAGGGCTCGACATCGAGGGCCTCGGGACCGGCCTTAATGGCGTGACCATTCTCGCCGGCAAAGAGATCTATATTGTTCGCTGCTCGATCCGGCATTTCACGCAGAACGGCGTCAATCTAGCGAGCAGTACGCTCGGCGGCCATGCCTTCATTAATGACTCGTTGATCTCCTTCAATGGCGGCGGTATTAGCGTGCAGGGAACGGCCCACAATGTCGCGTCCCTTACGAACACCTCGGTCCTCTCCAATACGAGCTTCGGGGTCCAGGCGGATGGCGCCGGCAACATCGTCGGCGTCCAGACTAGCGTAATCAACAACAACCCGGCGGGGATCAGCTTGCTGAACGGCGGGACGGCTATATCGGTCGGACCGAGTAACCTTGTAACGGGCACTGGCGCATTCTCCTCGACGATTCTTTTCAAATAAGCCCACGCTACGTCCAAACAGGAAACGAGCGAGGTTGATCAGCCTGGAGCTCGCCGCAGTGCTCTGCCTGCTGGCAAACTCGCTGGGCCGGGACTTGATTCACGGGAAAGCGTATTCTCCGAGATAAAACATGCGAAGGTTTTGACGGAACCGATCAACGCTGTAGAGGTCGCTCAACAAGTCGTAGGCTTGGCGCCAGCACCGGTTGTAGGCCACAGGCTCATCGAACCGTTGCAGATCCAACGGAATCCTTTCGATTAATGCCGCCCACGAGGGATAAATGGTCTCAAGTTCTGCAAAGGCCGGCGTGAAATAGCGATCGTTAAACACGGCGAAAGAAACTCCTCCACTCCAAACCGGTTCCGCAAAGTAACCATCCAGTCCTTCGCCAAAAGTCAACGACCATTTCGCACTACGGGCCAGTCTCAAATAGTCTTCGTAGTGCAAATCTTTTATGAGCTGGATCCTCAGCTTCGGGCACACTTGTGCGATTTGCTGAAGGATTTCTCCTTTCTGAGGGTGTCCGTCGGGCGAGACGATTAGAAGAGGCTCCTTCTCCTCGTAACTCGAAAGAGAGTAATTTTCTGGTCCATTGCACACCGACAGCCTGTGTAATGGCACGCCTATTGCCTTCCGCGTCGCGAGGTTCGAGTAAGCCTCGTGAGCCGTGGTGCATGTGACCATTCCAAAGGACAACAATCCTCTGACATTCTTTCCCTGGATGTTATCAATATTCATGAGCATTACATTAAGGTGAACTTCCCGAATGTTTCGCAGCAACGTCGGACCAGCGGAGGTCAGCCAATCCAACACCCGATTAACCGCGTAGGCGGGAATGTGCACCTGCAAATAGTCGAGGTGCCCGCAACTCTTCAAGACGGTCTCCAAATCCAACAAGTAATCGCGATTGTCGAACCAGGTATACTTAAAAAAGTGCGGATCATCACCGGGAACGGCGCACAGAGTTACCTTGGCTCGATGAAGCTGGCGTAGAGCCAGGGTTTCCCGCTTCATGGCAAGAATAGCCAGCACGCCACCGTTCCGCGCTTCGTGACCCGGCGTAAGAAAAACTATCAGGCGTTTGGTTCCGAGCGTAGTGAAGTGCGTGAGTGCTGCCCGCCTGATTCGACTCTTGATTGAAGCCTTTTCCATAAAGAGCGACCCCAAGTAGGGGCAAAAAGCAGCTTCGGAAAACTTATTCCTTCCCTGGTCGCGAAGTGCCGGAAGCTAATAAAGCCTCGAGCGCGAGCACATTTTGCCTGCGCGTGCTAATTCGTTTCGCCGGGACGCCCCCCCAAACCGACCAATCCGGAACATCTTCCCGCACAAAGGAGAGCGCACCCACAATCGCGCCTTCGCCGATCGTGACGCCCGGAAAAATGACGGCGCCTGTGCCCACGACGGCATGCCGCCTTATTTTTATCAGCGCCGAATGAACGAGGCGGAACTCGTTAGGCACAGTTGGTCCGGTCATATGCGATCCGACCATATCATCAGCTGCGGAAAACAGTCGCGCGCCGTGCGAAACGCCGGTGAAATCCTCCAGCTCAATGCCACCCCCGCCGATCAAGCTGCAATGGGATGCGATGTGAATGTGATCGCCCAAGTTTATTTTGGCGGTTGCCGAAACCAGGCAAAACGGATCGACCCGCACATGGTTACCGATTCGGAGCCCTTCTGGATTGATGATCACCGTCGAGACATGGACGCGCACATCGTCGCCGCCACAAGTCACACCTAACGCTTCCAGTTCAGGTCGCGTCAGAAACTCACCATGGTATGTCTTCATGAATTCACCCTGAGCACTTTTTGTAAGCAACGGCGCACGATCGCGATGATGTGCGACCCCTCCTCCTCAGTGATGTCTGAGTAAATAGGCAGCGCGATCACCCGCTCGGCCAGTGATCGGGCATTCGGGCACGCAGCCATCTTGTTCGTTCCGGGCCAATCTTCCAAGGTGGGATGATAGCCGCGGCGGACTTGGAGGCCCTCCTCACCCGCGCTCTCAATAAACTGGTTTACGATTGCCGGCGAGGGAAGCAACATTGGGAAAACTTGCCAAGGAGCGCGCGCCACTTCCACCGGATAATCCAGGTCGTCGAAATCTTTCAAGAGATCGATATAACGCAGGGCAGTCGCCTGTCGGTGGGCAATGATTCGGTCGAAATCTTCCAGCACAGCCAGACCAATGGCGGCAGAGACTTCTGGCAGCTTACCGTTGATACCCCAGGAACCGCCGGGCACGCTCCCACGTCTGAGGCCGAAATTGAGCGCGCGCCGGAGAGCTTCGGCCTCGCTCGCCCGCGAGCGAATCACTCCACCTTCGCCGATGGCGAAGGGCTTTGTCGCGTGCAGAGAATAAATTTCGTAGCAGCTTGAGTCTGGAAGTGGACTTCCTTTCGTGCCCAAACCTGCGGCGTTATCAATCAATACCGGAACATTGCAGGCGCGGCACGCCTCGATATGCGTCGAAAAATCCTGCCGCAAGCCAAACGGTGCGACGAGCACGACAGCTTCACATTTTCCAGAACGTAGAAATTTCTCGAGCAGGGTAGCTGATAGGGACCACGTTTCCAAATCCACGTCGAGAACATGTGGTTTCGCGCCGGCCATGATTACGGCGGAGGCGGTAGCAGGAAAGGTAAAGGCAGGAATGGCCACGGAACCCGATACGCCGCTTGCGATAAGAGCCGCCGCGATTCCGGAGGTGCAATTGTTTGCGCTGGTGATGATCTCGGAGCGGTGACACATTCTGGTAGATAGCTCCGCTTCGAAACGGAGGGCGACTGGTCCGAAATTTGAAAACCATCTGGTCTCGTACGCGGGATGCAGGTAATGAGACCATTTCTCAATGCCCGGCAGAACCGGCCGGATGAAGGGAAACCGGAATGGCGAATTTTGCGACATCACAAAAATTCACTACCCAGTGTTTGCTTCAGTCGATACGATCTCGTTACTCGTTAGGCGTTGGAAGGCTTCGCGGTATTTGCCGGAAGTTTTCTCAATCACGTCATTCGGCGGTCGCGATGGCGCGCATCTGTCGCTGCGCATTTTCTTCATTCCGGGGAGATTGATCGAGCTAAGCGGAGTCTTTTGCATAAACGGACTCTAAGTAGAAGCGGCATCTTGCCGCTTTCAACCCAATTAACAATCGGTTAAAAGCCGATTGTACTTTTATGCGTGGGCTTGTCGTCAAACCGCGGGCACGGATTCTGCACGGGCACGATTGGGTTTTGCAGGTGAAGTCCTCACGGCGCTTGGAACCGGTAGACGGCGATGAGGTCTCGCTGAAGGCAGAAACAGGGGTCGATCATATTTGGAACCACCAAATCGGCGTTGTTTGCCGTGGGCTAGTTCTGATTGGCCAGTGTTGGAGCGATTGCGACGAGAAAGTTGCTCCACGTAAATATGCGATTCAACTTAGAGACTACGCTAGATGGCAATTTTGATCGACGAGACCAAGCGCGTTCTGGTGCAAGGCATCACGGGTCGCGAAGGGCGGGCTCGCACGAAGCTGATGCGCGAATACGGGACGAACGTTGTCGCGGGCGTGACGCCGGGGAAAGGCGGGCAAACTGTGCTTGGCGTGCCTGTGTTCAACACGGCGCAAGAAGCAGTGAAAGCGCTGGGGGGCATCGATATTTCGGTGCTTTTTGTGCCCGCGGCGGGCGTGAAAGAAGCGGCGATTTCTGCGATTGCGCCGACATTCATCTCTCAGGGGCCGTTCTTCGTGCACCGGAACTGTTTTCAAAATGAACGAGAAGAGGTTGAGGTTTGGACGAGGTAGATGCCTATGCAGAAAGTGGTGGTAATCCTGGGCATGCACCGGAGCGGCACATCCGCTGTGAGCGGTGCTCTCGCGCAGATGGGTGTCGATTTTGGTAAGCATCTCACCTCTCCTTCCAGGCATAATCCGAAAGGTTACTTCGAACATCCCGAGATCTTTGCCTTGCATGATGAGTTACTCCACGCTTTAGGATCGCGCTGGGACGACTACCTGTCTTTGCCGTTGGGTTGGGCGGAGACCGAAGTTGCCACGAAAATTCGCTCCTCGTTGATCGCCATCCTCAAGCGAGACTTCGGCGAGGCCTCGCTCTTTGGATTAAAGGATCCGCGCCTATGCCGGCTGATGCCGCTCTGGTTTCCGATCTTCGAAACTCTGCCAGCGGAACCCCACTTTGTTTTGACCGTTCGCCACCCGTGGGAAGTAGCGGAATCGCTCGCAAAACGAGACGGCCTCAAGTCTTCCAAAAGCTTATTGCTCTGGCTTGAACATACCTTGCAAGCGGAGAGCGCCAGTCGCGGATATAAGCGGGCGTTTGTCCAGTTCAATGAAATCCTCGATGACCCGGTCGCCGTCATGACCCGGTTGCAGAGGGATTTTGAATTGCCGATCCAAGCGCCGTGGCGGGTTCGGGAGTCGCTCCAGAAGGTTCTGGAGCCGTCTCTACGCCATCACCGGCTAGGTCAGGCGCAGGGACATGGAGAGAAAGCTGGTGCCGATATTCCATCGTTGGTCACGGATGTTTATGAGGCTATTATGGAAGGTGACAACTCACCGCAATTTGCCGCGAAGCTTGACGGGCTGACGCAGCAATTCCTCCGTGGCAGTGAGGTTTTCTATCGACACTTAGATTCTCTCGAGACCCAGCTCGCTCACCTCGATAAGCGGATAGGAGAGATTGAGCAAGTCACGGCCAAGCCGGAAAACACGGTGCGGCTGGAAGTTTTTCATCCGGTGCCAGAGGGATATCGCGCGACCGAATCTCAGGCCCGCTATTTCAACAGCGGTTCTTGGGAACGCCTGACCATTGATTTACCCGCCCGGAAAGAGAAATCGGACTGGCCGTTCCGGATCGATCCCGTCACTTGCCCCGCCGTGATTGAGATTGCGGAGATCGCGCTGAAAGACGCGGTCAGCGATGAGATCTTGTGGAGCGCGAGCGCGCCGGAAGAGTTCGAGGCGTGCGAGATTTGCGGCACTGCATCGCGTTTGGCGCACGACAAGCATTTGCGAATCCTGAGCTTCGGTGGCGATCCACAACTCCTCCTGCCTTCTTCTACCGCGGGGTTGAATGTTATCGCATTGCGACTCGAAATATCCCTGCTGGTCAATCCGGGCGCAGACACAATCAGGGAATGTCTCGCGGGGCGCACAGACTGAAAGTCCGTGTTCCACCTGCCACAAAGTTCACAAAGCAGATCTCCGTAATTTTCCGTATTCCTTTGTGACCTTTGCGGACTTGGTGTGAGGCTCTCCCTTTGGGGGGACTATTCGACCTTCTCTCTCAACAAAGTCGAAGGATTAGCGAACTCGACGAACTGCTGGCCGCCTTGATAAACCCGCACCGCCAGGCCAACCAGTGTGTCCTGCGCGTTGGGTTTCGCGCCGGAAGAGTAAATCCAGTTGCCGACAAGGTTCGCCTTGTTTAGTTCAACTGGATTCGTGCTAAACGATTTCTTCTCGTGCGACTTAAGTGAATCGATGCCGAAACTACCACTCTGCTGTCGCGGCGTCGCGGCAGCCTTTACTCCCAACTGCTCCTGCTTAAAGAAAATGACATACTTGAGGTCGAGATTGTCAGTTTTTTGAACGTCCTGTTTTCAATCGTGACGTCATAGACCCAGTGCTCCTTGGTCTCATTGGCGCCGCCATCGGAAGCCTTCTTCACACTTTGATCGACCCGCCTTGCAACACAGTGAATATCAACGTCGAGATTACCAGCAATTGCGACGTTTGCTGCGCATACGGCTATCAGGAAAAAGGCAAACTGATGAATACTCTTCATGGGCTTAACTTAAGAATCGCAGACGATTGCCGATTGTTGCTCGTACGAATAACGAGGTCGGCAAGCCGTAACAACATCAAAATGAATGAAAGACGTCGACCAGCGCTATACCGGTTTCTCCGTTTTTACCCGAAACGATCGCCGTGAAACTTCCGGTCGGCAAAGTCGTAAGAATCGCGGCCTCACGGTCATTCGGCGGTGCCAGACCAGTTGCCTGAATCTCGTTTTGTTGCGATGACTTCCAATCATCGTTAGAGGCAACGATGGTACCGTTGCCGTCGACCAGCATCAGAGTCGGGTCGGTCAGGCTGTCTGTAATAGTGAATGGCGGTTGAGCGAGAGTCGGGCCAAGGGCTCGGATCAAAATCTTCCGTTCTCCGCTCCCTCCGCTAAGGGTAAGGCCGCCGATCATGACGTTTTCCCCGGTTCCCACAAAACCGCGGGTCGAGACGCCGGTGAATTTGGACACTGCTCCAGTGCTTAGGTCGTCCATTTCAATCAAGCCGACACCACTGCCACCATTCTTTCCGCGCATGATTGCGGTAAAGCTCCCAGGCTGCAAAGTGGCCAGGATCGCTGGTTCGCGCGAATCGGCGGGTTGGAAGGCGACCGGAATTTGATTCGCATTTGTCGCGGTCTG
>OBJR01000045.1_pt1 | contig 13871 bp, 15 predicted proteins | sample 1519711 | NCBI WGS metagenome assembly OBJR01 (sample SAMEA3235155, study PRJEB22506) | soil metagenome | biome: Forest; feature: Temperate coniferous forest; material: soil | place: Canada | collected 2011-06-18 | depth 0.2 m | reverse complement strand
TAAAATTTGGTTCGGTATTTGTGGCGAAATGGCGGGCGACATCGAGCTGACGCCGCTTCTGCTCGGGCTCGGGGTGGACGAATTGAGTGTCAGCCCGGCCTTGGTGCCGCGCGTGAAATCGGCCATTCGCAATGTCTCGCGCGAGGAATGTGAAAAATTAGTGGAGGAAGTACTTTCGCTCGATACTCCAGCGGCAATCCTGGAGCGCTCCCTGCTACTCGCGCGCGAACGCTACGGTGAGTTGCTGGGTTAACCGACTACTCCTCCTCCGCCGCTTCCGATTCCGGATCAATCTCCGGCTTCAGCCCCTCCTCTTCCATTTTGCGCAGGACATCGCTCATGTCCTCGACCTCGTCCCAAACTTCCTGGCTCACATAAATGGGCGCCTTTTGTTGCGTCGCCATCGCGATGCAATCGCTCGGCCGCGCATCCAGCTCGATGATTTTTTTCTGCTGCAACTCATTCTCCGCGGCAATGATCATGCGCGCATAATAAGTCGCGTTCTTTAGATCGTTGATGATCACCCGCTCGACATGGGCACCCACCGCCGTCATCAAATGCGCCATCAAATCATGCGTCAAAGGTCGTTCTTTCGACATCTCGCGCATGAACATCGTGATCGCGCTCCCGACCGTTTGATCGACGTAAACGATGAAAACTTTGTCGCTATTCCCGATGAAAACCGCGCAACCGCCGCTGGTTGGGAGCACCGCGCGAACATGTACCTCAATGACCGTTTTGTTCACCGCGTGACGGTACCGATAGAAGGACGAAAAACAAGCTGCTCCCAGCCGTAATGCCGCGCGTAGCGAACGTTTCGTATGCCTTTTGCGCTAAGAGCAGTGATTGTTCCTAGGGAGCGCAGGCAGCTTGCCTGCGGTGTTTGGCAGCCTTGCCAGACACAACATCGTCGGCAAGCTGCCGACGATTGCAGGCTGGCAGCCTGCGCTCCCCGGACAAATTGTTTCGGCGAGACGGCCAGCAATCTGCTGCTTTTTTTTGAATCGGTCTTGCATGTTCCGCTGGATCAATAATTGTCCGCTTTGCAGCCGCTGACGAAATGACGAAAAACGATTGGGACCTGGAGGCGGCAAACGCCACCTACAACGTCGAGGGTTGGGGAACCGGTTACTTTTCCATCAACGCTGAGGGCAACGTCGTGGCCAAGCCGCTCAAGGAAAATGGCGGCGCCATCCCCATTCTTGAAGTCGTTCATGAAGCGCGCTCCCGCGGGCTCCCCTTTCCTCTCGTCATCCGCTTTCAGGATCTGCTCCGCCACCGCGTCGAGTCGGTGAATCGTGCCTTTGATACCGCGATCACGGAGTTCGACTACCGAGGAAAATACCGCGGCGTTTTCCCGATTAAAGTCAATCAACTGCGCGAAGTGATCGAGGAGATCGTCGATGCCGGCCAGGCGTTTCATTTTGGCTTGGAGGCCGGAAGCAAGCCGGAGTTGGTCGCCGCCCTGGCCATGCACAAGGACGCAGAGAGCTTGGTCATTTGTAACGGCTACAAGGATCCGGCCTTTATTCGCATCGCGCTGCTGGGGTGCAAACTAGGCAAGCAGGTCGTCATCGTCGTCGAAAAACTGGAAGAGCTGGAACAGACCATTCGGACTTCCAAGGAGGTTGGGGTCGAGCCGCTAATTGGCATTCGTGTCCGTCTGACCAGCAAAGGCGCCGGCAAATGGACCACCAGCGGAGGCGAGAACGCAAAGTTTGGACTCGATACCGTCAATCTCATTGCCGCCAGCGAGATGTTGAAGAGTGAGGCGCTGGCGCATTGCCTGAAGCTGATCCATTTCCACGTCGGCTCACAGGTTCCCGACATCTCGACCATCAAACGCGCCGTGCGCGAAGCGGCACGCTACTACTCCAAAATCGCGAAACTCGGCCACGAGTTGGAATACCTCGATGTTGGTGGCGGACTTGGAGTAGACTACGATGGTTCGCGTTCTACCTTCGATAGCTCAACAAACTATTCGCTTCAGGAATACGCCAACGATGTTGTCTGGAACATCATGGATGTTTGCGATTCCGAAGGCGTCGCGCATCCAGCAATCGTTAGCGAAGGCGGGCGGGCCATTGTCGCACACCACTCGGTCCTGGTGATGGAGGCATTTAGTTCGATCGAGAAGACACCCGGGAAAGCAAAGATCGGCGCGACGGAAAAGGACCATAAACTGGTAGGCGATATTCTGGAAGTGAAGCAACGGCTCAAACGCGGCAACCGACTGGAAAGTTTGCATGACATCCAGCAAATCAAGGAAGAAGCCCAACAAACCTTCGATCTTGGGTTGCTCGAGCTCGAATCAAAGGCAAAGATCGATAGTGTTTACTGGCAACTAGCCACCCAGATCGTCGGCATGCATCGCGGTCTGCGATTTATCCCGGACGAGGTAAAGGAGCTCGAAACTTCGCTGGGCGATCAATACATCTGCAATTTCTCGGTCTTTCAATCGCTTCTCGATCATTGGGCACTCGGCCAGCTCTTTCCCATCATGCCCATTCATCGCCTGACCGAGGCGCCCGAGCGCAACGGCACCATCGTGGACATTACCTGCGACTCTGATGGCAAGGTTTCCAAGTTCATCGACCTACTGGATGTTCGAGATACCCTGCCCCTTCATCGAATTAATCCCGGCGAAATCTATTACCTCGGCGTCTTCATGGTTGGCGCTTATCAGGATATCATGGGCGACCTGCACAACTTGTTTGGACGCGTTACCGAAGTGCATGTCTTTCTCGACCCGGACGAAGAGTCGGGCTGGTACATCGAAGAAGTAATCGAAGGCAGCACCATCGGTGAAGTTCTCGCCATGACGCAGTGGGACAAGGTTGAGCTAATGCGTCTTCTCAAATCACAAGTCGACACCGCGATTAAAACTGATCGGCTGAAACCGAATGACGCCATGAAGCTACTTTCCGATTACGAGCGACTTCTCCAGGAATACACTTACCTCAGTCTCAATGGCAACAAACCCGTGCCACAGCCGGGCAGCTTTTTGCCACTGAGTTCTTGAAGGAGAATTGTGCTTAGCCGCTAATGCCCGCGCGAGAATACCGCTGGCGACATTTGGCCTTGCTGATTTCCATCCTGCTGCTGTTTATCGTTGCTCCTTTCGTTGTCCCCTTCCATCACGGCATCCTGGTCATGAACGTGATCTCGGCCGCGGTCCTGGTGGCCGGCTCGTATGCGCTCATCGAACGCAAGCACTTGTTCGCCATTGCGGTCGGGTTATCGGCAATCACAATCGTCGGCACAGGACTGCTTATCGCTTTCCGGCAACCCTGGGCCTTACTTGTTTCTCATTTGTCCATTGTCGTTCTCGTCGCGTTCTTCTGTGTAACGATCCTTTCCTACGTTCTGGGCAGCGGCCGGGTTACTTCAGATAAAATCTTTGCGGCGATTTGTGTCTATATGTTGCTCGGATACGGCTGGACCTTTGTTTACTCGCTTCTTCTGGAGCTGCAGCCGCAATCGTTTGCCACTACGAGCGAAGTTGCCCCCACTAATTACGTCGGCCGGATCTTGCAACTTCGGTATTTCAGCTTCATGACGCTGACTACGGTCGGCTACGGCGACATTGTTCCACGCTCACCCGTAGCGCGAACCATGACGGTTCTGGAAGCAGTAATGGGACAGTTCTACCTGGTGGCCCTGGTTGGGCGCCTCATTGGTTTGCACATCGTGCACGGGAGCGATCCACGCTCGCGCGCTTGATCTTTCTCGCCGCCGAAAGCCGAGGTCGCGTTGAAAAAGCAGGATTGGGTTTGACAAAAACTGTTGCAAAACAGTTGATTGGACCAAGCAAACAGAAAGGAAAACATTATGGCCGGAAAAGGTGGATCCGCGGATTCAGTTTATAAAGTAGTGGAGTTGGTCGGCACGAGCTCGAAATCCTGGGAGGACGCAGCGAAAAATGCGGTGGAGACCGCTGCTGGAAGCCTGCGTGACTTGCGCGTGGCGGAGATTGTCAAACAGGACATGACAGTTGAGAATGGCAAGGTGAGAGCCTACCGCGCGCGAGTGCTGGTCTCTTTTAAGTACGGAGGGTGAGAGAGCTGGGGTTTCAAGCAGCGCTCAAGTCGTCGAGCGACAATTCGGATTTGATCTGACGTTCCGTTCAAGATCAAGCGGTCGCCGTGCATGCACCGGGATCTGCTTTTACGGAGTGCCGATGCGGCGCAAAACTACGAGCTCAACTTGGGATTAGTCGCGCGGCTTCGCAAAAATCGCGACCGAAGCGATATCAAAAAAAATGACAATGGCGCGGATGTATTCCTAGCCCGTCTTACGGTCGCGTTTTGGCGTTCGTTCGGAGAAGCGTCAATGCCGCGGCCGCGCTGGCGACCGCCAATGCCGCGCCAATTGCCATGATTGCTCGGAACCCGGACACAAATGATTCATCGACTGCGCGGCGGATCAATTGTCGGGTTGTCGGATCCTGACCGTCCGGAATGCTGATGGCTGCAAGCTTGGTGCGTTGAGACTGCAAGGATTCCGACGCTGACGCCGGCACCCGCCATTTCACTAAACGCCGATCAAGTTCATCATCGAAAACGTGGAGCATCACGATTCCGAAAGCCGCGATGGCGAGGAGGCCAGCCGACCGCGCCACCGCATTGTTGACACCCGATGCGACGCCGACGCGGTTTTGCGCGACCGAATTCATCACGGTCGTCGTGAGCGGAGCCACGCTCACCGCCATTCCCAGGCCGAGGACGACGATTGCCGGAAAAAAACTTGCCCAATAATTCCCACCCACTCCCGGTAGCATAAAGAGCGCAAAGCCAAACGCGGCGATCAACGGACCGATCACAAGCGGACGCCTCGCTCCATAACTTGCGACGAGCCCGCCCGACCAGCGCGAAAGAAAAGAAATGATCAAAATGAATGGCAACAGCGCTGCACCCGCGGCCGTGGCTGAGTAATGCTGAATCTGAATCAAATTCAGAGGTAGGAAGAACAACGCACCGCCGAGCGCGGCGTAAAGGAGAAAAGTCAACAGGTTCGCTCCGGTAAACGCTCCGGAACGAAAAAGCACGAGGGGCAACATCGGCTGCGAAAGCCGCGCCTCGACTAACAAGAAGAGAATTATAAGCGCGCCGCCGGCGATGAGAGAAATCATGACGGATCGATCGCTGAAACCGAGTCGCGAAGATTCGATTAGACCATAAACCAGAGCACCCAAACCGGTCGCCGCCAGAATTGCACCGACCCAATCGATTCGCATCTTCTCCTCCTCCGAATTTTCCGCAACGTGCCGAAGCGAAATCAGGATGACGGCAAGCGCGAGGGGAAGATTGATAAAAAACACAGCACGCCATGAAACGTGTTCGATCAACCATCCCCCAATCACCGGTCCGATCGCGGTGGTCATTGCGCTAGTGCCCGACCAAGTACCGATTGCCCGCCCACGTTCCCCCTCTGCAAAGGAGCTGCTGATGATGGCGAGACTTCCGGGAACCAGCAGCGCTGCACCAAGTCCCTGAAGCGCGCGACCGGCGATCAATTGATGGATGTCCGCGGCGAATCCACAGGCGGCCGATGCCAATGCGAACAGGGCGACGCCAATCAAAAAAATGCGACGACGTCCGTAGTGATCGCCGAGCGAACCGCCGACCAGCAAGAGCGCTGAGAGAAGCAGTGAATAGGCCTCGATCACCCATTGCATGTCCACGGCGGTGGCGTTGAGGTTCGCTTGCAACGCGGGCAACGCGACGTTGACGACAGTGCCATCGATAAAGGCCATGCTGGAAGCGAGAATCGTCGCTGCCAGCACCCAGCGCCCCCGCGATTTCGAACACGGTGCCGCCGCTGGTCGCGAACGAACTACATTCTCGTCACATGGTTCTCGAACAAATGCCCACATGATGCTGGATTGTCATCGCAACCTATTTCCCCGCTGGCACGTCTTTCGAGATCAATATTCGCAAAACGCCTCGTCAGAATGGCGATGCAAGAGCGGAGCGGATGTTTCCTCGCCAGTCTAACAGTCGCATTTTAGTCTAACCGGGATTCACGAACTTACTGATCGCGGCCAGGATTCTTTGATCGACATCGTTCTGCGTTTCGCCTGCGGCTTGAAGCCCACGTTTTGTTAGCCGCAAAGAATGGTCTCCATCCTCGACCAGATGAAGGAAGTTAGGCGCTTTCATTTGCAATCGGAACTCCGCAAGAAGGTCCAGTGGGCAAAGCGGGTCGCGCGTTCCCTGAACGAAGACAATTGGCGTTTGTAGCTCGCGTAGAACCTTATCACGCAGTTTTGCCCGATCGCCGTCACTGCAGAGCGGATAGCCCAAGCAGATGAGGCCCGCGACTTTTTCTTCAAGCGCAACATGGCAGCCGATGCGTCCCCCCATGCTTTTCCCGATCAAAAATATTGGCCCGGATGATCTCTGGCGTGCCTCGCCTAACGCGGATCGATGCGCGGCGATGAGTTGTGGCGGCAAATCGGGGCGTTTCCTTCCCTCGCGCATATAATCGTAATCAAACAGCAGCACCTCACCGATGGATTCCAAGTAATGTTTCCATTTCTGCATCCAGGGATGACCTGATGGTGCGCCGGCTCCGGGAGCGAAAAGGAAGAAAGGTTTCGTCATCGCTGATGGCTACAATACAACGCCCGGGCAAAAGTATAACTGTAGCCGGCATCGGTGATGCCGGTGACGTCTCACCAGCCGGGATCAACGACCCCGGCTACACGGAGCCGCGAAGGTCTGGACATTTTACTTAGACCCAGAGTTGTTCAGAGCTCATCAGTGATCTCTTTGCTCCTTGCTCCTTGCTCCTTGCTCCTAGCTCCTTGCTCCTAGCTCCTAGCTCCCTGCTTCAGGGCCTCGACCAGGCGGTCGAGAAAGGGTGTTTGCGCTGCTTTCAATTTGAGCCTCGCCTCTTCCAGCGAAAAGAAGCAGGCCTGATCCACTTCTGGAAAACTCTGCATCTTTCCCGAGCGCGGCGGCCATTCCATTTCGAAATTGTTCGAGCAAACCTGGAAATCGTCCGGCAAATTTCCCTGGAAGGCCCAGGCGTAAACCGTTTTGCCGCCCTTCTGCTTCACCCATCCGAGATCGATCCAATCGCCGTTCGCAGGAATTCCTACTTCTTCTTCGAACTCCGTTCGTGCCCGGCTCAGCAAATCTTCGCCTTCTTCTACCTCCCCTTTGGGAATCGTCCAAACGCCATCGTCCTTCTTTCGGAAAAACGGCCCGCCCGGATGAACCAGCAGAACCTCCAGAGTGTCGTTCCGTCTCCGGAACATTAACAGTCCAGCGCTTGTTCTTGACCGAGGCATTTTCTACTTTTAACCGCGGATTACGCGGATGATACGGATTTGATTTCAAAACGGATTTCAATTGTAGGGCAGGCGCGTCGCCTGCCATTTACTTTGGAGCGGCAACCGGCGCGGTTGCCCTATAACGATCTGCGTTAATTTCTCAGCGGGCGAGAAGATAGATGGCAGCGAGACAGACCAGGAAATATGAAACAAGAACGGCCGCACCGGCGTAATCTTTGGCCATTCGCTGGCCGAAAAATAGCGCCAGGATCGACACCGCCGCGATGACCGCGCCATAGAAGGCCATCGCGGGATCACGAGTAAGAATTATCATCACGCATCCAATCGCACTCAGGGCGCCGGCGGCGATTTCCAGAATAGTGATCACCGTTACGAGCAGGGGAACGATTGCAGCCAACGGACTTTTGGCAAAATGTCCCTGCAGAAATTCAAGATTACCGCGACGATCGACGACTTTATCGATGCCAGATTGCAGAAACAGAATAGCGAGAAAAGCTGAGACAAATAGTTGTAATAGCCAGGTTGATCCTTCAAGGATCTGCAGACTTAACATAAGTGGACATGCATACTTGCCATGACGTGGAGTCAGGCGTCAATCCCTGATCCTTTTGGCGGCGGGTGTTGTCGCCAAAGTGGGTAGATGAGCGCGCCAACGGCGAGAATAGCAACGCCGATACCAGCGTTGCGCGGGAACTGCACGACGGTGCTAATTGAAATGCCCCAGCAGGCAAGGACGAAGACGCTGGTCGTCATTGGGTGCCAGGGAACCCGAAGACGCTGCTCCTCGGAAGTTTCCTTCTGAAGACGCGCCCGAAAAATTAATAAAGAAGCTCCAGTCAGCCCAAAAAAGAGCACGTCGATCGCAACGACGTAGTTGAGAATCTGGTCGTACCTGCCAGTGAAAGCGATCGCCGCCGCGCAAAGACCTTGCAGGACGATTGCTACCGTTGGCACACGTGTCCTCGGATCGAGATGGCCGACGGCTTTGAAGAAGACGCCGTCACGCGCCATGGCATAGTACACCCGCGGGGCGGTCAGAATGCTCTGGCTAAGGAATCCAAGTGTCGAAATCGCTATCCCGGCCGCGATCACCTGGGCGCCACGTTCGCCGAAAGCATGACGCATTACTTCAGAAGCGGGGACATTTGTGCGCGCCAGGTCCGTCACACCCAATACACGCAAGCATGAATAGCTAACGAGAACATAGCAAAGAATTACCCCGATTACTCCGATCAGTAATCCGCGTGGCAGGTCACGCCGCGGATCGCGCATTTCGCCACTGACAAAACTCGCCGTCTGCCAGCCGCCATAGGCGAAAAGAACGGGCGCCATCGCTCGGGCCAGTCCCGCGAAACCGCCGGAATCGGTCGGCAACTCCACTCCTGCGGGATTGGATTTGACCGGTCCGAAACATCCAACGCCAATCAGCAGCGCGATCGCCACCAGTTTAATTAACATCAACACGCTTTGCACATTGCTTCCAGCGCGGACACCAAGACAGTTAACCGCCGTCAGAATCGCCAGCGCCAGGGTAGCGACAACTTGTTCGGAAATGGAAAAACCGAATAGTTCACAGAAGTAGCGACCGAAAATGATGGCCGCCCCTGCCATTCCGCCCGTCTGGACGACGAGAAGCAGAGTCCAGCCATACAAGAACGCAACGATCGGGTGATAGGCATCGCGTAAGTAGGCATATTGGCCACCAACCCGAGGTCGCAACGCGGCGAGTTCAGCGTAAACGAACGCGCCAATCAATGCGATCACTCCGCCGATCAACCAGGCGCCAAGAACGAGCGTCGCGGTGTGCACATTACGAGCGACGACCGCAGGATTCACAAAAATTCCCGCGCCGATAATTCCGCCCATCACGATCATGGTGGCATCGAACCGGCCAAGCCGACGAGCTAGCGGAACTTCGCGCGGTCCTTGGCTGTCCATCGGTCTGAACCTGCGCGATCTTGTGCTTATTTAACCACTCTGGTCAAAACAAGCTTTGAACCGCTCGGTTCCTTTAAAGTCATTTTATCGCCCGAGATTTCCATCTGATAAACAGAAGTAGCGATTGACGTCTCAATCTTAATCCTGTTGTTGTCTCCGAAGGTGTAGCGGCCGCGATTCGTGCCCATCAGGACCGACCCATCGCTGGAGAATTCCCAAACCATTGCATTCGGGTCCGTGGAAGTGCGCCAGGCGCCAACAATGTCATGGGCATTCCCTCCACAACCGGTGATGAGGCACAGAGATAATCCCAGAACGGCTAGTTTTCGTGCACCAAAAATCGTTCGAAAAAACAATCCCACGCCGACGATTCTGAGCAGTGTCAGTATGAATCGCAAGTCGCTTGAGCGCTCGTGTTTCAAACAAATGGATGGCGACGCTTTGTCGAGAGGCTATCGCGTAGCACGCAGAACAGCGCTTCTCTAGACGGTGACCTATGGCCCTCACCTCGATCCTCTCCCATGGGGAGAGGAGGACACAGGTCGCGGGTGTCTTGGGAATCAGGGTAGGAGACCGTACGCGAAGCGCCAGGTGAGGGATAAAGCGGAAGATGCGTGGCGCCCGCTTGAGTGTGTCCGTCGCTTCGTCCACCTTCGGCCATGCTGTCGCCGACCTCGGTCAAGGATGCATTGAATCAAACTGCGCCAGTCGCGCCGATCCTGGCGCAAGGCTGGGTCCGAACGCGTCGTGACTCGAAAGACTTTTCCTTTATCGAACTGAACGACGGCTCCAGCTTGCGGAATCTCCAGATCATCGCCAGGAACACTCTGCCGAATTATGCGGCAGTGCAGCGGTTGATCACTGGCGCTTCCATTGTCGTGCGCGGGGCGCTGGTTGCGTCACAAGGCAAGGGACAAAACTGGGAAGTAGTCGCGGATGAAGTAACCATTGTTGGCGCGTCGGATGACAGCTATCCCTTGCAAAAGAAGGGGCATACTCCCGAGTTCCTGCGCGAAATCGCGCATCTGCGTCCGCGCTCAAATCTTTTTGGTTGCGTCTTTCGTGTTCGCAGCCGCCTCGCCTTCGCCATTCACCAATTCTTCCAGGAACGTGGTTTTTATTACATTCATACACCGATCATCACCGGCAGCGACTGCGAAGGAGCAGGCGAATTGTTTCGCGTCACCGCCATCGATTGCAAAAATCCGCCGCGACAGCTCAGCGGTGATATTGATTACGCAAAGGATTTCTTCGGCCGTTCTACCTATCTAACAGTCAGTGGACAACTCGAGGCCGAAGCATTCGCTTCCGCTTTATCGAAAGTTTATACTTTTGGTCCAACCTTTCGCGCGGAAAACTCGAATACCTCACGTCACGCTAACGAGTTTTGGATGATCGAGCCAGAGATGGCTTTTACCGACTTGAACGGCAACATGGACCTGGCGGAAGAAATTGTGAAGTATCTTATCCGGGATGTTCGCGAGAAATGCCCGGAAGAGCTGGGGCTTTTCGCAAAATTTGTCGATAAGGAACTGCTCGATCGACTGGATTTCGTGGGGGAACGGCCTTTCCAGCGAACTACCTACAGCGAAGCAATCGAGTTGCTAAAGAAGAGTGGAGAAAAGTTCGAGTTTCCGGTCGAATACGGATTAAATCTGCAGTCGGAGCACGAACGCTGGCTGACCGAGAAGCATTTCAAATGTCCGGTCACGGTCTTTAACTATCCGAAGGAGATCAAGCCATTCTATATGCGTTTAAACGATGATGATCGAACCGTAACTGCGATGGACCTACTGGTTCCGGGGATTGGCGAGATCGTTGGTGGAAGTCAGCGCGAGGAACGCCTCGAGGTTTTGGAAGCGAATATGCGCCGGCACAAAATGGATCCGGCAGATTACAAATGGTATCTTGATCTCCGCCGTTATGGCAGCGTGCCCCATTCCGGCTTCGGCTTGGGCTTCGAACGGATGCTTATGTTCGTGACCGGTGTCGCAAACATTCGCGACGTCATTCCCTTCGCCCGTACCCCCGGCAGCGCCGAATTCTGAGATCGGAAATCCGCTCGCAACCCGGAGCGAGGCGCGTTAACTACACGCCAATGGCTCACAAAATCGGACTGCTTTTTGCAGGACAAGGCGCGCAAACAGTCGGGATGGGAAAAGATCTGGCGGACGAATTTCCCGTCGCGACGGAAATGTTCGCTGCGGCCGATGCAATTCTTGCCCGTAAGTTAACTGACGTTACTTGGAACGGGCCAATTGCGGAACTAACCAAGACCTCAAATTGTCAGCCGGCACTTTTTGTTCACGGACTCGCCTGTCTAGCCGTGCTGCGCGAACTGGCAGGAAACTTTCCGATTGAAGCGGCAGCTGGTTTGTCGCTCGGCGAAATGACGGCACATGCGGCGGCTGGAACCTTCGATTTCGAGAATGGATTGAAATTGGTGCAGCGGCGCGGCGAATTGATGGACGAAGCTTGCGCGGCGACCAATGGAGCGATGGCGGCAATGATCGGCGCCGATGAAAATTCGGCCCGAGCGCTGGCCGCCGACGCAGATGTCGATGTCGCGAACATCAATTCGCCGGGGCAAATTGTGCTCTCGGGCGAGCGAGCGAAGATCGAGATGGCAGTGGCATTGGCCAAAGAACATGGCATCCGCCGGGCGACAATGTTGAACGTGGCGGGCGCGTACCATTCGCGTTTGATGGAAAGCGCTTATGAAAAGCTGAGCGAGGCGTTGCTCGAAATTGAGATGCAGCCACCTTCATTCGCGGTTTTTAGCAATGTGACCGGCGAAGCAGTTAGCACACTGCCGGAAATTCGTCGAACGCTGCAAGATCAGGTCACGGGCACGGTGCGCTGGGTCGATTGCATGGAAGGCATGCTCGGGCGCGGTTGTGATTTCTTTATTGAACTGGGACCGGGCGGTGTGCTGGCGGGATTGTTGAAGCGCACGAACAAGGATGTAGAAGCAGTTTCAGTGAGCGCCGTTGGGTCGGCGCGGACGTGCGCGGAACGTCTGCGCGGCCTTCCATCTTGATGGGGGAGCGCAGGCTGCCAGCCTGCATTCGTCGGCAGCCTGCCGACGAAATCGGTTCCGGGTAGCGCACGCGTCTCGCGTGTTGGCAATTGTGTCCTCGCGAGCGCGGACTTTTGGAGGAAAAGCTTGTTTCGGCGAGACGCGTGCGCTACCCGGAAATACTGCCGCGACACAGTCGGTAGAATTTCGTTGACGGTTTTCCTGCGCTCCCCAATCCGAAAGCCAGTTGCGTTGACTATCGAGATTGCTAGCCTCGCGATATGTCGTTGCAGAAACGAATCGATGAAGATTTGAAGGATGCGATGCGGGCAAAGGATGCCGCGCGCCTGAGCGTCCTCCGGTTGCTCAAAGCCGCGCTCAAAAACGCCACCATCGAAAAAGTCGGCGCCGATGGCGAACTCAACGAGGCGGAGGCGATCGCGGTAATTCGCAAACAAGTGAAACAGCGACAGGATTCGATCGAAAGTTTTGAAAAAGGTGGGCGCGCCGAGCTGGCGGAAAAAGAAAAAGCCGAGATGGCGGTGCTGAATCAGTACCTCCCGCAGGCGATGAGCGCGGCGGAATTGCAAAAGATCGTTGCCGACACGATCCGCGAAGTCGGTGCGACATCGCGTGCGCAAATGGGCACAGTGATGAAAGCGTTGCAGCCGAAAATAGCGGGGCGAGCCGACGGGAAGACACTGAGCGCGGAAGTGCAAAAGCAATTGCAATAAGAAAACGCCGAACATCCAATGTCCAATGCAAGCCTATGAATTGAAGATTCGGCGTTGGACATTGAGCCTTGGACGTTTCTGCTCTTTCCGATGCTAAGCGCCATCATCGTTGCAGCCGGCAGCAGCGCGCGCGCCGGTTTCGACAAGCTGCTGGCGAAAATCGGGGGACGCTCAGTGATTCAGCATGCAGTTGCGGCGTTCGAAAACGCGGAATGCGTAACCGGAATTATTGTCGTGTGCCGCGATACCGAGTCGATGCGCGATTTAATCGGCCCAGCGCATTTCACAAAAGTGCGAGCGGTAGTTCGCGGAGGTGAGCGAAGACAGGATTCAGTGCAGGCTGGTTTAAAGGAGTTAACGGAAAATTCCGAGTTCGTGGCGGTGCACGACGCCGCGCGCCCGTTGATTGCGCCCCGCGAAATCGAGCGCGTTTTCTCAGCGGCGCGGCAACACGGCGCCGCAGTCTTGGCTGCTCCGATCACGGACACGCTCAAATTTGCCGACGCAAATCAGGTCGTCAGCGGCTCGATCGAGCGGCAAAATGTTTTCGCGATGCAGACGCCGCAGATTTTCCGGTGTGAGTTGCTGGTCGAGGCTTATCAGCGCGTTACGGAAAATTCGCTGACGATCACAGATGAAGTATCCGCGATTGAATACACCGGCGGGAAAGTAGTGATTGTACCAGCGGAAGATCACAATTTGAAGATCACGTTTGCGAGTGATCTGCCGGTTGCGGAGTTTATTTTGGAACAACGCACTTCGTCATCCCGAGCGTAAGGCGAGGGATCCCGTTGAAGTTACCTTTAAGGTTTCGCGGCGGGATCCCTCGACTGCGCTCGGGATGACGGAGTTTAAGTTGGCGGCCGGAGTTTAGATCAGC
>OBJR01000044.1_pt1 | contig 14430 bp, 9 predicted proteins | sample 1519711 | NCBI WGS metagenome assembly OBJR01 (sample SAMEA3235155, study PRJEB22506) | soil metagenome | biome: Forest; feature: Temperate coniferous forest; material: soil | place: Canada | collected 2011-06-18 | depth 0.2 m | reverse complement strand
CGTCGTCAGAATAATGCTCGACGCTGTCGCCGGGTCGGCCCCAATTTTCCGCATGAAAAGTGGGATCGAGGCTCCAAAAATTCCGCTGATTAAACAACTGCCAGCCATAGCAAGAAAGACGACGAAACTCAGTTGAAAAGCGACCGGACTTTGTTGCATCGACGCGAAGATGTACATGCCAATCGCGGCGACCACGCCCGTGAGCGCGCCGTTAAGGAAGCCCAGAAGCGTTTCCTTAATGACAACGTCGAGTTCCCCTCCCCCTTTCAATTCGCCCAGAGTCATTCCGCGTAAGGCGAGGGCGAGCGTCTGACATCCGGTGTTGACCGATTGACCTATCAGCACGGGCAAAAAAACCGCCAACGCAACCAGTCGATCGATGGTGTGTTCGAAATAACCGACTACGGCAGCGGCGATGAACCCGAGAAGAAGGTTCCCTTGCAACCACGGGTGACGATAAATAAAGCTCCTCCACCATGGTGTGCTCAGGCGCTCCTCCTTTTCGACGCCGACCATGGTGCCGACTTGCAAACTGAGCTCGACCGTCTCTGCTTCGAACAACATCTGTCCACGAATCAGTCCGATTAATTTGCGCTCGCGATCGCAAACGGGATAGACCGGGTAGTGCCGCACCATTGTCGCTTTCATTGCTTCAACAATTGGCATCTCCGGATTCAGATAAAACGGATTAGCAATCATAACCTCTTCGAGCTGCTGGTCCCCGCGCGCGAGTAACATCTCCCGCATCGCGACCACGCCGAGCAATCGCTCGCTTTTATCAATCACGAAGACGTAGGTAATGAACGCGGTTTTCACGAAATGGCGCAGCTCTCGCGTTGCCTCGGTGATGGTCGTCTCGGGTGGAAACACCGCCAGCGCGGGCTCCATCATGTGGCCGATGCTACCATCGGGATAAGCTTCGTTACGGATCCATTGATTTCGCGTTTCCGGCGGAGCCGCGGCGATAATCTTTTGGCGCCGTTCATTTGGAAAGTGCTCCAGAACGTCCTGCGCCTGAGCGGAGTTGAGCAGGATCAGCATCTTGACGATGAAATCGTCAGGGTACGCCGACAGCATTTCCACCGCTACACTTGGAGCACGTGCTACAATCTTTGGCAGCAACGCTTCGATTTCGGCGGAACCAGATTCTGTCACGATTGAATTTGTCTCTCCTGTTTTAGCCATGATGAATGAGATTGGCGCAATGGATTACCGCTTAGCAAGACCTGACGCCGTTGCTTTGGGGTATTGCAAATCACTGAATGGCTACTCCCGCCTTGAAGCGAGAAAGGACTTGATCGTGACCGAGCGTGCCATCGAAGGTCCCCGCACAAACGATGGCTGGTGTAATGCTGGGTCAGGCCGGGCCCAGCATTGGCCTTGCCTAATTGATTTAAGTTTCCTGCAACCCCACGTATGGCGCGCCTCCGTAGATTTAAGTTAGCGAAAGCTCCCGATCGAGACTTCGGCTAGTCAAAGATACCGGTGTCTGACGGCCACGGAGGGATTCCCGGGTAAACGAGAATGCACTTGCGCCGGGCGCGCGGAACAGTCGAAAGTCCCGGCAACAAATGGCTGAACCCGTTTTCGGGCCGGCGGCTGGCGTACATCGGCCGCGCAATGTTGATTGGAAACGCGCGGCGGCGTTGCTCTATGGCGACTGGGGCACGAGCAAAGCCTACGTCATTGGCTTGGCATTCGTTGCCGCGGGTTTTTCTTCTTTTCCAATCATTCTTGCCGTTTGCGCTCTCACTGCGGTCGTCGGGTACAATTACATTATTGTTTGCAGTCACTTTCCGGATGGCGGTGGTGTTTATTCGGCAGCGCGCAAGCAAAGCCGCTTTCTCGCTTCTGCCGGGGCTTTATTACTGGTGGCAAATTTTATTGTCACCGCAGCGCTCAGCGGGTGGGCTGCCGTAAGTTACCTTGGCGTCTCAAGCGAAAATGCGCGGCTCGCCACCGCGGGTTTGATCCTTGTTGTCGGGATCATTAATTATTTCGGACCGCGACACAGCGGTAGCGTTTCGATCTGGCTTGCGGTGCCGGCTGTGCTTGTTGTCATCTCAATCGTCGCATTTAGCGGACCGCACCTGAAAGTCGCCGAATTGGAACCGGGGCATTCGAGTTTCGCAGTCACTTGGATCCAATTCGTTGGTGTCATTCTCGCGCTCAGTGGCGTGGAAGCGGTCGCAAATATCACTGGCGTGATGAAGCTCGATCCCGATTCTTCACCGGAGCGACCCAAAGTCACTCGCACAGCGACAAAGGCGATTGTGCCGGTCGCGATCGAGGTCGTATTCGGGACCGCTCTTCTTGGCTGGGCGATGCTTTCGCTACCAAAATTTTTTGGGCCGCAGTTGGCCGATCACAAAGAGGACATGTTACGCTTCCTCGCGGAACACTACGGCGCGGTCGCGATAGCACCCTGGTTTGGAACCGCGTTTGGAATCGCAGTCGGTATTGTCTTCGGTCTTTTGCTTTTCAGTGCAGTGAACACCGCGGTAGTAGCGCTGATCGGGGTGGTCTTCATGATGGCCCAGGACGGCGAGATGCCGCGACAATTGGCGCGTCTGAATCGCCACGGCGTTCCGCAACTCCCCTTGCTCGCCGCCGTAGCGCTTCCGATTCTCATTCTCGCGTTGACGAGTGATTTCAATGCGCTTGCCGGTTTGTACGCGGTTGGTGTCGTGGGCGCCATCGCAGTGAATCTCGGCTCGTGCAGTTTCAATCGCGAGCTTGATCTCGGCTGGTTGCAACGCTTCATCATGGTCTCGACCTTCCTCGTCCTTTTCGCGGTGGAAGTAACGATTGCGAAAACGAAACCAGACGCGTTGTTTTTTGCCTGTAGCGTTTTGGGAATCGGGCTCACGCTGCGTTTTTATTCCCACAAACTCTCTGGCCTAACGACCCTCACGGTAACGCGCAAGATCGCCGACATGGTCGTCCCGAATTTGCCCATTACGATGCAGCCGCGCCTTGAAGAGGGGCAAAAGATCATGGTCGCCGCCCGCGGAATCAATCCCGTGCTCAATTTTGCACTCGAAGAAGCGCAGCTACGCAAAGCGGTTCTCTGTGTCGTGTACGTGAAGGAAGTTGTCGTTTATTTTTCCGCAGCACCCGCTGTTGCTGGCCGGCCGAGATGGCAGGAAGATCCCGAGGCCAACGCCATTATGTCGTTGATGTTGAAAGAGGGACAGCAGCGCGGTGTGTGCGTGCTGCCGGTATATGCCGTGAGTGAGGATGCTGCCGCTACGATTGTCGATCTTTCCGCGACTATGGGCGTCGATTGTTTGGTTATTGGAACTACCCAACGAGGCGCTCTGACGAACTTGCTTCGCGGCAGCGTGGCAAATCACATCGCGGAGAATTTGCCAGACTCGATTCGTTTGGTCATCTTCGGCTGATTACGAATCCTGTTTTTATCGCGCGAAGGATTAGCTGATGTTGCGTTTGCAAGTGTAATCGTTCACGGGCATGGCCACATTAACTGTCAATCCGCCAGGCGCCGTTCACCGTCCGCGCAACGTCGATTGGAAACGCGCGGCGGCATTACTTTACGGCGACTGGGGAACAAGTAAGGCCTACGTCCTTGGTCTGGCTTTTCTCGCCGCAGGTTTTTCGTCATTACCGATCATTTTCGCGGTTTGTGCACTCACCGGTCTGGTAGGAATCAACTACGCCATCATCTGCAGATATTTTCCCGATGGTGGCGGGGTCTATTCAGCGGCGCGCTCGCAAGGACGACTCCTCGCCGTCGTGGGCGCACTTCTACTCGTTGCGGACCTGACGGTAACAGCTGCGCTGAGCGGTTGGTCGGCATTGAGCTACTTCAACATTCCAATTCTCAAGGAACACATCGTCCTCTCAACCGTGACCGTCTTGTTGGTCATGGGTCTGATCAATTTTTACGGACCAAAGCACAGTGGCAGTCTCGCTGTCATCCTCGCAGTGCCGACCGTACTCGCCGTCCTTGCGCTCATCATTATAAGCGCCCCGCACCTGACCACGCGCTATCTCGAGCCGCTGCACGAAAGTTATTCTCACGTCTGGGTGCAATTTTGCAGTGTGATTCTCGCCCTCAGCGGTGTGGAAGCGATCGCCAATCTCACCGGGGTGATGAAATTGGATAAAGGCGCAAGCGTCGCTGAACCACGCGTTGGTGCCGAAGCAGCAAAGGCAATTTGGCCCGTCGCGGTTGAGGTAGTTATCGCAACCGCACTGCTTGGTTGGGCAATGCTCTCGATGAACCCGAATAGCAGTGTGCATTTGTGGGGCAGCGATTATTCGATTCGCGAAGCCCTGCATTTCCACAGTGAAGATATGTTGCGCTTTATCGGCGAATATTTTGGAAGCGCCAGCTTTGGCCCGGCTTTCGGAGAAATGTTTGGTTGGATTGTTGGCATTGTCTTTTTCCTTCTTCTCTTGAGCGCAGCCAACACCGCCATCGTCGCGATGATCGGTTTGCTTTACATGATGACACGCGATCAAGAAATGCCGCCGCAATTTATGGCACTCAACCGGCATGGTGTGCCCCAGATCCCCCTCCTCATCGCTGTCGGGTTGCCGGTCATCGTCATTATCACAACGAGGAACTTTACCGCGCTTGCCGGTTTGTACGCGATCGGAGTTGTCGGCGCGATTACGGTGAATCTAGGCTCGTGCTGCTTCAATCGCGTTCTGCCGATCAAGATGTATCATCGCATTCTTTTCGGCATCACTTTCACAGTTCTTTTTCTTGTTGAAATCACCCTCGCACACACAAAACCAGATGCGCTCTTTTTCGTGCTGTGTGTCCTCGGTGTCGGGCTGGCCGTGCGCGCCTGGACGCTGAAGCGGCGTGGGCTGACCACCGTAATGGTTCCTCAGCAAGTCGCGCAAATGGTTACGCCGGATCTTGCGACCATCATGCAATCGCGTTTGGAGGAAGGACAAAAAATCATGGTCGCTGCCCGCGGCATTACTCCGGTCCTCAGCTTCGCCCTTGATGAGGCACAATTGCGACAGGCAACGCTCTGCGTTCTCTTTGTGAAGGAGATCGCCGTTTACTATGCCGGTGGTCCAACTACCCTCGGTCGTGCGCGCTGGCAGGACGATCCCGAAGCCAACGCCATCATGTCATTCATGCTCAAACTCGGTTCCGAACGCGGAGTTTGTGTGCAGCCTGTTTACGCGGTGAGCGAAGACGCCGCTACAACTATTCTCGATCTCTCCGCGACCATGGGCGTCGACTATCTCATGCTCGGAACTTCCCATCGTCTTACTCTTACCAATCTTTTGCGGGGAAATGTCGTCACCAACATTGCGGCTCAATTACCGGATACCATTCGCCTGATCATTTACGGATGATGGGGGACCAAGGCTGCTTCCGCCAGGAACATGGGCGTTCGGCCGGTGCGCCCAGCGGACATCCTGTCCGCTGTCCTCATCAGCGCTGTTCTCTTAGCGGGTTTCAAACCCGGAAGTCTATGTTCCGATTTCTTGTATCTTGCTCCGCAAGGCTTCGGAGTTGAATCTGCTGCCGCATGTCTTCACCAAAAGTTTTCGTCGCTGATTCCATTTCTCAACGCGGTGTCGATGAACTCACCCGCGACGGTGCGCTCGATGTGCGTGTGCAAACGGGATTGAGCGAAACGCAATTAGCCGAAGCCATTCCGGATTTCGCCGCGCTCATCATTCGCAGCCAAACAAAGGTGACCGCAAAAATTTTGAATGCAGCGAAGAAATTGCGAGCCGTCGGTCGCGCCGGCGTTGGAGTAGATAATGTGGATGTCGAAGTCGCGACGCGCCGCGGCGTGGTGGTACTGAACGCGCCCGGCGCGAACACCATTTCGACGGCCGAGCACGCTTTTTCGTTGTTGCTCAGTCTTGCCCGGAACATCGCCCGCGCCGATGCCACGTTGAAGGGCGGCACTTGGGACCGAAAAAATCTGGAGGGTGTCGAGCTCTACAGCAAAACACTCGGCATCATTGGCATGGGCCGGATCGGCAGCGAGCTCAGCCGGCGCGCCATCGCCTTTGGCATGCGCGTGCTTGCCTTCGATCCATACCTTTCCGCCTCGCGTGCGCGCAGTTTGCAAGTCGAGCTGGTGGAAGAGCTCGATGAATTGCTCGCGGCCGCGGACTTTATTTCGCTGCACACACCGCTTACCGCGGAGACGCGCCATATTTTGAATGCGGAACGTCTCGCGATAACAAAACGCGGCGTGCGCATCATCAATTGCGCGCGTGGCGGATTGATTGACGAGGGTGCATTGGTGAATGCTATTTCGAGTGGCCACGTTGCCGGGGCCGCGCTCGACGTTTTCGAAATCGAACCATTGCCCGCCGATTCGCCGCTGCGAAAAATCGCGAAACTTGTTCTGACGCCGCACCTCGGTGCCTCGACCGCAGAAGCGCAGGAAAGCGTCGGGATCGAAATCGCGCAGTCCATTCGCGCGGCCTTGCTCGAGGGCACCATCCGCAATGCGGTCAATATGCCGACGCTTGACGCGAAAACGCTCGCTCTCATTGGGCCGCATTTGCGTTTTGGAGAAAAACTTGGCCGCTTTCTCTCTCAGCTTGCGCCCCGACGAGTCGATTCGCTCAACATCAACTACAGCGGAAAAGTAAACGAAGTCGATACCACCGCGATTACTCGTGCCGTGCTCAAAGGTTTTTTGCAGAGCGCCGGTGGGAGCGAAGTGAATGAAGTAAATGCGCCCGCCTTCGCCGAAAGTCTGGGACTGAAAATCACCGAGACGCGGTTGAGCGCGCCCGGCGATTATTCCGACATGCTGGAACTTTCCGCCAGCGCGGAAGGAAAAGACATATCAGTCGGCGGCGCATTTTTTGGAATTACTCCACGAATCGTTAGCATCAATGCCCGACCGGTGGAAGCGCGGCCGCACGGGGTGATTCTCGTCCTGGAAAATACCGATCGCCCCGGCATGGTCGGTCGAATTGGGACCCTGCTTGGCCAGCACGGCGTGAACATCGCCACGATGTCGCTGAGCCGAAATCAGGCCGGCGGCACTGCGCTCACCGTCTTGAATCTCGATAGCGCGCCCGGCGAAGAATTGCTCCAGGAAATTGGCAACAGCGATGACATCCGGAGCGCGCAGGTAATCGAGCTGTAACATCGACATCGTACATGTCGAACGTCACCAGACTGGACGGCAAGAGCTGGACAATAGCGGCAGCGATCGTCCTCCTTGCTGGGGTCTTGTATTTTCTGACCGCGGCACGCGACATCGTCGTTGGTGATACACCGGAATTAATCACCGCGGCCATTTCGCTGGGTGTAGCCCATCCGCCGGGCTACCCGCTTTTCACGATGCTCGGCCATCTTCTCAGCTTATTGCCCCTCAGCTCAATTCCGCTTCGGGTTAATCTTTTGGCGGTCGCGTGCGGTGCGCTCACGGTTGGCGTTGTTTATCTCACTGCATTTCGGCTAACCACGTCGCGCTTCGCTGGCGCTGTCGCGGCTTTGTTTCTTGCGGTGAACCCCACCTTCTGGGCGTGGTCGCTGGTGGGCGAAGTCTTCCAATTGAATAATCTGTTGGCCGCTCTGCTGATATATTTTCTGGTCCTCTGGCACGAACGGCCGTTGCGAACTGGTTTCCTGCTGGCGAGTTCCTTTCTAACTGGCCTGGCGCTGGCGAATCATCACACCATCGTGCTGCTTGCTCCGGCCTTCTGTTTTGTCTTATGGCAACGTCGCGACGTTATCTTTGCGCGGCCGGCGATCATGGCGTGGTGCCTTGTCCTGTTTCTCCTCGGTCTTCTGCCATACCTTTACATACCGTGGGCGTCCGCACACCATCCGGCTTACAATTGGGGCAACGTCTCGTCTGTTCGCGACCTCATCGACCTCATCACACGAAAGAGCTATGGCGGCCGTCGGCTCGTCAGCACTCCGGGTTACAGCGGTGGTTCACCCTTCGCTCGCCTCATCGCTCTCGGCCTCTCTTTCGGGCCGCTCGCGGCAACGTTGATCGCACTGGGAGCGATCCAGGCCCATCGCTCTCGCCGCTGGTATTTCTGGTTCAGCATCATTGCCTTTGTTTTCGCCGGGCCGTTCTTTGTCTGGATCAGTAATCTCAATATCGCCACGGCGCCCTCGGCGTTGTTTGTTTTGCAACGATTTTTCCTTTTGTCCCAGGTGGTTCTCGCGCCTTTAGTTGCTTTCGGGGTTTTGTTCATCGCCGAGCTCATCGCTTCCTTTGTGTTGCCACTCCGGATCGCGGCTATGCCAATTGTTGCAACTGCCTGTCTGATCGCAGTGGCGACAACCGTGAGGATGAACTATCGGAAAATTGATCAGAGCCATAATTCCATTGCCCGTCGCTTCGGCGAAGATGTTTTGGCAACAGCGGAGCCCAATTCCATTCTTCTTGGCACGGGCGATGGCCTCGTTTTCCCGCTTATCTATCTCCAAACAATTGAGGGTGTCGGCCAACACGTTACTCTGATCGCGCTGCCGCTTCTCTCGGCGGATTGGTACGTGCGACAATTACGAGAGCGCCATCCGGATTTCATCATTCCGTTCGATCGTTACGATCCCCGCAGCAACAATCTAAAAATGCTGGTCGAAGCCAATTCGAATCGAAAGTTTTACCTACTTGGCTCGATCGGGGACGCGGATCATAGCCTCGACCATGATTATTATGCCTATCAGCATGGTTTACTTAACGTAATCGAATCAAAGTCGAAAAGATTTACTATTCAGGAAATGGTGGACGACAACGAGCAGTTATCGAAACGCTATCGTCCTCCCGCTCCGAAGGCGATAAGAAGCGAAACGTTCGAGCACGATATTCTCGATGTTTATGCCTGGCCGGCATTGCGATTCGGCGGCGAATACGAACGCGTCGGTGCTAAGGTCGAAGCCCGCACCTGGTACGAACGCGCCCTGGCCATCGACCCTGACCTTTCTCTCGCCCGTGAAGGGCTCGCTCGTATTCGTTAAGAACCACCAGGCCCTTGGCCCAATTCTCGGCGTGATGTCATCCTGAGTGGAGCGCAGCGAAGTCGAAAGGATCTCGAACTATTCTACCAGTTGCTCCACCGGCGCGATCGCACAAGGTGAACAAATATGGCGCCGAAGCGAGCCTGGATCATTACTGCTTTCGGCGCGCTCTACCTCATTTGGGGTTCGACTTATCTTTTCATTCGCTTCGCCATCGATTCCATTCCGCCGTTTTTGATGGCGGGTTCGCGTTACCTCACCGCCGGCCTTTTGATGTATGCACTTGCGCGCAGGCAAGGCGCGAAACGTCCAGCGCTGGTGACATGGCGATCGTCGCTTGTCATCGGTGGATTTTTGCTGCTCGGCGGCAATGGCGGCGTCACCATTTCAGAACAATATATCGATACTGGGCTGGCCGCCGTCATCGTCGCGACGGTGCCGATTTATATCGTGCTGCTCTCATGGGCGACCGGCGCAACCCCGCGCCCGAGATTGCCGGTTTTGCTCGGACTCGCGGGCGGATTCATTGGCGTAGGAATTCTGATGGCACCATCGATGCACTTTTCAGCTAACGAATCGCAGCATCCGGGAATCGGAATCATGATCTTGCTTGTCGCATCTCTCCTTTGGTCGATCGGTTCGCTTTATTCGCGGTCCGCGAAAAATGCCGACTCGCCTTTTCTCGCTGCGGGGCAGCAAATGATTTGCGGTGGCGCGCTCCTGCTGGTCGCGGGATTGATCACGCGCGAGAAATTTCATCCGGCGGCAGTCAGCGCGCATTCAATTTGGGCTTGGATTTATCTTGTTCTGATTGGCGCCATCATTGGATTCAGCGCCTACATTTATCTACTGCGGCATTGCGATCCGGCGAAGGTCGCGACCTATGCCTACGTCAATCCGATCGTGGCGGTGATTCTGGGTGCGCTTTTCGCGGGCGAGCATCTTACTTCGCGCACGATCGTGGCAGCGGCGTTGATCATTGGATCGGTCGCAATCGTCATCACCACGCAACAATTAAGACCGAAATCTGTGCCGCCGGTTTCGGCCGCATTAGCGGAAGCAGATTAGGACCAATCACCGATCTCACGACCGCCTGGAGGGGCGAGCTCCCGCGAACCCGCGGTTGTCATGAGCGTCGCAGGAGCTCCGCACTCCATCCCCTGAAGGACGCTCCCAATATTTATCCGGTCGCTCTGCCGCCAGTGACGGCGGCAGTTACAACGCTTGGCATCCTTGGGATGTCCTCTTTAATATCCTTCGATGGCTGAACCGCCGACGAAAGAAACAATCGAAGTTGTTCTCAAAAATTGGCGCGCCGAAATAGAGACGGCGCGTGTTTATCGCGATCTAGCCGAACGCGAGCCTAACGAAAAACGCAAGGGCATTCTCATCCGCATGGCCGAGGCGGAAGAGCGTCACGCCAGCCGGTGGGAACAAAAATTGCGCGATATGGGTGAATCGGTCCCAACCTTGACCGACACCTTCTGGACTCGATTCAAACGACGATTCACGCGTTCACTCGGAACCGACATCGCCATTCGTCGGATGGAAGCAGCGGAGGAAAAACACGAGCGCGAATTTTCCGCGCAGCGCGATCACGCACTCGCGGGCGAGCAGGACGTGCAGGAATTCTTGCGCACCAGCGCGTTGGAAGAAAAAGCACACGCTCGCGCGTTGAACGCGATGGCCGGACCGCCGAATCCCAAAACCGCGCTCGATACAATTCTAAAACGCGAACGCTGGCACGGGCGCGGCGGTAGTTGGGTTGCGGACGCGATCTACGGCGTGAATGATGGGCTCGGCGCTGTCTTTGGAATTGTTTCCGGTGTCGCCGGCGCCACCAACAATCAACAGCATTATGTTTTGATTTCCGGTCTCGCCGGAATGCTCGCGTCCGCTCTGTCGATGGGCGCGGGCGCGTATCTCGCGGTCAAAAGCGAAGGTGAAGTTTATGAGGCGGAAATCGCACGCGAGAAAGCGGAAGTGGAGGAAAACCCTGAAGAAGAAATCGAAGAGATGGCGCTCTTCTATCAACTCCAGGGCTTCAGCGTGGAAGAATCCCAAAAAATGGCCGAGCGCCTGGCGGAAAATCCCGAACAACTGGTGCAGGCGATGGCACAAAGCGAGCTCGGCCTTTCCGAGCATCACTTTCCAAATCCATGGAAATCGGCCACCTCAGCGTCGCTCTCCACCGCAGTAGGGGCGTTCATTCCCATCATCCCTTTCTTTTTCATGACCGGACTGTCCGCCGTTATTACGGCATTTGTGGTAAGTATCATAGCTCACTTCGCCGTCGGAGCTGTTAAATCCTTGATAACCATCCGCTCCTGGTGGGCTTCTGGCTTCGAAATGACCCTCGTCGGGGTTATCGAAGCCGCTGTAACTTACGGGCTTGGCCTGGGTTTCGGCGCATTGAGCTAAATTCTGGTAATTGGTAAAAAATAGTCTTGCCAGAAAAGGCCAATCCTGCGTTAATCGGAACGCCTTTTTTAGGGCGAGAAATGCGTACCAGAGTTGTAGCGGGTTCCCTCCTAGCAATATTGTCGTTGGCACTGGCGCAATCGGCTTATTCCGCCTTCACGATCGGAACCATTGACGTCGATTTCACTGGGTCTGTTTCACCTTCGGCGAACGCGACCGGTGCTGCTGTAATCGGTTCAGCCGGAGATGTTTGGAATGTCATTAGCGGAACGCCTTCCGGCGCGCAAGCGTTGAACTTTACTAGCGGAAGCCCTGCCTCTGGAGTTACGTTAACTTTGAGCTTCACCGGCTCTAGTGTGATTACTGGCACGAGCCCAGGCGCAAATGGCCCGAACGCCGCACTGACCCAAGATTTCCTGGCAATAATGGGATCCGGGATGTCCATCAAGACGGGAACTGCGACCCTGAACGGGCTGACAGCAAATCAATCATATGCGATTTATCTTTACAACGGCTCGACCTCGATAGGACGCATCACCGACTTTAACGTAGTGGGAACCAGCACGGTCAGTGGCTCAATTAACAATGTGGGAACCCCTGGCACGGTGATGTGGACTCCCGGAACCGCTGTCGTACCTGGAAATTATCTTCAGCTTAACGCGACGGCGAATGTCTCCGGGCAATTGGTCATTAACTTTATGAATCGTGCCGCGTCCGAAGGCGATTTTGCCGGCTTTCAAATCCGCGCGATTCCAGAGCCCTCAACTTACGCGCTGGTCATTACCGGGGCGGCGGCTCTCCTGATCGTCGCCTATCGAGCGCGCCGCCGTTCTTCCGCGAAATAGCGCGGGATTTGCCCGCGACCTCATCTGCCCGTTGGATCGAACGAAAGGCAGAACAGGAAAACCAAAGAATCCAGCCCACGAAACACGCCAAATACACCAAAGTGCTCTTGAAGAAAGGCAGCAATTATTCTGGTGAATTTTGGCGTCTTTGGCGTGTTTGGCGGTTAGATTCTTATCTTACTCCGTCCGTAACGCCATCATCGGACTAATTCGTGTCGCCCGACGCGTGGGCAGCCAGGTTGCGAGCAACGTCGCGGCCGCGAGCAGCAGCGGTGCAGTGGAAAATGCAATCGGATCAAGCGCGCCCACCTGATAGAGAATGCCGTTAAGGATTTTTCCAGTCGCGATGGCGAGTAAAAGCCCGATGACAATTTTGCCGGCGAGCATGAACGAGCCTTCGCACAGAATCATCCATTGCACCGTTTTTGGCCGCGCGCCGAGCGCCATGCGAATCCCGATCTCACGAGTGCGACGTGCAACCGAATACGCTTTCACTCCATAAACGCCGACGATCGCAAGCAACAAGGCAAGCGCGCCGAAAACGGTGAACAATGTGGCGCCCGCGCGTACGGTCCAGAGTTGCAGATTGGAATCGAGAAGCCGGGCGCTTTCACAAGCTGGCGGCAGGCGAACCGAAAATCCTGGATCATAATTTCCAGTGAGATGCGCGTGGAACACGAGACGGATTCAACAATCGGTGAGAGGTAAGAAGTGATTGGTGAGAAGTGAAAAGAGATCTACCTCTCACTTCTCACTATTCACCTCTCACTACTTGCGACCTCGTACGATCCCGAATCCGGGTCGAGAAAATCCCGCTCGCGGGACACAATTCTGGAGCACCGCGCTAAACAGGGACAGTTAATCCGCACAATCAGAGGTGCCTGCGACTAAAGCTTGTCTTTGGCACGTCCGTTGCATAAGGCTCGTCGAACACTGTCGTTCATTCGCTAAATTTATGTACTCTCGACTCACCATTGTTTCCGTCGCCAGCGCATTGGCTGTTTCCGCAGTCTGCGCTCAGGATAAACCGCAACTAACCGTTGACGAGTTAGTCGCAAAAAATGTGGCTGCGAAAGGTGGCGCTGATGCCCTGCGCGCTCTGCAATCGGTTCGTTTCACCGGCAAAATGCTGCTGAACGAAGGCCAGTTCCAGCTCGCTTACGTCGAGACGAAGAAACGTCCCGGCGAGGTACGGTCTGAAACCACTTTGCAGGGCATGACCGCCATCCAGGCCTACGACGGCGAACAAGGCTGGAAAGTTTACCCGTTCCAAGGCCGCAAGGATCCGGAAAAAATGTCGGCCGACGATACAAAGTCGTTGATCGAAGAGGCCGAAATCGACGGGCCGTTGGTTGATTGGAAGGCAAAGGGGAGCACGGTTGAGTATCTTGGTACGGAAGACGTCGACGGCACGTTGGCGCACAAGCTCAAAGTAGTCCGCAAAAATGGCGATGTAACTTTTGTTTATCTCGATCCCGATGCTTTCCTGGAAATTCGCAGGACTACGCAACGGGTCGAGCAAGGCGCGCAGGTGGAAGTAGAGACCGATGTGGGCGACTACGAAAAAATAGCCGGCGTCTTTCTCCCGTTTTCCATTGAATCCGGCCGCAAAGGCGATCCGGATAAACAAAAAGTCGTTATCGACAAAGCCGAGCCCAACATTCCAGTTGATGAGGCGATCTTCAAATTTCCAACAACAGCTTCCAAGTAATATGCGCTTACTAAAATTCTTCGGCGAACGTTTGGATCGACAAATCCCCTCGGCCCAATCCTCTCCTCTGCCCTCACTGGCGGTCCGAGCCGGACTGACGTACGCGTCCGTCTCTCCCACGGGAAGAAAAGGGAGAGGCGGTCCCTTCTCCCCATGGGAGAAGGTGAGGATGAGGGCAATGCCGATATTGATCGGCGTGATTTGTTTTTCTGTCGCGAACCTGCGCGCGGGGGAAGTTTCATTTAGCTCCAGCACCATTTCCGGGCTGGGTGCGCGCAATATTGGGTCGGCCACGATGAGCGGCCGCATTTCCGCGATCACGGGGGTGAAAGAGCCTTCGGGTAAGATTACCCTTTTCGTCGGCGCGGCCAGCGGCGGTATCTGGAAATCGGATGATGGCGGCACCCGCTTTCGTCCAGTGTTCGACGAACAGCCGGTGCAATCGATCGGCGCGATCGCGATTGATCCGAAGAATTCCAAGAATATCTGGGTCGGTACCGGTGAAT
>OBJR01000043.1_pt1 | contig 14496 bp, 20 predicted proteins | sample 1519711 | NCBI WGS metagenome assembly OBJR01 (sample SAMEA3235155, study PRJEB22506) | soil metagenome | biome: Forest; feature: Temperate coniferous forest; material: soil | place: Canada | collected 2011-06-18 | depth 0.2 m | reverse complement strand
GCTGCACCACTACTGGGGCGCCGGGCCCGGCCTGGCGAAGTGGGCCGGCTCACCGAAGCCGTGGACAACGCTGTACCACCACCTGCTGAAGTACCTGCCCGAGGGCGAGGCAAAGAAGGCGGCTGCCGCCTGGTTCCACGAGGTCAAGGGCTATTGGCCAGGGGACCAGAAGGGCAAGAACCCCGTCGGTCCTGGCTGAGGAGGAACGACATGGCACAGCTTTCCACCCAGTCGATCAACGACCTCCCCGACTCCGACTTCGCCTACATCGAGCCCGGCGGGACGAAGGACTCCAGCGGGAAGACCATCCCTCGGTCCAAGCGGCACTTCCCGATCCACGACGCCGCGCACGTGCGCAACGCGCTCGCGCGTATCGGGCAGGGCGCCCAGTTCGGCGACCAGGCGCTGCCCAAGGTCAAGGCGGCGGCGAAGAAGTTCGGCATCGACGCGGGCGACGACTCGCCCCGTAGCTACAGCGAGGGAGCATCCATGACGGCCGTCGAGCGGCGGTTCACCACGATGACGGTGGAGTTGCGCACGCCGCCCGGCGAGCAGCACAACCGGATCGGCGGGTACGCCGCCATGTTCAACCGGACCAGCCAGAATCTCGGCGGTTTCGTCGAGGTGGTGGAACGCAGCTTCTTCAACAAGAGTCGCGGGGACGGCTGGCCGGAGGTGATGTGCCGGTACAACCACGACGACAACATGCTGCTGGGCACCACCGGCGCCGGCACGCTGCGGCTGAACCTCGACGACACCGGTTTGGACTACCAGGTGGATCCGCCGCAGTCCCGGGCGGACGTGCTTGAGCTGGTGCAGCGCGGCGACATCCGCAAGTCCAGCTTCGCCTTCCGGGTACCCTCCGGCGGCGAGGAGTGGGGGCTGTCGGAGCAGGGCTACCCGATGCGGCATCTGGTCACCGGGCAGCTGGTCGACGTGGCACCGGTCAACGTGCCGGCCTACCTGGACACCACAGCGGCGCTGCGGTCCCTCGCGGTGAAGATGGAAGCGCCGGAAGACGAAGTCCGGTCCCTGGCGCAGCAGAACGACCTGCGCCGCTTCTTCGTCCGTACCGACAAGACGGGCGCGCCCGCGCCGGTCAAGCCGAAGCTGCTCGGCGCGCAGGCGGCCATGCAGCTGCTGGCCCGCCGGGCCGATCCCTGGGGGTAGGTGTGCGGCAGGCCGACAGCCACCGCTGAGTCTTCTCCCCGAACGACACACCTGATTCCATCCGCGCCCCGCGCCGGCAGGCCGACAGCCACCGCCGCGGGGTGCCGCACACGCACGTCCCTTTCGAGGCAGGACGCCATCCACCTCGCGCAGTCACACACCTTCAGCCGAACGGAGAAGCTCATGTCTGAGCTTGCCACCCGGCTGCGCGACCGGCGGATGAACGTCTGGAACGAAGCCAAGGCGATCACCGATCTCGCAGTCGAACAGAACCGCGCGTTCAGCGCGGAGGAGCAGGGCACCTACGAGGCCCTCAATCAGGAACTCGACGAGATCGACAAGCGCATCAAGTCGGTCCTGGACACCGAGAAGCGCGCCCAGGAAGCCAACGCCGCGTTCGACGCGCTGGCCGGCAAGCCCACCGAGGGCCGCCAGACCGGCGCCGGGGACAAGACAGCCGAACTGCGGTCGTTCCTGCGCGGCGAAGGCCCGCGCTTCTACGACGTCAAGCCGGCCGGCACCCCACCCGCCGACTTCCGTACCCTCTCGAAGCTGACCACCGGCGCCGGCGGCAACCTGGTACCCGTCTCGTTCTACGACCAGCTGATGGCACACCTGATCGAGGTGTCCGCCATCCTGCAGGCCGGTGCGACGGTACTGAACACCAACAGCGGCGAGACGCTGCAGGTGCCGAAGACCACGTCACATTCCACGGCGCTACTCACCGCCGAGGCGGGCACCATCACCGCGTCGGACCCGGCGTTCTCGCAGTCGAGCTTGGGCGCCTACAAGTACGGGGTGCTGTTCCAGGCGTCCCGGGAGCTGATCGACGACTCCGGGGTGGACCTGCAGGGCTACCTGGCGATGCAGGCCGGCCGGGCGCTGGGCAACGCGCTGGGTGCGGCACTGATCACCGGCACCGGTTCGACGATGCCGCTGGGCATCACCGCGTCGACGTCGCTGGGCGCGACCGGCCCGACCGGTGCGAACGGTGGCCTGGGCGCCACGTCGGCGACCCTGAACCAGGGCGCCGACCTGCTGTTCGACCTGTTCTACTCGGTTATCGCCCCGTACCGGGCGTCGCGGGCGTGCGCATGGATCGTGAAGGACTCCACCATGGCGGCCCTGCGCAAGATCAAGGACACCACGGGGCAGTACATTTTCCAGCCGTCGCTGGTGGCCGGCACACCGGACACGATGATCGGCAAGCCGATCTACACCGACCCGTTCATGCCGGCGATTGCCACGTCCGGCAAGAGCATCATCTTCGGCGACATCAGCCAGTACTTCGTGCGGCTGGCCGGCGGGGTGCGGTTCGAGCGGAGTGACGATTACGCTTTCAATACAGATCTGGTCACGTACCGTGCGCTGATCCGTGGCGATGGTGTGCTCGTCGACCAGACGGGCGCGGTGAAACACTTCATCGGGAACCCAGCGGTATGACGGCCGGATGGAGCATCCCCGTCAAGGCGCTGGATGCTCTCACCCTCACGTCGACCGTCCAATTCAGTGACCCCATCGATCTCAATGAGGTCATGGACCGCCACGCGGGCCAGACGGTCATCACCTACGCCACCGGCGACATGTGGATCGTCTCGCTGCAAGGGTCGCTCGACGGGGTGAAGTGGACTGAGGTCGCGACCCTCGCCGTGAATGGCGGCCCACCGGCGGCATCGTCGGGCGAAGTGGTCGTCCCCGTGATCGCCACGGACAAACCCGCGCGGTACCTGCGCGTCTACGGCCAGCAGTTCAGTACAGGTTCGCCTGTCACGACTGTCTGGCTCACATCCAGCGCGACGAACTGACAGGAGGAGTTGCGCCATGGCGATGACCAAGCTGAGCACGTCGGGCGGCCCGACGGGCATCCCGAACCCGGATCCGGTCTCGACGGACCAGGGCGGCCCGGAGGGTGTCGGGGGATCCAACAACACCGTCAACCCGGCCCGGGTCAAGGCCACCGAGCCGGCCGGTTCGGGTACGCCGGGCGCCGGGGCGAACGGTGACCTGTTCTCGCCGTGGCACGACGGCAAGGGCCAGCCGGCTACGTCGGGTGGTGGCGGGTCGAATGTGGACCGGCCACCCGCGACGCATTCGGTGACGGGCACCGCACTGCCGAGCGGCACGGGTGCCGGCAAGGGCACCATCCGCCGTGGCGGCCGGGGCGGCAAGTAACGAGTCGTCCGGGGGTGGTCGCCCAGATCGACCGCCCCCGGGCACCTATCTGGGAGGTGCACATTGACCGACGACTTCATCGCGCCCGGCGACCTCGAACGGCCCGCACGGGTCATCGAGGTCATCCAGGAACGCGTTTCGTTCGGTGGGCTGCGGGTGCTGGACCTGGCTTGCCGTACGGGCGCCTTCTGCCGGGCGCTGGCCGAGGCGGGCGCCCACGAGGTGCTCGGCGTCGAGGGCCGGCCAGACAACCTGAACCGGGCGCCCGCGACCGAGCGCGTGCGGTACGAGCTCGGCGACGTGCGGGACCTGTCCGTCGCCAGGCACGGCAAACACCACGTGACGCTGTGCCTGGGCATCCTGTACCACCTGGACGCGGTCGACGCGGTCGGCCTGCTCCGCGCGATGCGCGAGGTGACCACCGGCTTCGCCATCGTGGACACACACATCGGTGTACCGCGCGACCGGACCGCGGTCGACGGGAACATGTACGACGGCAACTGGTACGGGGAACCGCCCGGACTGTGGTCCTCGATCGGGAACGACGCGTCGTTCTGGTTCACCGCCGACTCGCTGGCCGCCGCCGCCCGGCACGCCGGCTGGTCGACGGTCGAGGTGGTGGAAGGCCCGGTGTGGCCAGCGTCGCCGGCCGGCCGGTTGTGGCTGGTGCTGTCGTGACCGTGCTGTACACCGGCGGCACCTTCGACCTGTTCCACGCCGGCCACGCCGCGTTCCTGGCCCAGTGCCGCAAGCTCGCCGGGCCGGACGGCCGGGTGGTGGTGGCGCTGAACACCGACGCGTTCGTGGCCTCCTACAAGGTGCGGGCGCCCATCTGCACGTACCGGGAGCGGGAGGCTGTGCTGGTCGCCTGCCGGCACGTCGACACGGTGGTACAGAACAGGATCGGCGGGGACTCGAAGCCGACCATCGAGGAGATCCGGCCGGACCTCATCGCCATCGGCACCGACTGGGCGGCGAAGGACTACTACCGGCAGATGGACTTCGACCAGAAGTGGCTCGACGAGCGGGGCATCACCCTGGTGTACGTCGCGCACGGCTTCTCCGAGGGGCTGTCCACCACGGACATCAAGACCCGGATGGCCGAGCGGTGAGCGACCTGATCGTGGTGGCGGCGCACGGCCCCGACTTCGCCGACCAGTGCGTGGCCAGCCTGCCCGCCAATGTCGAACACATCGTGATCGACACCGGTTCGGGTACGGTACCCAACGCCGATGTGCAGCTCGACGGCGGGCATCCGACCGCCGCGTACCGGTGGGCGTACGAGCACACCGACGCTGACGGGTTCCTGTTCCTGCAGGACAGTTGCGCCGCGGTAGAGCCGGACCCGCTGGCGTGGTTCCGGCGGTGGATGCCGCGGCGGGGCGGCGCGGTCGCGTGGGGCCTGTTCGACATGGCGTTCGACACCCCGGGCCAGATGACGTGGGTGTTGCAGCAATACCCGGACGTGCCGATCCCGAAAGTCGGCATCATGGGTCCGATCTTCTACACCACCCGCGCGTCGCTGGACATTCTGGCTTCACGCAACCTGCTGCCGGCGATTCCGGCGGACCGGATGCAGGCGCAGGGTACGGAGCGGGCGTGGGCGTTCGCGTTCGACGGTGCAGGGCTGCCGGTGATCGGGCCGATGTGGGACCAGCCGGCGATGCGGGTGGCGTTCGGCCCGCTGCGCAAGACGTGGGCGGCCCGGCCGTGACCCAGGTCAGCATCAGCGCGGCAGATCACACGGTCACGGTCAACCACGACGGCGGGGACCTGACATACGTCATCGAGAAGACACAGAGGCTCTGGGACGAGACCCGCGCCGCCATCCGCCCTGGGCCGGCGACCGGGTTCACAAGCCAGATCCAGTACCCGTCCGAGCCGCACCGCGACAAGCGGATCGGCGGCGAGATCCACCCGGTCCGCGCTGGTGACGAATGAAAATTCACGGCTTCCACGACGGGCACGCGTGTGGCTACTACCGCATCGTGCTGCCGTTGGACGCGTTGGCCGCCAACGGCGTGGACGTGACGATGTGCTGCGGCTGGAACGAAATGGCCCGGCAGGCGCAGATCATCGTCGGGCAGCGGGTGGGCCGGTACGCGGCGCTGCCGATCTGGCGGCGGCTGCGCGCCCAACACAGGCTGGTGTACGAGACCGACGACGACCTGTGGTCGATCGACCCGACCAACCTTTCGGCGCGGCTGACCCACGACGCTGAGGTGCTGGATGCCAACATCGAGGCGATCCGCGCCGCGCACCTGGTCACCTGCTCCACGCAGCCGCTCGCCGAGGTGCTGCGCCAGTACCACGACAACGTGATCGTGTTGCCCAACCACATCGACGGCCGGCTGCTCGACATCCAACGTCCACGCCGCGACCAGGTCACTGTCGGTTGGGCCGGCGGCGATTCGCACCTGCGGGACCTGGACATGGTCGCTCCGCAGTTGCGCCGGTTCTTTGACCGCAACCCGGCCGTCGACTTCCACAACATCGGCACCGACTTCCGCCCGTACCTGAAACTGCCCGGCCGGCACAGCCCGTGGCAGGTCGACATCTTCGACTACTACCGGCTGCTGGACTTCGACATCGGCCTGGCGCCCCTGGCCGACACCGTGTTCAACGCCAGCAAATCAGCGGTCAAGGCGATCGAGTACGCCGCGCTGGGTATCCCGGTCATCGCCTCAGACGTGGCCCCGTACCGGTCGTTCGTGCTCGACGGTGTGACCGGGTTCCTGGTGCGCGACGGCCACGAGTGGGGCAAGCGGCTCTACGAGCTGGCCAGCGACGCGGCGATGCGCGAGGAGATGGGCCGCAAGGCCAAGGAACAGGCCGCCGCCTGGACCATCCGGCTTGGATGGACACGGTGGCGTGACGCCTACGGAGGGCTGCTGTGAAGGTCAGGATGAGCGTCCAGATTTCCGGTTCCCGTAACGGCGCCGACTGGCCGCCGGTCGGGTCGGTCATCGACCTGCCCGACGACGAGGCCGCCGGGTACTGCGCCAACGGCATGGCGACCCCCGTCGCGGATTTCAAGGAAGCGCAGACCGCCGTCGAGCCGGAGCCGGAGAAGCGGGCGCCCGCGGCCAAGCCGCGTGGCAAGTCGTGAGCGACGAGCTGGCCGAGACGGCGATCTGTCCATTGTGGACGAGCTGGAGAAGCACGGACTAGGAGAAGAAACGTGAAGGCTGGATACAGCGCCGAGGTCGGTGCGGCGGTAGCGCTCGTGGCCGCGACGGCGAAGACGGTCCTGTCGGCGATCGCACCGGCACAGTTCGGCGTGGACCTGCGGCAGATCCGTGTCGCGTTCGACGGGGTGACCGCGTCGGCTGTGCCGGTGGTGGTGGAGGTCGTTTCGTTCACCACCGACGGCACCGGCACCGCCGGAACCGTGAACCAGGTGTACGGCCGGTCGATCACCGCCGGGTTCACCACCAAGTACAACTACTCGGTGGAGCCGACCACGGCGACCGCGATCGACCGGTACACGCTGACCCCGAACGGCGGCACCCTGATCTACGACTATCCGGCCGACCGGACCCCGGACACGGCGGTGTCCAACCTGATCGGGATCCGCTGCACCGCCCCGGCCGCGGTGAACGTCAACGCCACGCTCGTGTTCGAGAGGTGCTAGTGACAAGCGTCGATACAGGGACGCCAGCCCGCTCCGAGCGCTGCTGACCGTCCCGTCGGGCTGAGCGGGGCGGAGGAAACTCGTGGCCTGGACCCTGCTCGACTCCGGCGCCGCCGGCTTCTCTGACGGCGCGACATCAGGCGGGCACACCTTCACCTTCCCGGGCGGTGCCGCGTCGGCCGGCGACCTGTTGTGCCTGTTCGTCTCGTCCGACGATGTCACCTCGACGCCGTCCGGCTGGTCGGTGGCGATCTCCGACGCGACGAATCTGGGCGCGTACTCCTTCTACAAGTTCGCGGCCGGCGGCGAAACCTCGGTGCTGGTCACCACCGGCTCGAACACGCCGGCGGCCGCCGCGTTCCACCGGTATTCGGGCGCGGCCAACCCGCCGATCGACGTTTCGGCGAAGGCGGTCACCACCAGCTCGGCCGCCACGACCGGCACCGCGACCACGGCGACCCTGGCCGGCACCAACGAGTTGGCGGTGTTCTCGGCGCATCTGGGTGGCCGGCAGGCCGCCGTACAGTCCGGGTTCACGCCCAGCGCCGGCTACACCAACCAGGTCAACGCGGCGAGCGCGGGCACGGGCTCCACCGACCAGGTCATCGCCACCGCCGACAAGACCAACGCGGGTAGCGCCGCCGAGTCGGCGTCCATGTCGTGGACCAACGCGACCAACAACCAGACCGCGTTGGTCGCCACGTTCAAGGCGGCCGCGGTCACCAGCACACTGCGGCCGACCCCGGTCGTGGTGTCCGGCCCGAACCGGGTACCGGTCGTGGGGCCGCCGTTGCTGTCCCGCTCCTCGTTCATCGACCTGCCCACCCGCGGCCCGCTGGTGGTCACCGCGGCGGCCCGGCCGGCCCCGCCCGCGCCGGCCGTCATCCTGCGCAACACCCTCGCCGACCCGCCCGTGCTGACCACGCCGGGCCCGCTGGTCGTCCCGGCCACTGTGCGGCCGACCGGCCCGAACCAGGCGTTTCTGTCCCGCTCGTCGCTGCTCGACGTGGCGGTCGTGAGCGCCACGACATCCGGCCCGCTTGTGGTCAGCACCCAACCGGTCCGGCCGGCACCGGTGCCGCCGCTGGTGCTGCGTTCGACGTTGGCGGACCCGCCGGTACTGACCACGCCCGCGTCGATCGTGGTTGGCCCCGTTGTACGCCCGGCGCCGGTCACGCAGCCGCTGCTGCTGCGTTCGTCGCTGTTCGACGCGGCCGGCACCGCCGCCGTGGTGGTTTCCCAACCGTGGCACCCACAGCCGCCGGCCCGCGCCTACCTGTCCCGCTCGACGCTCGCCGACGCGGTGGCCGCCGGTACAGCCACGCCGCAGCCGCTGGTCGCGGCGGTGCGCCACGCCTGGCCGCCGGTGCGCCCAGCGCTGGTGTTCCACGCCGCCGGCACATCGATGACGCCCAGTCCGGTCCCTGGCTCGCTGCATCCATCTACGGCCGCCGCCCAACTGGCCTCGGTCACCAACGCCGCACGGCTCGCGCTGAGCACATCGGGAGGCCACGCGTGATCTACGACATCGGCGACGCGGTCAACCTGTCCACCGTCGTGCAGGACAACGGCGGCACCCCGGTCAACACCCCGACCCTGACCCTCGTGGCCACCAAGCCGGACGCCAGCACCACCAGCCCCGCCGTCACCAACACTGGCACCGGGGGGGTGTACACCGCCGCGGTGACCGTGGACCAGGCCGGCACCTGGACCTATGTGTGGACCGCGTCCGGCACCGTCACCGCCGTCGAGCCGGGCCAGTTCACCGTCCGGGCGCAGACCGTGTACGTGGCCAGCCTGGAAGAGTTCAAGGCACAGATCAACCGCACCGACTCCACCGACGACATCGAGCTGCGCGGCCACCTGGCCTCGTCGACCCGCTATGTCGAATACCGCATCGGCGGGCCCGTGTCGGTGCAGAGCTTCACCGAGCGGCACTTCATCGTCGGCGACACGGTAATCCCGCGGTGCCGGCCGCTGGTGGCGGTCACCTCGATCACCCCGGACTTCGGCACCGCGCTGCCGGCATCGGCGTATGTGGCCGACACCGGCGTGAATCAGATCTTCCTGTACTACCCGGTGCTGCCCGCGTGGCACACGCTGGTGTACATGGCTGGGCAGGCGCTGCCGGCCGAGAACATCAAGCTGGCCGGGCTGATCGTCGCCCAGCATCTGTGGGAGACGCAGAATGGTTTCGCTGGCCGGCGAAACGCCGATGACATGATCCAAACCGGGATGGGTTTCGCGGTGCCGCGCCGCGCCGAGCAACTGCTGGCCATCGAAGCCATCTCGGGTGTCTCATGACCGTGCAGACCCTCGCCGCCGACGTGCTGGACGGCCTCCTGACCGTGTGGAGGGCGGACGCCACCCTGGCCGCGTACGGCGGCCGGCTGCGTATCCACGACGGGCCGCCGGTGGATGACCGGGCCCCGGAGATCGAACTGTGGGTCGGTGCGACCGGGCTGGAGCCGGAGGAGACGGTCATCTCCGGCACCCAGGACTTCGTCACGTTGGGCGATGCGGCCGACGATCGGGACGAGACGATCGAAATCCAGAACGCCGTGTGGGTGTACTCGACAACCGGGGGCACCGACCACGGCATCGCCACGACCCGGCGTACTGCGCTGGCCGCGTTCTCCGCCGCGGCCGCGGCGATCCGGGGCAGCAACCTGGGCATCGCCGCGCTGGACCCGGCGGCGCAGGTGGTGGCGTGGGAGCTGCATCAGGGTGAGTACGTGTCCGGGGCGGGCGCGGTGGTCAGCTTCACCGTTCGGGTGACGGGGCAGGTCTGATGACGCGCTACTTCACGCAGGTGAGCAATGACCTCCTGGTCGAGCTGCTGGCCGGCTCCTGCGAACCTGCCGGGCTCCGCGTCGTGCGGGAGGTCCGCCGCGATCCACAGTGGACGGTGGTCGAGTTCGAGGATGACGGTGCGCCGCCGGAAATGGAAGGCCAGCACATCTCACCATCCGTCAGCCGCGGCGACGACGGCCGGATCTGGGTGTCCGAGCGCTACGTCAACAGCAGGCCAGCCTGATGCGGTTCCTGTTCTGTCATCCCGGCCCACACTTTTCGGTACACGACATGTACATCGGTTGGGCTGAGGCGCTGCGCAACGCCGGGCAGCAGGTGTACGACTTCAATCTGCAGGACCGGCTCACCTTCTATGCCGAGATCCTGCTGCCGGTGCCCGGTCAGGACGGCGCGTTTAAGAAGGCCCTCGGCGATCCGGACAGGGTTGCCGAACTCGCCGTCAACGGCCTGTACGCGGCGATGATGAAGATCCGCCCGCACGTGCTGTTCGTGGTGTCCGGCTTCTTCGTCCCCGCGCAACTACTGGACGTGGCCCGCCGCTCCGGCATCCGGGTGGTGCTGTTGTGCACCGAATCGCCGTACGAAGACACCCGGCAGGCGCAACTCGCGCAGCACGCCGACCTGACCCTGCTCAACGACCCGACCAACCTGGCCGCATTCCCCGCCGGCACCGCCTACGTGCCGCACGCCTACCGGCCCACCATCCACCACCGCGGCCCGGCACTGCCGAACCTGGTGTGTGACCTGGCGATGGTCGGCACTGGCTACCCGTCGCGCATCGCGTTCTTCGAAGCGATGGCGCTGGACGGCCTGGACGTGCTGCTGGCCGGGAACTGGCGGCTGCTCGCCGACGGTTCGCCGCTGCACCGCTATGTGGGCCACGAGGTGACCGACTGCCTCGACAACGCCGACGCGGCCGACATCTACCGGTCGGCGCGGGTCGGCATCAACCTGTATCGGCGTGAGGCTGAATCGGCCGAGCACACCGCCGGCTGGGCCATGGGGCCACGCGAGGTGGAGATGGCCGCCTGCGGCCTGTTCTTTCTCCGCGATCCGCGTGGCGAGGGCGACGAGGTGTTGGACATGCCCACCTTCACCGATCCGGCCGAGGCCTCGGCTCTGCTGCGCTGGTGGCTGGCCAACCCGGACGCGCGGGAAGCCGCCGCGCGCAAGGCACACGACGCGGTCGCCGACCGCACATTCGACAACCATGCCCGCCGCCTATTGCGGCTGCTGGAAGGGACAAGACATTGAGTCGCATCCATGGCCGCAACGGTCGGGTCTACCTTGGCCTCGCGTCGAGCGCCGCCGTTGCCGAGCCATTGCAGTTCTTCGCAAGCTGGAGCATCAACTTCGCCACGGACAAGGCCGAGGTGACCGCGCTCGGCGACAACAACAAGGTGTATGTCGCCGGGCTGCCCGACGCGTCGGGCGACTTCTCCGGCTTCTACGACGACGCCACCGTGCAGACCTACACAGCGGCGATCGACGGGCAGGCACGCAAGTTCTACCTGTACCCGAACACGAACACCAGCACCCAGTACTGGTTCGGCACGGTACTGCCGGACTTCAAGGTCGACGGCGGGGTGAGCGGCTCGGTGAACGTGGCCGCGTCGTGGAACGCCGCGAGTTCCGTCGCCAAGATCGGCTGAGGCCGCATGTCGCTCGACGTCACCATCCGGGGCGCGGACAAGCTGCGGGCGGTGGCGCGGGCGCTGCGCGAGGCGGACAAGGTCACCCTCGGCCGTCAGTTGGGCAAGGCCATCAAGGACGCGGCCAAGCCGACCCTGGACGACCTGCGGCGCTCGGCCCGCGACATCAAGACCACCGGCTACCGCAAGCCCGGCGCCACGCGGCCGTTCACCGCCGTCGTAGCGCCGAAAGGCACCCGGGCGAAGATCGCCGCCGCGTGCGCCGCCGAGGTGCGGCTGGCCGGCGACGATCCCCGGGTGCGGTTCCGGGTGCAACCAACGAAGCTGCCCGAGCCGATCCGGACGCTGCCGCGCAAGTTCGACTCCGCCGGGACATGGCGGCACCCGGTGATGGGCAACCGGGAAGCGTGGGTGGGCCAGAGCGGCGACCCGTGGTTCTGGCCGCCGATCCGGGACAACATCGGCACCTTCCGCGCTGAAATCGATAAAGCGCTGGACGCGGTGAAGGAGAAGATCGAGAGGTCATGACCGTGGACGATCTGGGCGCTGCGACATGAAGATCCGGCTACGACTGTCCGACGCGGACCGTGAACGCTTCGACTGTCCAGAGTGGATGGATCTCGACCCGCACACGGTCAGCATGCACGAGGCGATCGCGTTGCAGGCCGGCGCGACCGTCGAAGGTGTGACGATCGCCTTCGACCTACCGTCCGACTGGCGTGCCTCGCTGACCAGCGACGCCACCCCGAGAGCGCGACTGGCCGGCATGTTCGTGCTGGTGTGGCTGGCGCTGCGCCGGTCCGGCACACAACTGCCACTGTCCGATGTGGACTTCGACGCTGACGCGCTGGTGTGGGACATCACGCTGGACGCCGAGGAGAACCCGGCACCGGACGCTGAGGGAAAAGACGAATCCGGCCCCGAGACGACCTCCTGATCCAACGCTTCCGGCCGCTGCTGATGCACCACTTTCCCGGCGTGCCGTGGGATGCGTGGCCGGACATGCCCTACGAGCTGGTGATGGCCTGCATCGACCTCATCGACGGCGGCAGCGGGGAGGAGTGACCTCGTGGCCAAAGACCTGATCTTGGACGTCATCGCCCGCAAGAACAGCAAGGAACTGTCCACCCTGGCCGACGAGTTCGACCGGCTGGCCGCCAAGAGCGACGCGGCGGGCAAGTCGTTCGGGCGGACCACCACCTTCTCCCAGCACCTCGACGCCGAGGTGGCCAAGACCAAGACGCTGATCCGCGACCTGGGGCAGGAGTTCGAGAAGACCGGCAACAAGGATGTGTTCGCCAAGCTGCGCGGCGCGCAGGGCAACCTCTCGGGCCTGGAGAAGATCAAGAAGCAGCTCGGTTCGGCGCTCAAGGACGTCGAGGGTGAGGTCGGGAAGGCCGGCGCGAAGCTGGGCGAGTCGGCGCTCAAGGACGTCGAGGGTGAGGTCGGGAAGGCCGGCGCGAAGCTGGGCGAGTCGGCGTCGGTCAGTTTCGCCGACGCGTTCCAGGGTGGGCTGACCTCGCCGGCCGCTTTGGCGGCGATCGGCGCCGGGGTGGTGGTGCTGGGCCCGGCGATCGCCGGGGCCATCTCGGCGTCCATCCCGACCGTGGGTATCGGCGCGGGTATCGCCCTGGCGATCGCCGGGGATCCGGCGTTGAAGGCGGCCGGCGGCAAGCTGGGGCACACGGTGCTGGCCGGGTTGGAGAATGCCGCGTCGAGCTTCGACGCGCCGCTGCAGCGGGCCGTGGCCATGCTGGGGCAGTCCTTCCAGCATGAGCTGCCGGCGATCCGGGACATGTTCGACGCGTTGGCCCCGGCGGTGGACAGCCTGTCCAGCGGGGTGTCCGGTTTCCTGGAGAACTTCATCGACGGGTTTTCCGCTGCCGCGATCGCGGCGAAGCCGCTGATCGACGTGATCGGTAAGGAGTTGCCGCAGACCGGCCGGTATCTGGGCGACGCCCTGCAGGCCATCACCTCCGACACCAAGGGCGCCGAGCGTGGGTTGCGGCTGCTGTTCGCCACCCTCGACGCGGGCATTCTGCTGGTCGGCGGGACCGTGTCCGCACTGGAACATCTGGCCGACGCGTTGAACTGGATCGACGTGCACACCGGCGGCAAGGGCCTGGACCAGACCAGCAAGTCGGCGAGCGAGATGAAGGTGAAAGTCGACGGGGCGTGGGTGTCGGTCGACAGCCTGAGCACCGCGCTGGACTCGGTACCCACCAACCCGTTCCAGACGGTTATCGACGCGATGGGGCAGACCACGGCCACGGCGGACACGCTGGGCAAGGCGTTGACGGACAAGGTGGTCGGCACGCTGCTGTCGGTCGACCAGGCCAACCTCGGCGCCGCGTCGAGCCTGACCGCGCTGGGCGACGCGCTGAAGCAGAACAGCCACCAACTCGACATCCACTCGGCGAAGGGGCAGGCCGACCGGCAGGCGATCCTCGCGGTGGTCGAGGCCAACCTCAAGCAGTACGACTCGATGATCGACGCCGGTATTTCGGCGGGCGACGCGGCGAAGGCGTACGACGCGGGCACGGCGGCGCTGGAGCGGCAGCTGCGCAAGGCCGGCCTGACCTCGGCGCAGATCCAGGGCCTGATCGGGAAGTACCGCGGCATCCCGGCCAGCGTGAACACCGACATCAAGTCGAACCTGCAGAGCGTGCTGGTGGACATTGACAAGCTGCTGCGTAAGCTGCTCGGCCTGCCCGACCCGACGGTCAACGTCACCATCAAGACCCGGTACATCACCACCGGCACCCCGCCGAAAGGGTTCGCGCCGCGCGGGTACAACGTGGCGTCGGTCAACCAGTACGGCGGCATTCTGGGCCCGCGCGCGGTGCGGAAGTTCGACGAGGGCGGGCTGGCCGGTGTGTGGCCGGCGTCAGGTCCGGGCGTGCTCCAGTTCGCCGAGGACGTGACCGGCGGTGAGGCGCTGATCCCGCGGCGGGGTATCGCGGACGCCCGTGGGCTGTCCCTGGCCGACACGGCAGCGTCCTGGTACGGCGGCCGGGTGGAGGAACTCGGCGTCGAGATCGACGGCGGACGTCT
>OBJR01000042.1_pt1 | contig 14504 bp, 11 predicted proteins | sample 1519711 | NCBI WGS metagenome assembly OBJR01 (sample SAMEA3235155, study PRJEB22506) | soil metagenome | biome: Forest; feature: Temperate coniferous forest; material: soil | place: Canada | collected 2011-06-18 | depth 0.2 m | reverse complement strand
CGACTAAAAAGCATTTCGGCGAGGCGCCGAAATCAGCACGCGAGGCGCGTGCGCTCCCCAGCAACGAACTTCGGCGGTCATAGGCCGCCGCTACAGAAGACGCAACAATCGGCCGCGCTGGATGGCATCGAGCATCCGCTGGGTTCGGAGTCCGTCGGCGAAATCGGGTTGAATGCGTTTGCGAGTGACAACGGCTTTTACAAAGTCGGCGACCGTGTGGACGAAGGAATGCTCGTAGCCAAGGATATGGCCGGGAGGCCACCAATTTCCGACATAAGGATGGTTCGATTCCGTAACGATGATGTCGCGAAATCCACGCGTCTGGTCGGGATCAGTCGCGTCGTAGAAACGCAGCCGATTCATTTCCTCGAGATCAAATGCGAGCGAACCGCGGTTGCCGTTGATTTCAAAAGTGAGCTGATTCTTGCGGCCGCGGGCGAAGCGGGTTGCTTCCAGATTTAGGATGGCGCCGTTGCGGAATTTACCGATGACGCTGACGGCATCATCGACATCGACGCGAGCGAGCTGTCTACTTTTCGTTAAGCGTCTTTTGACAAACGTTTCGCTGACTGCTGACACACCAGCAATTTCGCCAACGAGAAATCGGGCCAGATCGATGAGGTGAGCGCCGATGTCCCCGAGCGCGCCCGAGCCGGCGACCTTTGATTGTAAGCGCCAGACCAGCGGAAAATTTTCGTCCGCGATCCAATCCTGGGCGTAACGAGCGCGAAAATGATAAATGCGCTCGCCGATATCGCCGGCCTCGATCATTTGCTTGGCCAGTGCGAGGGCCGGAACGCGCCGGTAATTGTGACAAACCATGTTCGCGACCCGCGCGCGTTTTACCGCTTCCACCATCCGGCGCGCTTCGGATACACTTCGCGCCAGCGGTTTTTCGCAAAGTATGGCTTTGCCCGCACGCGCGGCCGCAATCGCAATCTCGGCGTGTGAATCGTTAGGCGTGCAGATATCGACGATGTCGATCTGCGGATCGGCCATGATCGCTTGACAATCATCAACTGATTTCTCCCAGCCCAGCGTTTTCGCCGCGCGACGGGTCGCCCCGCGATCGCGTCCGCAAATTGCCGCCATGCGAATGTCAGCTGGTAAATCCAAAAAGCGTGGCGCCTGCCGCCAGGCATTGGAATGGGCGCGGCCCATGAATTTCGTCCCGATCAGCGCGACCGAAAGAGTGCGGCGTTTCGGCGATTTCATGGATTCAGCGTCCTGAAGCAGCGCGGTGGCAGTTTGTAGGGCGGCCATCTTGGCCGCCAATGAAAAGAAACGGCGGCGAAGATCGCCGCCCTACAATTACCGACTTCTTCACGGTCGCATTTGTGGGATCGCTTCTAACGAAAAATGTGCAAGCAACCGACTTCGAGCACAAGCGCTTCCTGCGCCGTGGTGTTCAAGTGGTCGCGCATTTCTTCCAAGCGCCGGATCCGTTTTAAGACTGCCGCCGTGTTCAATTGCGCGGCGATTTTCTCTGTCGCCTCTGTGCAACTTTCGAGCAGACGCCCCCCTTTCGCGACTTTCGCACGCAGCACATCCGCCCACCAGAGAAAGAGCGTCTCGATCAAACGACTGCGCCGTTCGCGATACACACTTTCCGTTAGCGACTTGTAATAATCTTCGCGCTCACTCAACCAGCCCCCGTCAGTGGTATGACGGTAACGCGTTTCCTCGCGCTTCAACGCCATCGCGTGTTCGTCCCTGATCTGCTCGCGAATCGAATTGAGCAAACCCTGGATCCCTTGCGAAACCCGATATGCCCGTTCGACGCCGCGCGATTTTTCTTCCGCGCTCGCACAGAGCAATCGCAGCAATTCCGTTTCCTGGACCGAAGGCGGGGCCGCGGACAAAGTTCGCAGGGGCAAGCTTAAACAGCGCGAGACGATTGTCTCCGGCAGCGCTTCGGGCAGAGCGGTCAGCAGAAGAAGAAGCGAATTCTGCGGCGGTTCCTCCAGCGTTTTTAGAAATGCGTTCGCCGCCTGTGTTTGCATTCGATCGGCATCGCGGATGATCCCGATCTTCTTGCGATTGTCGGAGGTGCGCAATTGGAGAGAACGCTCGAGACTGCGAATTTGGTCGACCACGATCTTGCGTGAGCGCGAGGCGGGTTCAGTCACAAAAACGTCGGGCGCTTGCGCGTGCAGAACCTTTTCCGGCGTCGTCTTGTTCAAGGCCGCGGCCAGCCGGGCGGCAACGTCCGATTTTCCACTCCCTGCTGGACCGGAAATAAGATAGGCATGCGCGAGCCGGTTTTTTTTGTGCGCGCGTTGTAAATATTCCAGTGCGCTGTCGGCGGAGAAAGACATTTCAGGATTGCCGATTGTTGATTGCTGATTGCTGATTGGCTGCGAGTTCGGGAAACCGCGCGGAAATTGTTCGCCAGATTTCGTTTTCGATTGCGTCAATCGACATTCGACCGTCAATCAGGACGGCACGTTTCGGTTCATTCTTCGCCAGTTCTCGATACGCACGGATCACGCGCTCGTGAAATTCGTCAGACTCTTCCTCCATGCGATCGCGAATTTTTTTCCGATTGCCGAGACGCGATTGGGCGATTGCCCGATCGATATCGAGCACGAAGGTGAGATCGGGAATGCAACTGCCTACCGCAAAGGCATTCAGGTTTTCGACGATGCCAAGATCAAGCTGGCGCGCTGCACCTTGGTAAACCGTGGTTGAATCAAAAAAACGATCGCAAACCACCCATTCGCGGCGCTGCAAGGCCGGCCGGATTTTTTCACGCACCAGCTGACTGCGGCTCGCGGCAAAAAGAAGCAATTCGGTTTCCGGAGTCATGGCGTCATTCTCTTCGGAATGCTGGAGCAAATGCCGAATGGCTTCGCCAATCACGGTGCCGCCGGGCTCCCGAAAAACTGCTGCTACGATCCCGCACTTTCCCAGTAGGGCGGCGAGCCTTTTCACCTGCGTCGATTTTCCGCAGCCTTCGGAGCCTTCGAACGTGATCAGCGGCATGGACACGATTTTGCGGCAAAGGGCCGCCAATGTCGAACGCCCCATTTTCACCTTGTTCGGCTGGCGTCTGAGACGGAAGTTCGATCCTATGACGGAGGCCGTGGCCGCGGATTTCCTGCCAATGTTGGCAGCAGAAACCCCGAGGCGCTCATTTGTGGTTTCATTGCACGATGTTACGCCATGCACACGAGAGGCATCGGCCAGGATCATCGAGGCGCTGAAACGTGCGGGCGTTCGCACTGCTTCACTGCTGGTCGTGCCGAATTATCATCGGCAAGGGAGCGCGACCGAAGACAAGAATTTTATTTCCTGGTTGCGCGATCTCGAAGCGCGCGGGTACGAGAGCGTGATTCACGGTTATTTTCATCAACGCCCGCGGTGCGCGGACGAGCGGATCAGGGAAAAATTCATGACGCGATTTTACACTCGAGACGAAGGTGAATTTTTCGATCTTGATTACGAGGAAGCTTTCGCGCGCATTACGAAAGCGCGTGATGAATTCAAAGCTGCGCGCCTTTCGCCGATTGGATTTGTGGCGCCAGCCTGGCTGCTCAATGCCGCGGGCGAACGCGCGGCGCGTGATGCTGGAATGCAATACACCACGCGGAACGACAGCGTGCTTGATCTTCTGACTGGCGAACGCGAACCAACCCGCTCATTAGTTTACAGCACGCATTCGGCATGGCGTCGCACTGTCAGCCTGGGCTGGAATGCAGCACTCTCGCGCAGTCTGGAAATGCGCGAGTTGGCGCGTTTGAGTATTCATCCGCCGGATTTCGAAGCGCCGAAAATCTGGGAGCAAATTCTTCAGTTCATCGAACGCTTCGCCCGCACCCGTAACGCGACTACTTATCGCGATTGGATTGGGAAACAGCGAACAAATCGAAAAGCGGCATGAGCCGGTGCGACCTTCACATTCACTCCAAGTTCAGTGCGCGTTCGGAAGAATGGCTTTTCCGGCGGTTCGATTTTCCTGACAGTTGCACCGAACCGGTCGATCTTTATGCGCAATTGCGGGAGCGCGGGATGGATTTTGTCACCATCACCGATCACGACTGCATTGATGGTTGCCTGGCAATTGCGGAAAAGCCTCAGACTTTTATTAGCGAACAGGTTACCACTTATTTTCCGCAAGATCCGTGTAAGATTCACGTGCTCGTCTGGGGAATCACGCAGGCCCAGCATCAAGATATCTCGGTCTTTCGCAGCAATCTTTTCGAACTCCAAAGATATTTGGCGGAAAATCGAATCATCCACGCCATTGCCCACCCCCTCTACAGCGTCAACGGCAAGCTCACGGCCGCGCATCTGGAACGACTCATTCTTCTGTTCAAACATTTTGAAGGCATCAACGGCTTGCGTGATTCCCTCCTCAGCGATCTCGCGACCAAATTACTGCGCGAACTGACGCCGGCAAAAATTGATGAGTTCGCCAATCGCCACGATCTCGCCCCCACTCACTCCGAACCATGGAAAAAAATTCTTGTGGGCGGTTCCGATGATCACGGCGGAAAATTTTTCGCCTCCGCTTTTACCGAAACGCCAAAAGCAAAAACGCCGGCGGAATTTCTCGCTCATATTTCTGCGGGCCGCTGTCAGCCGAAGGGGCGCGCGGGAACGCCCCTCGCCCTTTCGCACGGATTCTACAACACGCTCTCGGGCTTTATTCAGGGACGTTTCCACGAAAAACTGGGACCGAGCGCGGCGTTGCTCGAGCAAATGTTCTCGCGCTTCATGGAAGGGCGAGATCCGACGCAATTCACTCTGCGTGAGAAAGCCACTTTCGTTGCGCAGGGTGTGCTTTCCGGAAAGATTTTCGAGCTGGCCAAACCTGCCAATGTTTCACTTTGGAACGAGCTCTCCCGCTATTTCGCCCGGCCGGAAGTGAAGGAGAAAATTGCGCGCGAAGTCGAAGTGGTCGCCGAACCGGAACGCCGCGCTTTTCTTCTCGCCAATATCGTGTCGGAGCAACTGGCGTTTCGTTTTTTCCAAAGGTTCGTTCAGCAGATCACGGGGGGAAACCTGGTCGAAGGCATGCAAGCGCTTACCGCCATCGCGCCGCTTCTCATTGTCCTGTCTCCTTACATCTACGGGTTTCACAGTCAGGCGCCCTCACGCAAATGGTTGAGGGAAATTTTTCAGGAAATGACCGGCACCATTCCAGAGAATTTGCGCAACCTTAAACGCGCCTGGTTTACCGACACCCTCGAGGACGTGAACGGCGTCGCCACCACCATTCGCAAGATGACGGCGGCGGCGAAGAACGCGGGCGCTGATCTCACTGTCGTCACTTCGCGCAGCGAGATCCACATCACCGACATTCCGATAAAAAATTTCAAGCCGATCGGCGAATTCGAGCTGCCCGAGTATGAACTGCAAAAGCTTAGCTTCCCCCCCATCCTGCGCATGCTCGATTACATTCAGCGGGAGGGCTTCACCGAAATCATCATCAGCACGCCCGGACCAACCGGGTTGACCGCATTGGCGGCGGCGAAAATGTTGAACCTGCAAACAAGCGGCATCTATCACACGGACTTTCCGCAATACATCCGCATTCTCACCGACGACAGTTTTCTTGAAAGCGTGGCCTGGCATTACATGCATTGGTTCTATGGCCAGCTCGACAGCGTCTTTGTCAATTCGGAGGAATATCGACGAAGTTGGATTGCGCGCGGATTTGCGCCGGAAAAATTGAAAATTTTACCGCGCGGTCTCGATACCACGCTCTTCAGTCCGGAGCATCGCGATCCGGCCTTTTGGCAAAAGTTTGGCGAACACAACGGCGCCATACACCTGCTTTACGTCGGCCGCATTTCGAAAGAGAAAGACCTCGATGTTTTAGCGCAAGCGTATCGGCAATTGCGCGACGAAGGACTTCCGATTCAGCTCTATCTTGTCGGTGACGGGCCCTATTTGCAGGCATTGAACAAGGCGTTGCCCGAGGCAATCTTCACCGGTTATTTGCGCGGCAAAGAACTCGCCGCCGCTTATGCCTCCGCCGATGTGTTTGTTTTCCCCAGCACGACTGATACTTTCGGGAACGTCGTCATTGAGGCACAAGCTTCGGGTGTTCCCGTGATCGTGTCGGACACCGGCGGCCCCAAGGAATTGGTCGAAGCGAACGTCAACGGCGTGGTTACGAAATCGCACGACGTTGAAGATTTGGCCCGGGCCATCCGTGATTTAGTAAATGATAAGCGCAAGCGCGATAAGATGTCGCGGCAAGCGCGCCAGGCGGTGGTCGATCGGAGTTGGCCGGGCGCGTTTCGCAAATTCTGGGCCGCGACCGAAATCTAACGATTCATGGATAACTCGATCGTTCGTGCGACGTCGCTGCTGGCCGCCGGGATTTTCATTGGTGTGGTGATTGGCCTGGCGGTCTCGCCCGCGCGTCGCTCTGGTTCAGGTGTCGTACAAGCTAGTGGTGGCAGTTCTGCCGGCACCACGAACCTGAAAGCGAAATCAGGTTCACGTCCGGATTCGGAAATGGAACACCCCAACATCTTGCTTGGGGATATCGTGACGGTGCCGTTTCAGGAATTGTTCGGCGTCCTTTCTACGCTATCGCCGCAGCAACTGAATGAGTTGGCCACGCAGTTGAAAAATTTGCCCGCTGGCAAAGAGACGAATGCCAAGGTGGCCGCATTTTTTAAAGCCTGGGGACATTTTGATCCGGTCGCGGCATTGCGAGCAGCAGCGGGATTCAAAATTTCCGAGGCAAAGACGACGGCCATACAATCGGTAATCACCAGCGCCGACGCCGCTCAGGCCAAGGCCCTGGCTAAACAAATCCAGGAATGGCCGGCCGACGTCCTTACGCGCGAGCAACGGAATGGCTTTCTCAACTCTCTGCTCGTGAAATGGTCCGACCTTGATCCAGTCGGCGCCGCGAAATTCTTCGACACCATGCAAGGAGACGCGATGCATTTCCTTCCGGCTGCCTCGGTTATCGCGCAAAATTGGGCTGCGATTGATCCATCGGCTGCGATCGAGTGGGCGCGCTCCCATAGCGATACTCAAGGGTTTCAAGGCGCAATGAATGGCGCGATCAATGGCTGGTGGTCAAAGGACCACGCGGCCGCGGAGCAATACGTGGCGGCACGGGCTAATGATTCAGCCGGGCGTCAAATGGCTTCCACTTTGGCCAGTTACATTTTTTCCAAAGATCCGGAACGCGCCAAAGAATGGGTTAGTAAACTGCCGGATTTGGATACTCGCCGACAGGCGGAACACGTCTTGGTTATTCAGATGGCGGTTAATGATCCACACGGCGCGAGCGAATATGCGGCTGCGCTTCCTGCCGATGTGCGCGAAGTGACATTGGGCGGTGCCATCAATTACTGGGCCGCCAGCGATCTCCCGGGCGCAGGCGAATGGATTAAAGGGCTAAGCGGACCAGCACGTGACGAAGCCCTCGGCGCTTATTCTTATAATTTGCTGCGAAAAGATCCGAACGCCGCGGCAGCATGGGCCACCACTATTTCCGATCCGAAAATTCGCGAGAAATCCCTCAATGGGATTGCAACCTTTTGGCTGAACAAAGATCCGGCCGCAGCGAGTGCCTGGATCCAAAACAGCAGTTTGTCCGCCGCAGACAAGAGGCGTCTGTTGGCATTAGCGCCAGGCGGCTAAAGGGGGCCGGAAAAAGGATTAGATGTGTCTTTAGCGCCACTGGCGTTTCCTCATTGAAAGCGTGGGTCATCCTCGGAATCACGCTCGCGAAACAAGGATTGTAGGGCGGCCATCTTGGCCGCCAATGAAACGAAACGGCGGCGAAGATCGCCGGCCTACAATTCGTGGTCATCGCCCAGTTTAGATCAGCGGACAAACAAAGCGTAAAGCGGCCCGCGCGAATTAAGTAGTTCGTGCTTATGTTGCGAAACGGCGAGATAAGCTTGCAACGTCCAAAGTAACAATACGCCCAGTCCAAATACCGCTAGCCGTCGCCGCGTCATCGACAAGACCAAACTCGACCTCCAAATCACACGTCGTCTTGCGATCTCGATGGCAAATAGGGCAATCAGAAAAATGACCGCTCCGAGAAACGGAAAGGCGAGCCAGTTGAAATAAATTGCCCCGACAAAATTGCCATTGAGGAGTAAATGCAATGCCCGCGTCATTCCGCAAAAAATGCAGGGTAACCCTGTGATTGCGCCGCACGACGGATGAGACGGTAACCAGCTTCCCGCGGCCACGGGATCAATCCATCGCAGAAGCAGAAGCGTAGCCAGGGCAGACATGATGAACGCGAAACGTGGTCTCAGACGACAGGGGTGCTTCTCTAAGTCTTGTCCAAACGCCGCATTATTCCTGAAATACGCGCCCGCACAGTTCTCGTTAGCCAACACGTTCATGGCAGCGGCGGCGGCGACTCCGTCGGCTCATAGGGCGAGCGTTCCGGGGGATTCGGCTTTTCCGGCGGAATTTCCGGTGCTGGCGGAGTGGTATCTTGCATTGGCACGGCCGGTGCCGGCGGCGGAGCTGGAACGATCGTTTGCACTGGCGGCGGAGTGGTCGCCGCCGGAACCGGGATTTTCCCCCACACATCCCAGTCGGGCCCGAATTGGCGGAGGAAAAGAAGCGAAAAGGAGCGGAAGAAAACTGGAATCGGCAGCACGATGACGGTGCCGATGTAAGGCAACGATGCGAGACAACAGGTCAGGCATGTCACCAGGCAGCCCACCATGATCCACCCGATCCAGAGCGCGATCATGAATAAAATAAAGAGAATGAAGGGGGCCGGTTCGTCGAGAACCTGTTGCAGAATGCCGTGTGCGGCCTCGCCCGGAGAACAGCGCCGCGCATACATCACCGGCGGCATGAAATAAATGATCAGATTTACCACGACCGCGAATGCGACCCACACGAAGACAGCGATTGGCACGAGCACGAACAGCGCCGGCGTATTCGAAATGTGGTAATTCCGCCACAATATGACGCAGCCGAAAACCAGCCCAGCTAGCAATGCCACGATCGCAATCGAGGCGACCATCACGACAATCAGGAAAAAGAAAAAACGATTGCCCTCGCGGTGAAATTCGCGCCACGGCTCAGCAATCGCTGCGCGGTTGCGGACGAGGCAATCGATGAAAATGAAGCGACCGCGTGCCGTGATCCAAAGCCAGACAATGACGATTGCAAAAATGAAAATGACCAGAATCGCGATGAGCGCCAAGAGAAACAGGCTGGCGTGGTCGAGATTGAAGGACCGGAATTGGAACGTTGGCGGTTGCGCGTTTGAGGTATTCCAACCGCGAAAACTCCACGGATTAATACTTCCGCCACCGCTATTAAACCAACCACTGAGAAAAGCGGCAAAGCCAATGACAAGCCACTTTGTAATGTCGAACGGACGAAATAATATTAATATCGTTAGCTCGATGGCCTGATTGAAAGGCGCCAGGATTTCGATTTTGCGGACCGGCCCGTTCATGAACGCATTTCAATCGTTTTCGGGTTCAACAAGCAAAACATTTTGTGACGTAGCTGCCTCGCCTCGATGTAGCTGCCGCTGTCTCCAGCGGCAGTTTAGCCGTCCTGCCGCCGGTGACGGCGGCAGCTACATCAAAAAGCTCAACCGGTGTGTTGCACTTCCATTCCCACGACGCAAACATCGTCATCGAAGGATTTGCGTTCGGAAAACTGACGAACGTCGTTAATGACGTGATCGAAAAATTCCTGCGCCGGAAGGGCGGCGTAACGAGTAACGGTAGTGTGTAATTGCTCTTCCGTGAAGACCGTGCCGGAAGCATCTTCCACTTCGAATAAACCGTCAGTGAAGAGCATGACGCGATCGCCTTTTTTCATCGGGCTGCTTGAAGTGACGTAACTGGCAGTTGGAAAAATTCCCATGGCCGGACCGGGCCGCCCGTTACCCTGGAGTTTTTGCGCAGCTCCATTGCCGTGCTGGATGTGAAGGGCGGACGGATGCCCGGCGTTAGCGAAACGCAACTGTGCGCGTTCGACATCAGCCACGACATAAAAACAGGTCGCGAACATGGTGGTGTCGGCTTGCTTGAGAATGACGGAGAGAGCGCGATTGACCCGCGTGAGTAACTCGCCTGGATTCGCGGCAACCTGCCCATGTTCTTCGACCAGTCCGCGAATCATGCTGGTAATCAGAGCCGAACGCACGCCGTGTCCCATCACATCGCAGATAAAAATACCCGCTGCTTTTTCTCCGATGGGAAAGACGTTGAAGAAATCGCCGCTGACGTCGCCGGTGGGAAAGTACAAGCTAAGGAACCGTAGTGCGCTTTCCTGGGCAGGGACGTGCGCGGGAATGGTCGGAAATTTTTGCGGTAGGAGGGCGAACTGAAGCTCTCGCGCCATCTGAAGCTCTTCTTCCATTTGTTGATTCTTCGTCCGCAATTCGCGCGTACGCTCCTGAACCTTGGTCTCGAGATGGGCATTGAGCGCGAGAAGTTCCGCCTGAGCAAGATTGCGCGCAGCTTCTGCGCGATCGATTCGTCCACCGACCAGACTGGAAATCTGCGAAATAATCAACGCGATCAAGGCGGCAAAGACAATGGCGCAAAGCGCGGAAGTGACCGCCGGGTTGACGTGGATGCGCGCCGGTAATGTCGCGTTGATCCAGCCGTTGACCAGTGCCGCTGCGGTAATCAGAGGCACAAACGCGCGCAGTAATACCGCGCGGGTGGAGTCGCCGAGAAATGCTCGCAACGGCCATCCCGCCGGCCCGGCCAGCATCACAAGAGCGATGCCGGAAAGAAAAAAACCGCAGGCGGTAGAAAGTGCGACGGGAATGGTACGGCCCCCGTAAAGCAATGGTGTTCCGTACCAGTAGCCGACAAGAACAACTGCACCGATCGCGGTGGCGAGCGCCCCGAAAGGGCCGGCGAACTTCGCTGGTTGTTTTCCAGTGAGGGCAAACAGGCCAGTTGCGATAAAAACGAAGTTTAGCGCGGTCATCGGTGCCATCCGTCCCGTCGACACTGCCCCAAAATGCTCGGGATTACGGACGAACCAGGCGTCGATGCCGAAATTGAAACCCCCAAGGACCTCGATCAATTTCGCGCACGCCATCGCGAGAACGAATGAGGCAAGGGCACGAGGCACCCAGCGCAGCGCTGTCCTGCGCAAGTGCACAATTAGTCCAACACCAGTCAGAGAAAAGCAAAGGGCGGTGCTCGGCGCCATCGGAATGTACTTGGCGCGAACGCTGGCCAGCAGCAGCAGACCGGAAATCCAGCCGATGAACGTGAGCAGGCCCAACGCAATCGTGAGTGATGCGCAGATCAACGGGACAATGCGGAAACTTCGCCCTTCGCTTCCTTCTTCAGCCACATCTTTAGTTTGCCGAAACACTGGCATCTGTCCACGTCTGGCGGCCTTCTTGTTAACTCCAAGACACGGTCAAGTTGTTTGTCGTGGACGATATAACTACAGGCGTTGCATCATCAGGAAAAGAGCGGTGCGCGCAAAGTAGAGAAACGAAATTTGTATGATTAAATCCTTGATTGGTTTCGCATGCGCCGGCGCTCTCTGGCTGGCTGTCGCAAATGGTCAGGTCTCGACTGTGACCGGATCCGAGAGCACAGGTAAAATCACCGATTACACGCCGGATAGCGCGTTGGTCCTTGATACTGGATCAGGTGAACCAGTTCATTACAAGTTCGCCAGGAAAGTTACTTATGTAGATAAGGATGGACAGACAATCCAGGCGCCCGCTTTGACAAAAAATCTGCGGGTCAAAGTTCATTACGTTAAACAGGGTGGCGACATGATAGTGGATAAGGTGACGCTGGCTGAGTAGCTATCGTTGTAGCACCATAGGCGCGATCTCATTTGTAGCCTGGGGCAACGCCCCAGGAAGCTGTGTGATAACAAGCTTAGCGCTGAAAGCGCGATTCATTCGTGTTACTCTGAGTTTCGCTTTCAGCGCTATCGACGATTCGGTCCAAGGTCCTGGGGCGATGCCCCAGGCTGTCAATCAGGAGCGCCGTTGGCGCGCCGGAAATTTTACAGCGTTCCGAAGTAGCGATCGCCGGCGTCACCCAGGCCGGGGACAATGTAGCCAAACTCATTGAGCTCGGGATCGATTGCAGCGCAGTAGATCGGAATGTCTGGATGCGCGCTTCGGAGTTGCTCAACTCCTACTTCGCAGGCAACCACGCAAATGAATTGAATGTTGGTTGCGCCCTGGGCTTTCAAAAGCGTCGCCGCTTCACTTGCGCTGCGACCGGTGGCCAGCATCGGATCAAGCAACATGACCTGAGACTGCGCCAGGCCAGCGGGCAAACGACAATAGTAGTTCACCGGTCGCAACGTAACTTCGTCCCGATAGAGCCCGATGTGACCGATTTCGGCCCCGGGTATGACGCGCAACATTCCTTCGAGTAATCCAAGGCCCGCGCGCAAAATTGGGACAAAGACAATCGGCTGCGCCAATTTCACAGCGGTCATCGGAGCAAGCGGAGTCTCGATTTCGGTCGCAAGCGTCGGCCAATGTTTCGAGGCCTCGGCCAGAAGCAGAATCGCAATCTGCTCGAGCGCACGACGAAATTGCACGGTCGCGGTTGTTTTATCGCGCAACACCGACATCTTGGCCGCGACAAGAGGATGCTCGAGCACATGAACATTGCCGCCTGTATGCGCTTTATTCATCGCGATGATTTAAATCGCGCGGCCTTTGGCGGAGAAGCGAAATCGCGCACAACCATCGCCTGAATTTCCGACGAAAAAACACCAGAATGCAACGGCGTTATCCGATAGGTGCTGAAATTATCGGTGAAAACGAAACACATTTTCGCGTCTGGGCCCCAAAGGCGAATGTGCTGGAAGTAATATTGGAATCTTCCACCGACAAAAGCGCCGAACGCAGTTTTCATTCGCTGGCGCCAGAGCAGGGCGGTTATTTTTCCGGAGGAGTCAGCTGCGGCGCTGGCGCGCGTTACCGATTTCGCCTGAATGAAACGGAAAATTTCCATCCCGATCCAGCCTCACGTTTTCAACCCGAAGGCCCGCACGGCAGCTCGATTGTCGTCGATCCATTTGCTTTCAAATGGACAGACGCGAACTGGCGGGGGGTGAAATTAGCCGGCCAGGTCATTTATGAATTTCATCTTGGCACGTTTACCCCGGAAGGAACCTGGCGCGCCGCCGCGGAAAAACTTGAGCTGTTGAAGAGCGATGGCCTCACGTTGTTGGAGATGATGCCGATTGCGGATTTTCCCGGGCGCTTCGGCTGGGGCTATGACGGTGTCAATCTGTTTGCCCCGTCGCACCTCTACGGAACGCCGGAAGACTTGCGCGCATTCATTGATCGGGCGCACGCGCTCGGGTTAGGCGTGATTCTCGATGTCGTCTATAACCACTTCGGGCCGGATGGAAATTATCTCGGTGCTTACTCGGACGATTACATGAATCGTGAGCGGGAAAACGAATGGGGTGAGTCGATCAATTTCGACGGAAAAAATTGCGGGCCGGTCCGGGAGTTCTTCATCACCAATGGAGGGTACTGGATCGAGGAATTTCATTTCGACGGTTTCCGGTTCGATGCGACCCAAAGCATTCATGACAGATCGCCAGAATATATTGTGGGTGCAGTTGGCCGCGCCGCGCGTCAGGCTGCGGGGGAGCGAGCGATTGTCTTAATCGCCGAGAACGAAATGCAGGAAACGAAGCTGGTGCGAAGACGTGAAGAAGGCGGCGATGATCTCGACGGTTTGTGGAACGACGACTGGCATCACAGCGCTATGGTGGCGCTGACTGGACGAAACGAAGCCTACTACAGTGATTACGCGGGCCGGCCGCAGGAATTTATTTCGGCGGCGAAATACGGATATCTTTTTCAAGGGCAACCGTATTCGTGGCAGGGGGCACCGCGTGGTTATCCGGCATTCGGCCTGCCGCCGGAGGCGTTTATCGCGTTCATCGACAATCACGATCAGGTTTCAAATTGTGCCTTCGGCGATCGTGCGCGCACACAAACGTCGCCTGGCCGCTACCGCGCGATGACCGCGCTTTTGCTGCTTGGCCCATGGACGCCGCTGCTTTTCCAAGGCGAGGAATTCGCGGCAACGACATCGTTTTGTTACTTCAGCGATGTCGGCGATGACAAATTAAAGGAAGCAGTTCGGAAAGGCCGTTTCGAATTTCTATCTCAGTTTCCTTCGACGGCGCGAGCGGAGATGCAGGAGCGGATCGGTGTGCCACATGACACGCGCACCTTTGAAAAGAGCAAACTCGATTGGAATGAACGGGAACAGAACAGCGCACTCTGCCACTTGCATCGCGATTTAATCCGGTTGCGTCGGGAAGATTCCCGACTGCGTTTACAAATTGCCGGCGCAGTCGATGGCGCGGTCCTCAGTGCGGAAAGTTTTCTGCTTAGATTCTTGAGTGAGCAAAACGACGATCGACTTTTGATTGTCAACTTCGGACGACGCTACCGTCATGTTCCGGCGCCCGAACCGTTACTGGCCCCCCCTTCTGGTTTCGAATGGGAATTACTTTGGTCGAGCGAATCGGCACGTTACGGCGGGCCCGGAATAGTC
>OBJR01000041.1_pt1 | contig 14587 bp, 10 predicted proteins | sample 1519711 | NCBI WGS metagenome assembly OBJR01 (sample SAMEA3235155, study PRJEB22506) | soil metagenome | biome: Forest; feature: Temperate coniferous forest; material: soil | place: Canada | collected 2011-06-18 | depth 0.2 m | reverse complement strand
CGCCGTCGTGCAGGAAGTGACCCAGCCGCTCGCCCTCCTGTTTGAAGCCGTTGGTGAAATCATGCGTGCCGTACTCAAAAAGCACGACGAACGAGAAGGTGAAGAAAACGAATAGGACGAGCCAGAACAGCCCCCGAATGAGAGACATCGGGCGATCTTAAGGCCGTGATAGCGTCCGGTCAACGGCACGGTAAATAGGGCAAGCCTTCGCAGTTGAACCGGGAGGCGAAGCTGCGATTCTGCCTCGCGATGCGGGTGCCACTTCTCGATCTAAGCGAACAATATCGCGCCCTCGCTGCGCCGATTCGGCAGCAAATCGATGAAGTATTGCAAACACAGCGTTTCATCCTCGGGCCGAAGGTGGAGCAATTCGAAGGCGCACTCTGCGATTACACCGGCGCAAAATTCGCCATCGGCGTTTCCTCCGGAACGGACGCGCTGCTTGCGGTCTTAATGGCGCTGGAGATTGGGCCGGGTGACGCCGTGATCACGACCCCGTATTCGTTTTTCGCGACCGCTGCCTGCATCGCACGTGTCGGGGCAACGCCGCTCTTTGTCGATATCGATCCGGAAACTTTTAATATTTCACCGGAAGCGGTCCGATCATTCATCGAAAAGCATTGTCGTCGCACGAACGGCGTTCTGATGACTCGGGACCGACAAGCCATTCGCCTGATTATTCCAGTGCACCTTTTCGGGTTGTGCTGCGAGATGGACGCGATCATGGAGATCGCGCGCGAACATGAACTGCTCGTGATTGAAGACGCGGCCCAGGCAATCGGCGCCGGATACCCGCAAGCTGGCGGAGTAGCATCGGCAGGAGCCATCGGCGATATCGGTTGCTTCAGTTTCTATCCTTCGAAAAATCTTGGGGCGGCAGGTGATGCCGGTGCCATCGTTTGCATGGCGGAAAATCTGGCAACGCGTTTGCGCACCTGCCGGCAACACGGGATGGAGCCGCGCTATCATCATCAGTTCATCGGCGGGAATTTTCGCCTTGATGAACTGCAAGCGGCGATCTTGCAGGTGAAATTACCACACTTGGCCGGTTGGTCGGCCGCTCGTCGCGCGGCCGCCGATTTCTACCGCGAGGAATTTTCCAGGCGCGATTTGGCGGATTCCATCATTCTTCCAGGCGAGCCACATCGGGAACGCGCCGCTAATCATCACATCTATCATCAGTTTGTCATCCGGGCGGAGGCGCGAGATGAATTGAAAGCGCATCTCACCAGCAACGAAATTGGAAGCGAGATTTACTACCCGGTCCCACTCCATTTACAGGAATGCTTTTCCTATTTGGAATACAAAGAGGGCGACTTTCCAGAAGCGGAACGCGCGGCCGCCGAAACGCTGGCTTTACCAATTTATCCAGAGCTGAGTCGCGAAGCGCAACGATTTGTGGTGGAGAAGATCGCGGAATTTTACGGCTAACAAGGCATCCGCGTCACCCCGAGCCAAGTCGAGGGATCCCGCAATGAAACCTTAAAGCTTACGCAACGGAATCCCTCGACTTCGCTCGGGATGACGGAATTGTACGCCAATGCTGAGCGCACACTTGCGGCGCATCCGGCGCGAGCCTATATCAACGCTCGCGAAAGGGTAGGTTCCGGAGTGGCCAAACGGGGCAGACTGTAAATCTGCTGGCTTTACGCCTTCGCTGGTTCGAATCCAGCCCTGCCCAGTTCTTTGTAGCACAGTCATCCTGGCTGTGGGGCCAATCGGCATCTTGCCCATTGATTGACTCCGTCAGAATTGTAGGGCGGCTATTTTGGCCGCCGATGAAAAGGAGTGCCGGCGAAGATCGCCGCCCTACAATTCTAGCTTCGCGAGCGCGATACGGAGGCGTTGCCCCAGCCGTTCAATCACGAAGCGCCGTTTGAGGTAAACGGCCACCATCTCTCGGCACGGCAAAGGAATTGGGGTGAGGGCGGTCTTCTCTAGCGCCGCTTTTTCGAGGCACGTCGAGAACGCGCGCGAGATTTCGCACCACTTCGCTTTGCCTTTCGCGCCGATGTGCGACGGACTTTGGCCTTGCCACCGCGACGGGATTTCGCTGATCGTGCCCGGCGCGCGCTGCTCGATTTGCCGCCTTTGCTCTTGCTGCGCCTCTTAACCGACGCACGCCGCGAAGGCTTGCTCTTCTTGCGAGATGGCGATGCTTTCTTGCGCCGACTGGCAGGGCGTTTCGGCTTCGGCTTCGAACGTGATCGACGACCGGCGCGCAAACCGATCGCTTTTTTTGCAGTAGCGCTGATGGGCTCCCCTGTCGCAGCTGCTTTGCCGGCGATTGCGCCGATCACGCCGCCGACGACTGCGCCTACTGGACCGCCAACGCTGCCAATCACCGCACCCGCGGCCGCGCCGGCGGCGGGTTTGGAAATCGGCGGGATGACAATGTTCTCTTTTGATTGTGGTTGTTCGCTCGATGTTGAATTTTCAGTGGACTCCTCCGCCATAAGTTCTCCCGGGTTGATGTTTAAACTTAGATCGCATTATCAGCGCATTACAGCCGCTTCACGAGAAGGAATTTGTGGGAGAACAAAAAGCGCCCGACCTGTGAGAGCGGACGCTTTTCAAAAAAAATACCGATTTGTGTTAGCGAGATCCGCGATCGCCGCGGCCATAACCGCCGCCACCGCCACCTCCACCACCACCGCGGCCGTAGCCACCGCCTCCGCCGCCGCGGCCGCCATAACCGCCACCGCCGCCACCACCTTGAGGGCGAGCTTCGCGCGGACGCGCCTCGTTTACGGTAAGAGCACGACCTTCCACGGTTTTGCCATTGAATTGAGTGATGGCATTTTGCGCTTCCTGTTCCGTCGCCATAGTCACAAAAGCAAAGCCGCGAGACTTGCCTGTGAATTTATCCTGCATAAGCATGACATCCTGCACAGCACCAGCCTGCGCGAAGAGATCCTGAAGGTCGGTTTCCGTCGTGTTGAACGAAAGATTCCCAACGTATAACTTGGTACCCATTTGAGTTTATTCTGGAAAACGCGGCCAGGTCACTGTTCCCGGTTATCGGATTTCAAACTGCCACTGAATAAACTCAACTGACAATTCACCAACTGCCCGAGCGCTGTTTTCTTTGTCGCCTTAGTAGGAGCTTTTCCGCAGAAACGCAACAATAAAGAGAAGGGTTTGCCGCTCTAAATACCATAATGGAATCCGAAGATCAGAATCCCCGGCGAGTCGCCATCGTTGCTGCCGGCATCGTCAGCCCACTCGGCTTCGGGTTAACCGAAACGCTCCGGTCGCTTCAGCAGGCGCGGAACTGCGTCACACCGGTCACCGCGTTTTCAGTCGAGAAAACACGGTGCAAGACTGCGGCCCAGATTGATGACGGACGATTATTGAGCAACGCAAATCGCAGCCGTCAGGACCGCCGTTTACATCGCGCTTCCTACATGGTCATGGCGGCATTAGCCGAACTTCTCGAACGCGCACAGGAGTTCGAGCCTGAAATCGCCATCGTCGGGACCACCAGCGGGGGCATGAGTTTCGGAGAAAATTTTTACCGCACCCTGGGAAATGGCGACGCCTGTTCGGCAGCCTTGATCGCAAATTATCCTCCGCAAAAACAGATCGTCGATGCCATGGAAAAATTTGGCATCAATGCTCCTGCCCAGGTGATCGCGAATGCTTGCGCCTCTGGGACAAACGCAATTGGTCATGCTTTTGACGCGATTCGCACCGGCCGCTACCACCGCATTCTTGCCGGTGGGTATGACGCTCTCTCCGAGCTCGTGTTTGTTGGCTTCGATTCATTACAGGCCGCGACACCGGAAAAATGCCGGCCCTTCGATTCCAATCGTTCCGGCATGGTGCTGGGCGAAGGCGCGGCCCTGCTCGCGCTTGAGGAATTCGAATCAGCGCGCAGGCGCGGCGCGGAAGTTCTTGGTGAGATCATTGGCTACGGAATTTCCACCGACAATCATCATCTGACGCAGCCGAACCCCGACGGCAGCGGACCGCGTCGCGCCATGGAACAAGCGCTGGCACAGGCGCAGCTTGAGCCAAACCGGGTCGGTTATATTAACGCACACGGTACCGCCACCATCCTCAACGACACCGCTGAGGGGAAAGCGATCATGGAATTGTTCGGGGAGGTACCGGTGAGCTCTACGAAAAGCATGATGGGCCATTCGCTGGGCGCGGCGGGAGCAATTGAAGCCGTCGTGAGCCTGCTGGCGCTGCAACACCAATTTTTGCCGCCCAATATCAATTTCCGGGAATCCGAGTTGCACCTGGACATCGTGGCGAACGAGGCGCGCGACGCGCAATTTGATTGCGCAATTTCGAATTCATTCGGTTTCGGCGGAACAAACGCCACGATTGTTCTTCGCAAACTCGCGCGATGAGTCTGAGCATCGCCGGCATGAGTTGGGTCACGCCGCTCGGAAGCAGCGTTGATGATGTTTGGCGACGCTTGGTCCCGGGAGAGATCGCGCCGGTCGAAATCTTGGAGAACGAACAAAACGGCGCGCGCTATCTCGTCCGTCGTGTTCCAGCCACCGCGACGGCCCATCTTCCATCGCATGCGCGATTGCGCAGGGCGAGCGCGATCTCGCGGTTCGCTGCCGCGGCTGGCCTGGCCGCGCTGGCTGGAACGAAGACGCCGCCATCTCTCGATCGCATTGCGCTTGTCTTCGCCATTTCCAACGGCGGCGTCATTTATACGCGACGCTTTTATGCAGACATCGTGAAGTCCGGGGCGCAGTCCGCCAGTCCGTTGCTATTTCCGGAGACCGTTTTTAACGCTCCGGCCAGTCATCTTGCCGCGATCCTCGGAATAACAGGCGCCTCTTATACTGTTGTCGGGGATGGCGCCGTCGGCATTCTTGCGCTCAAACTGGCGGAGGACCTGATGGCGTCCGGGGATATCGACGCCTGCCTTGTCGTTGCCGCCGAGGAGATTGATCCGCTCGTCTGCGAAGCGTATCGGCAATGGCGTTTCCTGCGGGACCCGAAGAAGCCGGAAACGGGGCGTGGCATGATTATGAGCGAAGGCGCCGGTGCGCTCTTGCTGAAGCGATCGGATGGCGGGATCGAGATCGAGCAGATTGTTCCCGGCCTAAATTTCTTTCGCCGTTCCGAAGCTTCGGCCCGGCTCGGTTGCGTGGTCACGCGTCTCAAGAACGAAATCGGATTCTGCGTTGGCAGTGCAAACGGCACATTCATCGATCGAGCGGAACGCGCGGCAGTGGGCACCGAAATGCCACTTTATTCACCAAAGATCGCGCTTGGCGAAAGTGTCGGTGCTTCTGTTTTTTGGCAACTCATCACAGCCGCCAAAGCCCTGGAAACTGGTACGCTGCCTCCGTCGTTAAAGCCATCGGTCAATTCGCGCGCATTGGTGCTCGCTTGCGGTCTCAATCAACAGACTGGCGGGCTGACTTTGCGCGGACGTGATTGCCCTGCTTTTCCGTGGAGTACGTAAACGCCAGTCCGGCTCGGACCTTTTCGCCTTTGCAACACTTTCGCCCTGCGATACCTTCGGGTGCGGCATGCGAACGCGGGCAGCGATTCTTTTTTTTCTTTTTTTTACGGCTGCTCGGAGCAGCGCCGTTGATATCGAGACGCCAAAAAATCAACCGATCGAGATTACTTCCACTGGCGAAACTCACTACGAAAACGGTGTCGCCATCGCCCGAGATAATGTCGCGATTCATTTTGGTGATACCGACATTTACGCGGACTCGGCCCGCTACGACTCGCAGCGGCATGAAGTTTCAGCCGAAGGTCATGTGCGAATCTATCACGAAGACAAGCTCTATCTCGCCGAGCACGGAACCTATAATCTCGATACCAAGGAGATTCACACCGAAACCCTGCGGAGTTCTTCGGACCCTTACTTCGTGACTGGCCAAAAATTGGTGAATTTTTCCGACGGACGCTCCATCGTCGAGAGCGGCGATTTCACCACCGATGATTCGATCGATCCAGATTTTCATTTTCACGCTCACAAAGTTCGGATTTACGAAAACGATCGCGTCGTTTTCCAGAATGTGACTTTTTACATTGGGAAAGTTCCGGTTTTTTGGTGGCCATATCTTTATCAATCATTAAATGACTCTTTTAGCTTCAGTATCTCGCCCGCTTATCTCAGCTCCTGGGGGCCGTCGCTGCTGGGCCAGGTGACATTCCCGATTACCGAGAAAATCAAGGGGACCGTCCGGCTGGATTATCGAGTGCGGCGTGGAGCGGCCATCGGCTTCGAGTCCGAAATGAATTACGGCAAAGACGACAGCAGTTATGTCCGGCTCAAGACCTATTTCATCGATGATCAAAACCCGGAATTGAATCAAACTTCGGTGCCGCGCGGAGCCATTGGGAGCGCCCGTTACCGCGTCAGCGTAGAAGATCGGACGAATTTTACGAGGGACATCTATGGCATCGTTGACATCACCAAGCTAAGCGATGCTTTCGTGATGGAGGACTTCTACCAGGGTGAATTCCGCATCAATCCCGTCCCGGACAACGTCGTCGCAATAACTAAAAGTGATCCCATCTATACCCTGACCGCGATCGCGCGCTTTCAAGCTAACAGCTTCTTTCAGCAAACCGAGCGCCTTCCCGAGGTAGTGCTGGACATCGCCCGTACTCCGATTTTTGGAAGCCCAATCTTTTACCAGGGCGAAACCGGGATTGCAGACCTTCATCGCAATTTCGCGAGCGGCTCCGGGTTTGAAGACTACGAAAGTTGGCGGGTCGATACTTTTCACCAACTCCTTTACCCAAACACGTATTTTGGCTGGCTCAGCATCGTCCCGCGTGCCGGGTTTCGCGCGACCTACTACAATGAGACGCGCGATCTCGGGAAAACGCTTTTCACTCCGAGTACCGATCCGCTAACGCCAGACTTTCTTGTGCCGGATAACACGCCACTTCACCTGGATGGCGACAAAACACGTACTGTTTTCAACGCTGGCGTGGAAGCATCGTTCAAAATTTCGCGTGCCTGGGAGGAGGTCCAGAACAGCACACTTGGGCTCGACGGCTTGCGACACGTCATCCAACCATTCACCAATTTTTCATGGGTTTCGGATCCCGGCGTGAATCCGGCGGCGATTTTGCAGTTCGATCGCGTCGAACCAACGACGAAATTACATCCAATCGATTTTCCGGAGTTCACCACCATCGATTCGATTGATCGCTGGACGATCTGGCGGCTCGGCGTCCGCAACCGTTTGGAGACCCGACGCGACGACAACACTATCACCTGGTTCGAACTCGAAACATATTTCGACGTCAACTTCGAAAATCCTTATGATCGCACTCCTTATTCGAATCTTTTCAACAAGATTCGTTTTACGCCGCTACCATGGGCCTCGCTCACCATTGATTCCCAGGTGCCCGCTTTTGATAAAGGATTTACCGAAGTCGATACGACCGTGGCGGTCCAGCCGATGGCGAACCTGCAGCTCAACGTTGGGCACCGCTACCTAAACGACAATCCATTTTTCGTTAACAGCAGCTTGTTTACTTTCGGCGGGTATTACCGGATTAACGACAACTGGGGGGTAGCAGTGCAGGAGCAATACGAGGCGACGACCGGGTTGCTTGAACAACAGCGTTATGCGGTCTATCGCGATCTCTCCAGTTGGGTCGCCTCCCTCGGCGCGGTCGTGCGCGACAATAACGGGGTGAAGGAGTATGGTGTTCTCCTCACTTTTACCTTGAAAGCATTTCCGAGATTCGGGTTCGACCTCAATTTCGATCCGGGCGGCGCGGGACAATAATTGATCGCGCATGGCGCGAATTCGGGTAGCATTCCCGCCACTTCGCCAGGATAACGTCATATGGATCTATCGATTATCGGCTCGGGGTACGTCGGTCTCGTCACCGGGGCCTGCTTTGCTGATGTTGGCCACAACGTGACCTGCGTCGACAACGATGCGCATAAAATTGAAGTATTACGCGCCGGCCGCGTCCCGATCTACGAACCCGGTTTGGAAGAACTGATTCATCGCAACGTCGCCGCCCACCGGCTGCGCTTTAGCGGTAGTATTAAAGAAGGCGTCGATAACTCGCAGATCGTTTTCATCGCGGTACCGACGCCACCTCAGAGCGACGGCAGCGTCGATCTGAGTTTCATCGAAAAAGTCGCGCGCGAGATCGCCGGCGTTCTCACCGATTACCGGGTCATCGTCGATAAGAGCACGGTGCCCGTGAAAACTGGCGAAAAAGTGGCCGAGTCGATTAAACGCTATAATCGTCACGGCGCGAAATTTGACGTAGTCAGTAACCCGGAATTCTTACGCGAAGGCTGTGCGGTCCACGATTTGATGCATCCTGATCGGATCGTCATCGGTGCGCAGAGCGAACATGCCGCCGACTTGATGAAAAAAGTTTATGAGCCTTTCATGGCGCCTATTCTTGTCACCGACATCAATAGCGCGGAGTTAATTAAGCACGCGGCCAATTCATTTCTGGCACTGAAAATTTCTTATATCAATGCGGTCTCCGCCATTTGCGAGGCCAGCGGCGCTGACATCGAAAAAGTGGCCGACGGAATCGGGATGGATCAGCGGATTGGCCGGAATTTTCTTAACGCCGGGATCGGCTATGGCGGGTCATGTTTCCCGAAGGACATTGCCGCATTCATCACGATAAGCGAAAAACTCGGTGTTCCCTTCTCGCTCTTGAAAGAAGTCCAGCGCATTAATGCGGCGCAGAAAGAGCGGTTTCTGAAATCAATTCGCGACACGCTTTGGGTCCTGCGCGAAAAAAAGATCGCGGTTTGGGGACTGACCTTCAAACCGGATACGGATGATATTCGTTCCTCGGTCGCGATTGATTTGGTGGCGGAGATGCTACGCGAAGGGGCCCAGGTTTCGGTCTACGATCCCAAAGGCATGGAGCGCGCCCGCGAAATCCCGGAAATTAAGGGTGCGCGCTTTTGTGAAAGCGCTCTTGATGCGGTTGATGATGCAGAAGCGCTCGTGATTGTGACGGAGTGGGCGGAATTCGCCAATGTGGACCTCGCAGTGGTGAAAGAAAAAATGACCACGCCGATTGTTTTCGACGGTCGCAATTTGTTTGATCCGCCGACGATGGCAAAGGTCGGATTCCGCTACCATTCGATCGGGCGCGCCCCGGTCACGCCCGACTAATTGTATCTGTTTAGCCGGGCGACTTGGCAGTCGCCCCTTCCAGTTAGGGCTTCTCGCTCTGGTCTGGTCTAGGGAGCGAAGCGAATTGGCGCCTTTTGACTGGGAGCGGCGGCTGCCAAGCCGCCGACCCTCTCGTTGCCTCCGACCTGGCGCGTCAATCTTCGCGGACGGGTTGCACGGCATACTTCCATTTCTGTGAGTTGCATGCGGCGCGGGCAATGGAATCATAGCGATCTATGCGCGATGACCGCTTCGATAGACTTGCCGACATCCTGACCGGTTATTCCACTGAGTTAAAACGCAACGAGAAGGTGCTGATTGAGGCATTTGATGCCCCGGACGAAATGACAATCGCGCTGGTGCGCGCGACACGGAAGCGAGGAGCCATCCCCTTCGTGCAATTACAGAGGGCGCCGGTTAGCCGTGAACTTGCCCTTCATGCCACCGAACCGCAGTTGCGTCTGTTGGCGCGCCACGAACTAGCCCGGATGAAACAAATGGACGCCTACATCGCCGTGCGAGGCAGCCACAATATTACCGAGCAGGCGGACGTGCCGACCGACCAGATGAAACTGGTCGCAAAAAAAATGCGGCCAGTCCAGGACCAGCGCGTTCAGAAAACAAAATGGGTGGTGCTGCGATGGCCGACCCCAGCAATGGCCCAGCTTGCCAGCATGAGCACGGAAGCCTTTGAAGATTTTTTCTTCGAAGTTTGCACGCTCGATTATCGCAAGCTTCAGCCAGGAATGAACGCGCTAAAAAAATTAATGGAGAAGACCGACCGAGTTGATATCGCAGGCCCGGGAACGGATTTGCGATTCAGCATTAAGAAAATTCCGGCCGTGATCTGCGGTGGCGATCGGAACATTCCGGACGGCGAAGTTTTTACGGCTCCGGTGCGCGACTCGGTCAATGGTTGTGTCACCTTCAATGCGCCGACGATTTATCAGGGCATAGGCTTCGATAATATCCGGCTGGAATTCGAGAACGGAAAGGTAGTGAAAGCGACGAGCAACCAAACCAGGAAGTTGAACGATATTCTCGATGCCGATGCCGGCGCTCGTTACATCGGCGAATTCTCGCTCGGCTTTAATCCGCACATCTTACATCCAATGCGCGATATTTTATTCGACGAAAAGATTGCGGGTTCGTTTCATTTTACTCCGGGCCAGGCTTATGAGACGGCCGACAACGGGAACCGCAGCCAGGTGCACTGGGATATGGTCAACATTCAGCGCCGGGAATATGGCGGCGGCGAAGTCTATTTCGATGGTAAACTCATTCGTAAAAACGGTGAATTTGTGGTGCCGGCCCTGCAATCGTTAAACCGAGCAAGGTTGCTCAAGCGAAAATAGAAAACCGCGCGGAATTTCTCCCGCGCGGTTTAAGATTTTTTGCCAGAAGGGTTATGCGCGTTTCGCGCCCGCTGGAGTCAGTTGCAGCATCGCAATGTCGCCATTGCTAGCCACCTGCACGTTCGTTATTTCGAACACCGGTGCATTTTCAATGGACGAAGCGCCTGCGCCCGGCAATTGCACAGCAACGGTCTTCGATGTCGAATTGAGAATGATGCCGGCGATTTCGAAGGTGGGAGAAAATTCCGCGCTCGTAATCTGGAAGGCAGCGGTGAGATGCACTGAGGCCTGCGTTTGATGCGAAGGCGTCAATTGCAACGGGGCTGCCTCAAATCCCGATACCAGTTGCAGGCCGGAAATATTAAAGGATGGCGTCCCGAGGGTGGCAGGTTTTTGCTGTTGCGACGGATTCAAACGCAGCTGGCCGAGGCTGCCAGATGCAGCTTGAACCTTGGCGATCTCGAAATTGACCTGCAAATTCATCGCCGCCTGTTGCTGCGGCGATGAAGCGAGGCGCATCGTGACTATTTTCGAAATCGGCCGCAATTGCAGCGCGCCCATCTTAAAGGTGGGCGTTAGTTGCATCGAAGCAATTTCGCAAGAGAGGGTGATTTGAACAGCCGTGTGCATGCCACCAGCGGCTGCTTGGGGTGCGGGGGCGGTGTGTGCGGGCTGCGTTGGACCTCCCGAAGTTCGAATGACGGGAGCCGTTGGGGTCTGGAGTGTTTCAGGCATGGTTTCGATTGTTGTTGGTTGTGAAGCAAAATGTTCTTCGTCACTGATCGTTGGGATTTCAGGTTCCTCTCGCAATGCGCCAATACCGGCAATGGCACGGCTAACACCAGCGATCTCCGCGACAGTTGTAATTTCTGGTTCTTCCGCGGCCGCGTTCGGGGCTGGCTCCTCGGCAGCCACCACAGTTTGATACGGAACAGGTTGGCCCTGTTCGATCGGCTCCGGTTCAGGCGACCATTCCTGAGTTGAAATTTGTTCCTCGATTTCGGAAGGCGCGACTACCTCGGCCACCATTGGCTCACAGATCTCCGTTTCTAAAACGCTCGCCTGCGCTTCCACCGGTTCGGAAACTTCCCATCCGCGCATCGGTTTGCTTGGGAAAGTATCTTCAGCGAGTACGGCGACCGGCTCCGGTTCTGCCTGCTCGACCGCCAGCTCATGATACACGACCGGTTCCTCATACACCGGCGGCTCGTAAGACACGGCTGGTTCAGGTTCATCATACACGGGCGAAGCAAATGCTGCCGCCTCGGGCGCAACTTCCTTCTCGCCGTTCGCTGGCACCTGCTCGATTACCGGTCCCACGGATGATTCTTCGAAATCGACGTAAGCCGGTTCGCTGGTGCGGCCATTAACGGCTGCTGTTTCCGGTTCGGACGGCGGAGCAGTTACCATCTCCGGCGCACGTTTCGCCACTGGAATCACGGCGCGCCGGAGCGAAGGCTCGGAAGCCTTTAGTTGTACCGAAACCTGGCGCGGCCCACCAACAAAACGCTTTGGCGCTTGCAATTCCGGCGTTTCTTCAGCCACCCCGTCATCGTGCAATGACGGCCCCGTGACCGTCGCCGGCCGATGACCAATCTGCGTTGTTCCGATCCGTCGCCGAATCTCCATTGCTACCACTGAGATCAGTAGGCCGAAGCCACTCAGCCCAAGAATCCAAACGAGCAGCGGCTGCTGTCCAGTGAAGGAACTAATTCTTTCGCCGAACGTCGGCAAAGGCGCGAAACCACTAACTTTCGACGGTGCGAGAACGGTTGCTGGCGTCGCATTCATTGCTGTGGTTGCGACAGGCGCCGCAGATGCAGCGGTCTCAATTGCGGGCTGCTGAGCAGCAGTTGCGGTGGCGAGCTCAGGCGCGGCCGTAGGCGCAGCAGCAATTGTCGCCACAGGTGCCGGCGTTGGGGTGGAAGCTTCCGGTGTTGAAGCGACGACAGGGGCAGTCACTACAGAGACGTCGGGCGTTGCTGCAATCGCCGGAGTAGAGGCGGGGGCAGCGGTAGCCAAAGCAATTGCCGGGGCAGGGGTCGCGCTAGCTGATGGCGACTCGACCGAAATGCCGGTCGCCGCTGGCGCAGCTGGAATATCTTCGGGGTGCGCCGGCGTCCCGGTCGCTTTCGCATTCGAGACGATGACTTCTGCCGGAGTTGGATTTACCACCGCTTCGCTCGCTTTCGGCCCTGGCGAAGGGGTCTGCGCCAGCGCCAATTGCGAGCCTTCTTCGGCTTTCACCTCCGCGCCGGGGATCGGGCTGGGCTCAATCGCCGGGACCGACGATTCGGTTTGCGTGGAAGCGACCGCCGCCGCGCTAACCGAAGCGGTGGGGGTCGGCGAAGAAACGGCCATCGCACTCTTCAACCAACCAAGATCGTAAAATCCGGCCGCATAGACTCCGTTCGAGGCCGACGGATAAATCTTTCGTGCGGAGGTGATCCAGTCGTTCGCTTTTTCGGGGTTATCGTGTTTGAACTCCCAGGCCGCCTCCGCGTAATAGAGCGCTGGGGTATCGCCGCTAAACTGGAACTGCTCCATTACTTTCTGCGCCCGACTATCTTTTCCTTCCAGTAGGTAAGTGAGAAACATTTTGAAATTGATGAGTTGCGCGGCTTGGTTCTTGTCACCGCCGGGCGTCTGCTTCAACAACGCTTGGAATCGATCGCGTGCCTTGGCGTAATCCTTATTTCGGAATGGAACGTCGGCCAGATTAAACTGCGCTTCGCGAAATTTTGGATCGACCTTCAGAGCCTCCTTAAAGAACCCTTCGGCCTCATCGTACTTTTGTTGTTCCAGCAGTATCGCGCCGCGCAAATTAAGGATTTGCGGCTGGTTTGGTTCGGCCGTATCCGCCTGCTCCGCTAACCTCGCGGCGGAATCGAAATCACGCTGCTCGTACGCTTGTAGCGCCTGTTCGAACTGTGTTTTTGCCACTGCTTTCGTCTTGCTCGCGCGTTCTTCCGGCGAGAGCAATTGCACCGCCGGTCGCTGCTGCCCCGGCTGCTTTTGCAGCCAGCCGATTTCATAAAGCGACTCAGCAAAGAGCTTGTTTAATTGCGGGGAGAAATTCTTTTCTGCTGCCGCCATCCAGTTCTTGGCCTCGGGAATATTCTGGCCTTGGAGCGAAATGGCCGCGTTGGCGTAATGCACCGCCGGCGTATCCGGCGACAACTCAAATTTCGCCAGAATCGAATCGACCATCGTGTCGTTCCCCTCCAGCAAATAGGTGAGCAAAATCTTGTACTGAATCAGCTGCGTTGCTTCGCCCTGCAGCTCAGCCGCATTGCTGGTGAGCAACTCCTGGAAACGCTTCCGCGCTTCCGCCCAATCCTTTTTCAAAAACGGAATCTCGGCCAAATTGAAACGGGCATTCCAAAATTTCGGATCAAGCCCTTGCGCTTCGGATAAGGCGGCTTCTGCCTTATCGTAGATTCCCTGGCGCATGTAGACAACGCCGCGCAAATTTTGCGACGCCGCCAGATCCGGTTTACGCGCGTCAATCGCATCCAGCTCCTTCAGCGCCTGCACATAATTGGCGGCGTCAAACGCGCGATACGCTTTGTCGTACATCGCTTCGAGCTCCGAATTCGATGGCGCGACGTCGTTCGCGGCGATGGTCCCAAAAACCAGCAAGGAAATCGCAGCAAATTTTCGAATCTTCATGCTGGGGGACATAGAACAGTCGCCGGGTGAACCTGACAAGTTAATTTTACGGTTAGAGGAACAAATTTTCGGGGCGAGTGCCTGGCGGCAGTGACCGCAGAAGACTGCCGCTTTTCGCCTTCGCACTTAGACCTTAGAAGGATCCCCCACCAGGGGAATTCATGCAGCCCACCAATCGCAACCCTTCCAGGGTGAGATTTTCGTGCACGGTATCCACCTCCGGCAGCTTGTGCGCGATCAATTTTGCATAACCACCTGTCGCCACTACTCGCACCCTGCCCTGCCACGATTTCTGCGCCGTGATGCGTTGCAAAATTTCGCGGACAAGCCCGCGATAACCAAAAATCGCGCCGGCCAGCATTGCCTGATTAGTTGATTTGCCGATCGCACTCCGTGGTTCCCGAAGAGAAATCCGTGGCAACAACGCGGTCCGATCGTAGAGAA
>OBJR01000040.1_pt1 | contig 14844 bp, 29 predicted proteins | sample 1519711 | NCBI WGS metagenome assembly OBJR01 (sample SAMEA3235155, study PRJEB22506) | soil metagenome | biome: Forest; feature: Temperate coniferous forest; material: soil | place: Canada | collected 2011-06-18 | depth 0.2 m | reverse complement strand
TTGGTGTATTGTCGGGGGGCTGTGCTTGTTCTTCGCTCATAAAATTGCAGTTTGGTTACCCGAGGTAGTACTAAAATGAGGAAGGATAAGGCAGGCAATCAGTTATTTTCTCCTTTTTACTTTCTTATCGGCTGCATACTGGTTATAAATCAAATCTACCATTACTTTCTCGTCTACCTCAATCAAGGCCGCAATCTTGAAAATTTCTTCCATCCTGAAGCGGTGAACATTGTCCATTAATTCGGTCATTCTGGTATTGGAGAAGCCCATATCCTTTGCCAGCACGGATTTCGGCAACGTGTCAAAGATTTCCCGGAAGGCTTTTATATAGCCAGCAGAAATTAAATTTTTGACAGTGATGTAGCGCCGATCCTTTGCCATTATTCAAAGAAAAGGCGTAAACGTTAAATATTCTATAGAATAGTGTCAAATAATCTATATAATAGTATGTTATAATCTATAATATGGACTATTATATACTATTGGGTGGTATTTTTAAACCTATTATATTTGCCCTACGCATTTTCACAGGCGATAAAGAGAAATTAAGGCTCCGAAATCTTTGCCCCGCGAGGCGTTGTCCGTGGCAAACCTAATTAGTAGTACCGCTATAGCCGCTCCTTATTAAGGAGCGGTTTTTTATACTTTATGCTGTACTTACTCTTAATATTCCCGGCTGCTCTAGCCTTTGCTGTTTACTTGCTTATATCGACCTACCGGAAAGACAAGGAAAATCTTTGAAAAGGGTTATTTCTTCTTTTTGGGCAATTTGGTAGTAATGCTCTTTTTTAGAGCCTCCTCAAAGGTGAGATTAACGTGGAGAGATGAATCAACCTTCTTGATCGCTTTCTTAGTTCCTTTTTTAGCTGCTTTTGCCATGTAGGCAATTTACATCATTTCTCTATATTTCGGCCAGTATGGCGACCGTACTTTGGGCCTGCGATAAGCTGCTGGTATTTCAGCCTCACATTGCTTTGAGCTATGGTAAGGGTAAAGCGCTGCGGGTCGGTAATGTGGCGGCTATTGTAGCGGTGGGAAAACTCCTCGCAATAGCGGTGCATGTGCTTAGGGCTCATCCAATGGTAGATACCAATATACCCGCGTTTGAAGTTGGAAAAGAAACCCTCTATAGTGTTGGTGTAGAATATATCCCTTTTGTACTCGCTTTTGGAATGGTTCACCGTCTCGTGGCCTGCAAATTCATCCTTTAAGCCTTCGTACCCGGCATGAGAATCCGTAATAATAACGGCAGTAGTGTCCACATGCTGCCTTACGACCTCTTTAAACGTGTTATTGCCGATTACCTTTAATTTAACCTTTCCCCCGCGCTCAATCATACCCATCAACGCGGTTTTGTTGTCGGTTCCATTCTCCTGGTGGCGTTTCCGCTTGCCCCGGTTCATGTTGGCGAATTTTCCCCCTGCGTAGGTCTCATCTACCTCTACAAGGTACTCTAAGGGTTCAGGGGCTGGATCACCCATTACCAGCCTAATACGGTGCAATACGAACCATGCGGATTTTTGGGTGATATTCAGGTCACGGGCAAGCTGACATGAGCTAATGCCCTTCTTATGGGCTGTGATAAGCCAAATAGCGGCAAACCATGTGGAAAGGGGCAATTTGGTGTTCTCGTACATCGTGCCGGTGGTAACCGTGAACTTCTTATCGCAGGTCTTTTTGTCCCCACATTTGAAGGTTTTGCCATCCTCTAGCCGGTACACCCGGGCGGTGCCGCAATGGGGGCAAACGGGCTTGCCGTTCCATAGTTGTTGCTCCAAATAACCCCGGCAGGTCTTATCGTCGCAAAAATGCTTGATAACTTCCGGGAGGCTCTTAAACTGTAGCATAATTACGTATTACAATGTGTTACAAATGGGGCAAAAAAAATAGCCTTAGTTCTTGGTAGGCTTTACCAGTTTTTCAAGTTGCAATCTTATGAAATCGGACAGGGTTCTTCGGTCTTGTTCAGCCAGCTTTTGAAGTTGCTCCTTTAGGGCTTCTTCAATTCTAAGATTTACTGTAACTGCCTTGTTTTCCTTGTTCATAAAACAAAGATACAACGTTTTACAATGTAACACAAAATTATTTAGATGTTTTTTTCCCTTTCTAAGTAATCTTTAGCATGGATTTTAAATTCATCCAAAGAGGTGAATTGCTTATCTGAAGAATTTATTAACCGCTTTTTATCGTCTTTCGGTATGTGGTCGAAATTGTCGTAAACCACCCATCCCCTGAAGTTTAATTTGGCTTTTTGATATTCTAAATAGCGGATTGTTGCAAGCCTTGCCGTGGCCGAATCTTTTACGCCAAATAGATATACCGGGTGCCCATTAGGGGTAAAAGCGAAATCAGCTTCCAAATCCCCCCTTTCAGGAAGTGGCAAGACATTTTTTTTAGGCTTAAACTCTTGAAGTTCACTATTAATAAAATCCTCCAAAATCTCTAAAAAAAGGCTTTCTATTACTTCCCTCTTGAAATAACGCATACTTCCTATTTTGGTATAAACCTGTAGGACGTGCATTATGTCAGAAAATATAGTCTCTCTTTTAGTTTCAAATTTCAAATTGCCATTTTCTTCTACTAACCTATTATCTGTCAGTATTTTATCTAAAATCGCCTCTTTATTAGGTGTGTCTATTTGATAACTATAAGAAAGTCGCATAAGAGTTAGGCCAAAATCACATAACTCAAATCGCGTATTACTTACTGGAACGATGAAAATATCGATCATGTCGCCGTCCTCATGATACAAAGGGAGGTATAGCTGAAATATGCCCGGCCTTTTCTCCTGAATGGAAACCTTGTCGTTAAACTCTTTCTTAATATCGTTCAGTATTTCTTCCATTATATGCCTAAATCTAATTGAGTGCTATTTGGCTGAATAGGAGGCGGGAAAAATTTGCTCCGATCCTCTGCGTCCAAATTTATCATTTTTACAAAGCATTGAATAGCATTATCTAAGTCGGCATATTGATCGGTAATTTCTATCTCACCGCTTTCAAGCATCCCTTTATTCAAGGCTTCGGCAGTTGCCTTATGAATGTGAAAATGTGCATGATGTGGGGTACTAATTGTACCACCATGTTTACCATTACAACGAACCAGGGTAATTAGACCTTTTTGGTCTGGGGGGTTAAAAAGCAGACCCACTGAAAAATTTTCAGGGAAACGACTGTTTTGCTTAATGAAAACCAAATACTCTATGCCTGTGCCCTCAGCCTTTACCGTAAACGAGTTTTCGCAATAGCCCCTATCTGTAACCCTGTGCTTTTTTAACGGCGGATTTATCACCTTTTTGGGGCAAGTCAATAATTGCTGCAATTCGTCTTCGGTAAACATAGCAGATTTAAGGGCTAAAAAGAGAATACAAGTTATAGTAAAAACCCGAAATCCTTTTAAACTAATAAGCATTACACAAGGTAAGGAAAATATGCCATTTTGGCGTGTACGGTGAAAGGAGGGGGATAAGGCCTACAAATCCATAAGGAGCACTAATAAGATTAGGAAACCAGTCAGGAGACTGGCAACATCTTTTCCTCCCGGGCGGGTAGGGCTTCTCAATCAGTTATAAATCGATTTGCTAAAAACCGTGGAAATGGCCGGGGTAGGGTGGTATATAGTCGCCTATCATTTACATGAAGAAAAGTTAATAAAATCATATTTGTATGCGTGTGTTAGAAGCAGATGTCTCAACGAATATCGCTCTATCCAAAATCGCAGCCACCGGGAAGATGCCTATTTAACAAGCCATGAGAGTGATTTAGATATTGTAGAAACGGAATTTATCTCATTGGTATATGAGCACATGAAAATGCTCCCCCCCGTACGCTTGAAAATATTCAAACTGATTTTCTTTGATGGGTATGAATTAGGAGAGATAGCCTCTTTGCTGCATATATCTATCAATACAGTCAAATCACAGCGGGCAAAAGCACTGATAAGCCTGCGTAAGAGGTTCGCATAACTCCCAACGGTCAGCAAATGAGAAAGCCGCCTCCTATCGAGAGACAGCTTCTTTCTGTGTTCAAAGGGAAATTAGTTATAACGAGTAGAACAGTCTCTTTCCTCTGCTTGTATTTCCCAAAGATAAATGGGATGGATTGGGGTTTCTATAGCGTGCATATGGAAGAATATCCGTTCACCTTTGGTTTTAAATTTGTAGTGGCCATAGTCTTTGCCCATCAACAATTGCCGCCTTGTTCTGGACGAGGGGAAAGATTTGGGGTTTCGGAAAATAAATTATTACAAGCCATAATAAGTATGTTTAAATAGTGAGTATTTTTCTTATTATAAATCCTCTTCTCTTTCCCCCTTCTTTAATTGCTCTATTAACACCAGCTCGAGTCATATTTAGGAATAAAGCAGCTTCATTTAGACCGTATACGACTTTCCTTTTCTTTGAAATAGGATTATATAGTTCAATTTTATTGCTTTTAGGATTATCTTTCCCGGATTTTCTGGGTATGTGTACTTTTCTAAATACCTCTTCAAGGGGGTATCCGCGAAACTTTCTACTAGTAGCACATTTGTAATTTATGCCCAATTCTCTACACCATTCAGCGAATGTTTTTATTTTACCCCGGTAAAGAATTAATAAATTAGATCGCTGATTATTTGATTGTTGTTCAGAGGTAGCCCATCTACAGTTTTTTGGGCTATAATTACCTTTTTTATTTGGCCACCTGTCTAATGAATGTTGTGGAGTTGGCTTGGCCCCCATATCTTTACAAAATAATTCAAATGACTCCCATCTTTTACAAACTTTAACCCCTGCACCTCCATATCTAAAATAATTATGGACATTTGGATTATTACAGCGAGATTTCATCGATCTCCATGTCCTATAAAGAGGATGAGCGGTTTTTAGAATTTTTTTCATAAAAACAAAATCCCACAAACAAGTGGCTTATCATTCATAACCACGGGGGAAGGAATGCACTTATTTGCGGGAATTTGAATTAATAATTTCATACAGTTATAAATGATAAGCCCTACAAATATAGCGAAAATCCTAATATCCTACAAAATGGCGGCCATGTCCTGAAGTAGCTGCGCATCCTGTCCTTTGAGTAGTACACTTGCTAAAAGCCATCACTACTATAACAACAAGGAATACAGCCATAATAAAGTTAGAGGCGCTTTGCATCGATGAATGAGGGGTTTTGTGTGTCATGTTATTTGTTTTTAGAGTTTACTGATTGAATTACTTCCCCACCCTTTGTAGCAATAGGGCGAGATATTAGCCACAAACGCCAAGAAACAATGGCCATAAAAGCGAGATACAAGACTAGTGTACCCCATGCTACTTTAGTGCTGATAGGCTTAGGGCCAGTTTGTATTTTAATTTCCATTTGTTGATGTTTTAAGGTTAAAAAAATCCCCCTCATGCTCTACCAGTATAGCCCTATTGGGGGATTGCCATCCATGTTATGCGTTTTCTGTTTCTGGTTCAGTAGCCCTTATAAGGTAGGCTGCTTTAAGCCATGTCTCTGGAGTGCGTGGGGCTTCGGAAATATTCAAATCCGTAAGAGTTACGAGAGGCATATAGCTGGCCCCCTCATAATCTTTTTGAAGTCTTTCCGCTATGGCTTTCTCCCATGCTCCCTCTATTGTACCTGAAAGCACGGCATTTATGGCAACTTGGGAATAAGTAGATTCCATTACCAATTTTATATAAGGCGTCCTTTTCATTGTTTAGTATTTTGTAGGTGAGTTAATCTGTTTTAGGAGTATTGATATAGGCCCAATGAGTAGTTTTAAAAGAGCCAGTAATTAGTTTTCTGTCATAGATTAAATACCACACATTAAAGGTATTCCCATCTGTTATGAGGATAGGGGTAGCAAACTCATCTTTGATGATAGGAAGGTCATGCGAAACACTTATCCAATCAATACCCTGTTCTTTCTGCCATGCTGCACCAGCCGTGTGAGCCTTACCCACCGCATTAATCATATCGTAATCATTAATATTGCAGTTATCGGTAATATATTTAACTGTAGCTTCTTCTATTGTCTGTTTCATGGTATTTTGTCTTTCGTTAAAATCTTCGTTGAATAATTTTATTAGTGTGCTGATCATAGCAATAAAATTACAATATGATTAACTAATAATGTAACAGCGTCCCTCATTCCTATAGCCGCTTTCGCCACCTTCTCTTTTAATCGTATTTTTAAACTATCCACTTCGCCTTCAAAACATAGGGCCCAAAAATTAATATGAGCTATATCATGGATAGCTGAATTAATTGCCCCTATTTCATTTTTCTTTATATGTCTGGTAATAAGTTCTCCTCCGTTATCGCGGGTAATAACGTAAACCTTTTCCTTTTCAATCGCTTTCCATTCAATAAGGGATTCATCCCAACCCTTTTTACTCAATGAGCATGATACACGATATAATATTGTTTCTTTCATTGTTGAGTTAGTTTTAATTTAAAACGTTCGTTGAATTTTTTTTCTTCAACCCATTGGGTACAATTTATCCCGGCTGAGGTTAATTTGGTTTGTGTAACCTCGATGGAATTAGAAGTTTTATTAACAATACATTCAGTTTTTCCGGTTTTAGTATCTATAACTTCTTCTTTCATAATTAATTACTTTGCGACAGCCTCCCAAATTTTCCAACCGTCTTTGTTTACAAAATCATCCTTTACCTCTTTCCAGCTCAAACCCATACCGTCACGGTGTGAAGCAGGCTTCTGCTTACCCTTGGTAACACAATAGTAAGTATGATTGATTGCATATACCGGAATGCTCGTTCGTCCGGCATGATACCTGTAATCTTCTGTCTCTGCATGATCTAGCCCGCAATATTGAGCGAATGCCTGCCGTCTTGTTTTTATCATAAAAATATAATTAAATACTGTCTGAATACTTAATTAAGATATTAGTCAATGTCTTAACGTCTTTACGAATTTCCTCGTAACCCTTTTTATATCGCTCAACCTGCTCAGTCAGAGATTCAATCTCATCATTAAAAAAAACTTCTGCCTTACCAAATGCAACCGATGAACCGACTAAGAAGCTAACTTTATTTGTTGCTTCAGCATATCCAACCGTATCCTTAACAGAGTCTTTTATTCTAGCTGTGAGTTTCATGGCTATTAATTAATTTGATTAGCAATAGTGAACATCAACGATCTCCACTTGTCAGCATCCTCAGAAGCCTTTTCCATCAATGTAACCAGTTCCATACATTTCGCTTTAATTTCGGGGTTACCCCATGATAGCGCTATTATTTCATGTAGCTTCATTTGAAGAGGCGTAAAATTTAACTTATCGGGAATGGTTATTTGATCTGGCATAATTATCTATTTACTGATTTAAAAGGATTCTTGGGGTTCGTGAACTCATGTTTATCGAGGTATTCTAACCGCTTCCCTTCCACCAAAATTTCGATAACTGGCTTCCTACTTACTACAAAAGGAAAGCCTTGATTACACTTCTGTATACTGCTATCAATTAATACATGAGCATAATGTCTGCTTCTCTTCAAGAATTTACCCTTCTCAAAAAAACGTTGAAGAAAACCGAACCCTATATCAATTTGGCAATCTCTTAGTTTATCGGCTTCCTTTTGAGTATAAAATATCTTTTCCATAATTATTAATTAAATACTTTTTTCTAAGAATATTGACGCGTAAAGCCATTCTTTTTAAGGAAACGATCTATAGCATTCACTATCTTTTTACATTCGTTATCAAATGAAGTACTTCCAGTTCCAGCCATTGAGGCATGATTATTAGCCGCCTCTATTATTGCCCTCAATTGATATTTTGTTATCTCAACTTTCATACTTCTTTTTGCCACCAATGCCCCGTAGCTTTTGACTACGAGGCTGATAAGGGGATGAACAACCTTCATTATACTTATTGTTCGCTACATAATTGCTGTGATCATCGGCGAACGATTGTGATACGCCGTTAATGTCTTTGTCGGCCCGTCGTAAAAATTCACTGTACGATTTAAATATTTGTGTTTGCATTTATATTGTTTTTTTAAATGATTATGAATTAATTTCAATCAAGGGCTGCGGATAGGGCGGCTATACGTCCCAAAATACTTTTTTCCCCATACGAGTGCCTTTTATATGCTTTTCACTTTCTTTAATATATTCAAAAGTGCCCTTATTGATAGGGATTAAAATAGGCCCATCTTCTAAATGTAATTCGATGTGAAATTCCTCATCCTTCAGGTTAAGGGTATGTACTAATTGGTAATTTGCTTTCATAATTAGTTGATTTTAAAGGTTAACAATTAACGTTTACCAGTTACATGAATAGCAAGGGACAGTATACCGATGGCCCCAAGAATAAGGCTACTGAAGGCCACAGCCCCGCCTAATACCACAAGAGAAATAACAATACCGTAGATGGTGGTTCTTTTAGAAAAACCGGCTTTGATTGGAGTGTTCATACATTTGGAGTTTTAGAGTTTAAAATAAAATTAGCCACTCTATCGCTGGTGGCCCGCGCCTGCCCTGAACTGTCAGGAAACAGAACAGTTATTTGCCAACGTCTTTAACCTCTGTATATAGGTTTCGTTACGATTATGCTTAATAGTCGCCTTGACTGTAACCACCTTATTAACCGGTGGTGTACCGCCTTTATATGTCACAAGGTTGCCGTTATTGTCTACGTAATTAACTATATGCAATGTGCCATAGTCAGAAGGAAGCATCTTATGCTTAATCTCGGTAAGCGTCAAAGTAAGACGCTCTCCATCGTTGTAGAAAAGGCCTTTTTTGCTGCCGATCTCATCATGCCACTTTGCCAAACCTTTTGGCATCCATTTCCGTTTAACCTCCTTGAACTTAATCGGAGTGTCTGCATACTCGTCCGAGATAGTTTCCTGAACGGGAACTTTTTCCATCCAGTCACGGCGTACCAACTCCCCGAGGTCAATTAACCTCCTGCGGGCATATACTCTACGCCGGGAAGTACTTTCCGATTTCATCGCACGATTAAGCTGCCAAACTACGTCTTTCCAGCCTTTGTCGTCCTGTGCATTACGCTGCCCTATTGTGTAGTCGTAGACGGCAATAGTACCGGCATTAACGCCTTCGTCAAATATTGCCCGGCCTTCTGTTATGTAATCACCCGCGGTTCTTATATCCTGCCCTTTCATACGGCCAAACGTGAACGTATAATCCTTTGCCGCCTTAACCTCTTTTTCTTCAATAGGAACATCTATAACGAACCAAGACGCCCCGCGCAGGCCCAGATTTACATCATATTGCACCTCGGCACCCAACGCAGCAACCTTCGCCTTCGCAGCATCTAAGTCACGCGATAGATTGCGAAAGTATTGGTGTTCCGTTCTAGTGATCCATTTGCCGCGCTCAAGGACATTGTAAGTGTTCACTTCCCAAAGCGTGTAGAAAACCGTAGTAAAACCGATAGTAAGCATAATTGACAGTTTTTAGATATATAAAAATGATTTTTAAAAGCAAGCCTACTTTCTTACGATTTCGGCTTACTCAAGCTACGTTCGAGTAGAACAGTCTCTTTCCTCCTCCAAATTCATGATGTTGTCTACGAGTACTTTTTTCATTGTGCTTAGTTTTTTTTACTGAATTAAATAACTGATGTTTCTTTCTGATTAATACACAAATATACACCACGCCAAAACCATTTCCAAATATTAAACCAACTATTTTATAAATACTTCAAGTAATTGATTAAGGTCAACAATCAAGAGTTGTTCCCCATCCCCAAATATATAATGGCATTGCGCCTACCAGCCCAGCCGCCCCGAGATCGTGGCAGGAAGGCCCGCCGCGCGCCCTCTCCTGCTATTGTAGCCCCACATCCCCCAGCAGGCCTACCCTCCTTTCTATCCTCAAGGCTAACCACACAAAGCAAAGCCCATTTTCCCCATCACAAGCGCTACTGAGTCGCAAGGGCCAGCACTCTACCTTCCCAGCGCACAAGGCTAAGAACAGAGAGTCAGGGGCAGGGAGGGCCACCGCATTCCATGAGGAAGGCATAACAATCCTTTTTAAAGCAACCTTGTGGCGACTCAGGGGAAAAACGGCTTTCCTGATCGTAAAAACCCGGCGACCGCTGCCCGGCTCGAATCTACCGTCAGGGTCGCGCTGACACTCTTGGGGGAATATTTTTTTGATTAGGTAGAACTTTTGCCACACCTTTGTGGCTATGGAAGCATCGGTAAAAGATAAACAAGGCTCGAGCGGAGATTTGGTGGGATGGGAATCGGTGAAATTACCGGCGGCCATTGTTGCGAGAGCGCGGAAATTTAAGCAATCTTACGGGTTACCGGTGGGGCGTTTTTTTGAGCAGGTAGCTAACAAAGAGCTGGATAGAATCGATGCCGGGGAACATTGGATGTCTTACGCCGAATGGGTGGAATTGGAAAAACAAAAAGGCAACCGGAGATGAAGGAGGAACAAACCATAATGGGGTGGTTACGGAAGCGGGAAAATTTGAAAGAAGTAAATCCCCTTCATTACAGTTTTATCTACGGCGGTGTCCAGTGCTCAGGAATTATTACCATTCTTCCTGAAACCGACAGGTTGGATATATTTCCAGTTAATGACGCAGTAATGAATACGGATGTGGGGCAGATAGCTTGTGAGGTAAGACAGTTCTGCCGAAATGAACAATGGACACCTTGCGAAGGGTGGAAAAAGAAACAGCCATGATGCGTTTTATTAAGCAGCTTGTTTGTAAGCACCGATGGATACAAAAGGGTTTTTCTGTGGATAACGATGCCTTTCACTTCTCTGAATACCGGTGTCCGAAGTGCAAGAAAATTAAAACCAATTTTATTCAATGAACAACGATAGCCGCAAAGACCTGCCTACAAAAATAGATAGCAATCGGTACTATATTGAACCGTTAGAAGGGGATAATTTTAAAGCATGGGTGGTAGCGCATGATGTGCGGGTAGCGTTCTGGAAAGCCCATCCAACAGCCTACGAAATAACACGAGAGCAATACGGGGAGGTTTTGCTACGCATCAAAAAGCAGCAGGAAGAAAGCGGCCCCGGGATAGCACCATTGCAAACAGATATTCCCGCAGGAGAAATGGATTTATTGAGAGGTTTTAAAAAGGACTTATGAAAGCACAGCAACAAACCGTTACTAACGACCCAAAACCGGAACAACTGTAACCATAACACTTAAACCTGAAAACTAAAGCCTATGTCTAAATGTCAAAAGGTCTGCTATACCGATAGAAAGGAGGCCAAGAAACACGTTAAGGAAATGAACCGCAGCGGTAAACTAGAAAGACCCCTAACCAATGTGTATTATTGTTCCGATTGCCTTCATTGGCATGTAACCTCATCTCCCAAAATAAGCAGCCGGGATTATACCCGTAGGCTGAATAAACAAAAATAGTATGGGAGAAGTAGTCAGTGCTATTTTTGAAACCTTTAAGGCAAAGCGGTTTGATTTGACCGACGAAAAGAGGCTTCAGGGAGAAATATTTTTGGCCCTTCAATCCTGTATACAGAGCGATACAGTTCAAAAGGAATATACCTTAGATGACAAGAACAGGATTGATTTTCTTATTGGTTCGGTTGGTATAGAGGTAAAGATAAAAGGGTCTAAGAGAGATATTTATAAACAGTGTGAAAGGTATTGTGGATTCGATACCATCAAAGAATTGGTACTTGTCACTAACAAAAGTATGGGACTTCCGGGAAAAATAAATGGGAAGGATTGCTTTATAATAAAACTTGGGATGGCATGGCTATAAAGACGTACGGTAAGATCACCTTAAATGTAGAAAATAATCAATTCATAATTACCGAAGCCAAACCGCATGTCTGTATAAAAATAAAAGACATTTTCCAGCGTATTGGTAAAAGTGAAACCATATTCCGGTTCTATAATACACCTGAAAATTGCACGGATATTCTTTGGTTTATGGACAGGTATCCGATGGAAGTTTCTGAATTGTGTTTGAGTGTCCTTAATGGTGGTCGGTCAGAATTTAAAGACACCGCCGCCGAATTGGAACAAATACTTATTCCGGGATACACCCCCGCAGTAGTCGAACTTAAAGACGGTCACACAGCGCGCGGTTATCAACTTCAGGTAAAGGACTTTGATGCCAAACAACCCCGCTTTTTATTGGGCGATGATCTTGGTATAGGAAAAACACTTAGCGGCATATTGACGCTGATGAATCCCGGTAAGCTGCCTGCCGTGGTAGTTGTTCAAACCCACTTACCTAAACAGTGGATGAATGAAGGTATAAAGAAGTTCACAAACCTTTCCGTACATATCATTCAAAAGACGCGCCATTATGACCTACCCGCTGCCGATGTCTATATTATGAAATACTCCTGCCTTGCTGGATGGAGTAGTTTTTTCCCTACAGGTTTTTTTAAGTCGGTAATCTTTGATGAAATTCAGGAATTAAGGAGAAACGAAAGCGCCCGGTATCAGGGTGCAATGGTGCTATCCGAAAACGTTTCATCCTGTATTGGCATGTCAGCTACCCCAATATATAATTATGGTGACGAAATATACAATGTGCTGGATATAATAAAACCCGGCTGCCTAAGTGAGAAGTGGTCATTCCTTAGAGAATGGGCGGTACAATACGGGATGCACTATAAGATAAAAGACCCGATAGCTTTGGGAACATATCTGCGCGACAGTTACCTTTTTCTCCGGCGTACTCGTAAAGATGTTGAACGAGAATTGCCGCCACTCAATACGATTGTATATACGGTAGGCTACGACGAACAGGAAGTAAAGAGATCGGAAGAACTCGCAAAGCAACTTGCCCTCAAAGTGGTAAGCGGTTCATTCGTTGAACGCGGTCAGGCCGCCCGGGAATTGGATGCGATGGTACGTCACCAAACCGGCGTATCAAAAGCAAGGGAGGTTGCGGCCTTCGTCAGGATATTGCTGGAAAACAATGAGCCAGTAGTATTGGCCGGGTGGCACCGGGATGTGTACGGGATATGGGAGGCCGAACTTTGGGACTTCAATCCCGTCTTTTATACTGGCACCGAATCCCCGAAACAAAAGGAAGAAGCCAAAGCGTTATTTATTTCCGGTAAAACAAACCTATTCATTATTAGTCTACGATCTGGCATTGGGCTGGACGGCCTGCAACATTGCTGTAAGACGGTGGTTATCGGGGAACTAGACTGGTCGCCACAGGTTCACAACCAAGTTGTCGGCAGGGTGGACAGAGACGGCCAGCAAGACCAAGTAACAGTATATTACCCAGTAAGTGAATACGGCTCCGACCCCGTAATGATCGACGTGTTGGGCCTTAAATCCTCTCAGGCGCACGGTATAATCAACCCGTTAACCGCCATTCCCGAACAGCATACAGACGAAAGCCGAATAAAGAAACTGGCTGAATACTTCCTTAATAAAAAGAAGCAGTAGCTATTTGTGCATCCACAGGCTTGCCACGGCTAAAGCGCTCCAACTGTGTTTGCTTATCCCTATCCTGTTTTTCTTCCCCGGCTTTTAGTATCTTTATATAGACCACGCTACGAAATAGTAGCCGAAGCGTGATTGATCATTCACTCCAAAAGGGTAATCGGTAGCTACTATCTGCTGGTTGCCCTTTGTTTATTTTATGAACTACGGCATAAGGATTGAGTACAAAGAGCCGGGGCACAAGCTCATGAAGGGGATTTACAAGTTGACCATCGGCGGTAAATATTACATCGGGAAGGCAAAACGCTTATGTAAACGGATGTACCAGCACCAAGCCGGGATTAACGGCTGTTTAAGGTCATTTTCAATGCCAAAGTCACGGGATGCCCACTATTGGAGGATAGCCCGATATCTTCACGAAAACCCAAAGATTGATACTATCTATGTGGAAATGATCTGCCTATGTGTTACGGCTAAGGACTTGGCGTTAATGGAGCACACCTTTTTATCAGACGCCAAAGACGATCCCGATTGTTTAAACGGCACATTTTCCCGAAGTAATGCCTATCTGGACGACGAAGATGTTTGGGTGGCAGAAATAATAGAGCGCATTCTGTATTACTACGACCCCAATAATCCTACGGTTAAGTATCATCAATATACAGCCCTTCGTGCAAACGGAGATTTCGCAACTCCAAAACCAATCAAGGCAAGTGGCTAAGAGGTTCCAAACATATTTCGGGGTGTCCATCCCGCCATTTAAGGAGCGCAAGTTAGGCGCAGGCTCCATTACGATCCGGTTCGTCCTGACCGGGAAAGTCCCCTCAAAGAAGAACAATACTATGGCCGTTTCCGTGCGCAAGGATGCCCGGAAGTTTATCAACGACATATTCACTGCCCGGGGAACGATAACCAAAGGAGAGGCCCACGCAGCCATTAAGAAGGTATTCGCAAAGGTTCGCCCCAACCAAGACTATCAGGATTTCGTAGATAAGCAAAAGCCAGTCATTCAGGCGCAGGCTTTGTACTGGTCAAACCGGCTACAGGCCAAGGGGCTTATCTTCCCGCTCCCAAAGGCCACAATGAGCGTAAGGTTCTACTTTAACAACCGGTACATACAAGACACGGTAAACAAACAGCAGTCCATCCAAGACCTTCTCATTGCGTCTCAGGTCATTGCCAACGATGACTACGCCACCCTTAACCCGATACATGCAGCTTCAGCATGCTATTACGAGGAGATAATAGAGGGCATTACATTCATCAGCCTCTCTTTTCGACTGTAACCCATTTTTCAATTGACCTACTGTAGGTGTTGGGCATCTTAGCTTAATGCCTTTCCGTGTTCTATGCCCTATTTGGGATTTAAAGGTATAAGCCGTTTGCCAAGATTTGATGTCGTCTCTCTTTTTGACATCTTGTTTTAATTTTGATTACTCTTGAAATCGTCGAATTTATTTAAAATAAA
>OBJR01000039.1_pt1 | contig 15079 bp, 7 predicted proteins | sample 1519711 | NCBI WGS metagenome assembly OBJR01 (sample SAMEA3235155, study PRJEB22506) | soil metagenome | biome: Forest; feature: Temperate coniferous forest; material: soil | place: Canada | collected 2011-06-18 | depth 0.2 m | reverse complement strand
AACGGTTATCGAATTAACATCGTGGACACTCCGGGCCACGCCGATTTTGGCGGTGAAGTCGAGCGCATCATGAAAATGGTCGATGGCGTCCTGCTGGTAGTGGATGCGCACGACGGACCGCAGGCGCAGACGCGTTTTGTGCTGCGAAAGGCGATGGAAAATAAAGCCAAGCCGATTGTCGTTATTAACAAAATCGACCGCGAAAACGCGCGGCCGCATCAGGTGCTGGATATGGTCTTCGATTTGTTCGTCGAGCTAAAGGCCACCGATCTGCAATTGGACTTCCCCGTGGTTTATGCCAGCGCGAAAAACGGTTTCGCACTGCGTGAGCTGCACGAAAACAATGAAGACATGACGCCGCTTTTTGAGGCGATCGTGAAACATGTCCCGCCGCCAACAATTTCAGCGGACCCATTTTTTCAAATGCTCGTTTCCAATCTTGATTACAGCGATTATCTCGGACGAGTTGCGCTGGGACGGATCGTGAGCGGGCGCGTTAACGTGGGCGATTCGATCGTTTGCATTCACCGCAATGGCGAACGCGAACGCGCAACCGTGACGACGCTTTTTACCTATACCGGATTGCAGCAGGTCGAAACTAAACACGCCAGTGCCGGTGACATTGTTGGGCTTACCGGCTTTGAAGAAATTTTTATCGGCGAAACGCTGACGGATCGCGAGGAACGCGCCCCGTTACAATTTGTGGACATCGATCCGCCGACGATCCGGATGCGAATTCTGGTCAATGATTCGCCCTTCGCGGGGCGGGAAGGAAAGTTTGTTACCGCCCGCCACATCAAAGAGCGACTCGTGCGCGAGACGCGCACCAATGTTTCGTTAGAGGTGAGTGAAACAGAAACAGCCGGCGCCTTCGAAATCAACGCCCGTGGTGAAATGCAGATTGCAATCCTGGTGGAGCAAATGCGGCGCGAAGGTTACGAGCTGATGGTCTCGCGCCCGGAAGTGATTTTTCGGCGCGACGCCGATAGCAATCTGCTCGAGCCGATCGAAAATCTTTATGTCGAAATTCCGAATGACAATGTCGGGGATGTGATGCAATCACTCGCCGGCCGCAAAGGCGAGGTCGTGGGGATGGATCATCACGCGAATCGCGTTTCCATCGAAGCAGTCATTCCCACTCGTGGCCTGATTGGATTCGAAACGGATTTGGTGAACTTGACCCGCGGGGAAGGATTAATGAGCCACTTGTTTCGCGAATACGCGCCGTTCAAAGGAGAAATCCAAGGGCGTAACCGCGGGGTGATGATTTCGATGGAGCCGGGGACGAGCACCGCCTACGCGCTCAATAATATTCAAGCGCGCGGAAAATTATTTGTCGACCCGCAGGAAGAAATCTACGCGGGCATGATTGTGGGTGAAAACGCCCGCCCGGAAGATTTGCCGGTGAACCCGTGCAAGGCAAAACATCTAACGAATATTCGCAGCCAGGGTGAAGGCAAAGGCATTCAGCTGGAAGCGCCGCTAAAGATGAGTCTCGAGCGCGCGATCGAGTACATCGACTCGGATGAATACGTCGAAGCCACGCCAAAATCGCTGCGTTTGCGCAAACACATTCTGGACGCGACCGCACGGAAGCGAGCTGCGTCAAATGCAGCTTAAGAGTGCTCCGTTTCTTGCATTTCCTGTTCGGGAAACGCCTGCTTAAAGTTTTCAAACTCCGATCTGCTGTTCGGCCGATCGGCCTTCGTCGCGCGATGTTTTTATTGGCACGGAGCAACCGAAAACCTTACAAAAACGTAAGGTAAAAAGCTCTTGACCCGTCGCAAGAAGGAGGACGAATCTGATTCTTCACTTCAAACCTCATTTCTGTTCTTGATACAAAAATTTATGAAAAATGCTCACTGGTTTACTCGTCTTCTGTCTCAGCTCCGTATCGCAATCGCGGTCCTGCTCATTTCCGCGGCCGCCGCAATGGCGTTCGTCGCGGCAAAAACATCCACATCCACTAATCACGCAAAGATATCCATGAGCGCCTTCAGGGCGCGCCATGGAGACGTAGACGTGTTCGAGACCTCCCTTGGGGCGACTCGAAGTGGCGAGCCGGAGTCGAGCAAGAAAATCCATAATGGTCGTGCCCAACAGGCTTACGACGACCGGGCCTACCCCAGGAAGTGGATCGAGGCTACTCAGCAGATCACTTCTGCGAACGCTGCCAAACAGATCGCCAGTCTGGCACCTCTCCTTGCGGGACCCTGGAGCGCTCTCGGCCCGAATGGCGTCGCCGCAGACGCCTTGGTTGCGTCCGAGTCCACCGGTGCTACAAAGGGGACGATTTACTCCGGGCGAGCGACTGCAATCGCCGTATCTCCTTCCTGCAATCCAGCGGGCTGCACCCTGTTCTTAGGAGCCGCAGGTGGCGGCGTGTGGAAAACGACCAATGCTCTAGCAGCTAGTCCGACCTGGACTCAAGTGAGCGACGGACCTAGCGGAATTCCATCAAATGCCATCGGTTCGATTGTGTTTGATCCGAGTAACGCGAACACGATCTACGTGGGAACCGGTGAGCCGAATGGCTCGTCTGACTCGGAGGCCGGCGTAGGTCTCTACAAGTCAACTGACGGCGGCACCACATGGTCGCTTGTCGGGGGGAGCACCGCAGGGACCGCCCCCTGCGCCTCCAATCCTGCATCGTTCACGTGTCCGGTTGCCACGGGCCGTTCGATCGGTGCAATCGCTGTAGATCCCGCTAACGCCAACCACATCTTCATTGGGACCGACGTAGCACGCCATGGGTCCTCATCAGTCAACGGCGGTCGCTTCACGCCGCCCGGCTCGGCGCTCATCGGTCTCTACGAGTCAAGTGATGGCGGCGCAACCTTCTCCCCGATGGTGATCCTCACCCAGGACGCGGTGAACCCGGCAAGCCCCAACGGCAGCGACTTTTTCCGCGGCGGTTGCTCGGATATAGAGTTGTATCGCGCTGGAACCGAGACGCAGGTTTACGCTGCGTTCTTTGACTATGGCGTCTTCCGCAGATCGGCAACGCTGGAGAGCGGAAACAGCACCTTCAAACAGATCTTTAAGTCGGCGGGCAATGGCACGGTTGCAAACTCATTGGCTTCGCGGACCGAGTTCTCGCTGGCCCCGATCACGACTGGGCCTAATAACGGGAACCTGCGCATCTACGTCGGCGACGCCGGCAGCGGGCCGGCGGACTTTTATACGGTCGCCAACGCCAATGTGACGGCGGCGACGTTGGTCGGCGGGAACAACGGTGGCTGGACGAAGCGATCCAGTTCAACGAACGGCACGCCCGGCTTCGGATCGTTCAACTACTGCACCGGCCAGTGCAGCTACGATATGCCGGTCTTCTCCCCCCCGGGTTCGCCGGACATCGTTTACATTGGTGGCGCCTCGCAGTACAGCGAGCTTGGCGGTCGGTCGAATGGCCGCGACGTTCAGCGCTCTCAGGATGCTGGCGTTAATTTCACTGATATGACGGCGGACGCCACCGGGGCGGGTGGACAGCCCGGAATAGGCAACCACCCGGACCAGCATGCGCTAGCGACGGCCCCCCGGCTGCCAAACACGCTGTTCATCGCAAACGACGGCGGTCTCTGGCGTGTCAACGGGGATGCGGGGGGCGTGGGGAATGGATTCACGGACATGTCCGGCCAGTGCGCGTCGCGCGCGTCTGCTGGAATTATTACGACGGCAGACGACCTAATCGACTGTCAGCACTGGCTCTCAAAGGTGCCGGCGACGATCACGTCGATGAACGCGGGCCTCGAGACGCTCCAGTACCAGAGCCTGTCGGTCAACAAAAACGCGGCCAACGACATCATGGGCGGGACACAGGACAACGGCACGCACGCCTCCAATCCGGGGAGCTTCAACCCGAACAGTTGGTTCGTGACCATCTTTGGCGATGGCGGCCAGTCTGGTGTCAATGTCGGCAATTCCGAAATCCGGATGCACACGTTCTTCAGCGCTCCGGGACTGACGCAAATCGACGTAACCTTTCGTGGTACCCACCCGACGGTTAATAGCGAGACTGGGTGGAACTGGATCGGGGACCCAGGCACTTTGAGTGGCGAGAACGTGTCCTTCTACCTCCCACTAATCGCGGACCCGAAGGTGGACGGCACGTGGTTTTTCGGTGCGCAGCACGTCTGGCGGACGCAGGACAATGGTGGTAATCAAGCGTTTCTGGAGACGAACTGCAGCGAGTTCGTCAACGGTTTGCAATTCACCGGGGCCTGCGGCGATTGGGTGCCGCTCGGCAAGGACCTTTCCGGCACTTCCTTTGGGAAGGACAAAGCGCCTGGCCAGTACATTGTCGCAACAGTGCGGGCGCCAAGTGACACTAGCACTCTGTGGGTCGGACTAAGGCGCGGACGCGTGTTCGTCTCGTCAAATGCCGATAAACCGAACGCGAACGTCGCCTTTTTCCGCATCGACACTTCATCTACACCGGAGCGTTTCGTGAGCGGGATCGCGGTTGATCCGGCGGACCCGAACCACGCCTTCATCTCGTTCTCCGGCTACAACGCGTACAACCCGACCCAACCGGGGCATGTGTTCGATGTTCATTATAATGCAATGGGTCACACGGCGACCTGGACGAATATCGACGGTACTAACCTCGGCGACCAACCGGTCACCGGCATCGCCTACGACTCGGTCACGGGCAATCTCTTCATCTCGACCGACTTTGGCGTCCTTGTACGGAGTGGCTCGTCCTGGGTTCCGGCTGCGAGCGGTCTGCCGCCAGTGGCAACCTACGGGCTGACGTTCGACTCCGTCAACCGGTTGCTCTACGCGGCGACGCACGGCCGCAGTGCCTATCGTCTGAGCGTGCCGTAGAAGTTGGTTTCGTAAATGGGCGGGATAGGTTAAAATCTATCCCGCCTATTTTATTTCATGAGCTAAGCGATGCTTCTCAAGTATTTGATCTCAGGTTGTCTCTTTTTGATTCCGATCGGTTGCGTTGCGTCGGATAACGCTGTGGCGCCGGGGTTCCTGGAAGGACATCTAAAGATTCGCTCACCCAATCCAGTCGATCGCGGCGATGAAAACGCGGCGACGGTAATGCCGGAAAACTACGGTGAATATCCACTGCTTGTCTTGAGTAAGCACGACAGAAAAGAAGTCGCACGCGTGACTGCGGACGAGAATGGAAACTATCACGCCGCGCTGCCGCCAGGCGATTATGTTCTTGAGGTGCAGGGGCGGCCGCGTACGCACCTGCGCGGGAAGGCGCAACCATTCACGGTTGTCTCGAATCGAACTGTCCGCGTCGATATGGATATTATTGCCGTGGACCAGTGGCGAGCTGGGTCGACGCAATCGTTTCGGCCTGATTGATAAATCGGGTCAGTTGCGGTTAAATTAACGACGTTAGTTCGCTTCCTCGTTAGTCTCTTGCGAGGCGCTGTTTCAACTCTACAGCTTTTTGCTCAGGCAACTTCAGATCAAGAAAGCATAACTCCGCGTTATGGCGGGACACAGCAAATGGTCGAAAGTCAAGCGTTTCAAAGGCGCCTTGCAGTGTACTTTTCCAACAGGTTCTTACGATCCAATCGCAGGCTCGCTGCTTTTGTGGTTGCGCCCGTCATGGCTCTTCACGCTGTTGTCGCAGGGCCGGACGAGCGCAGGCAGACTGAAACGCGAATCGTCACGTCATCTATGATGGCGCCGCTCTCAACAACAGGAGAAACTCCACCCATGAAAGGACAAGTGCCGCAAGCAATCCTCGATCCAATCCTGAAGGAGGCTGCCGCGTTGGCCAAGTTGGATCGCGAGCAACTGGTGATCGTGCGCGCGGCGCCGGTGATCTGGAACGACGGGTCGCTTGGCTGCCCGGAACCGGGAATGATGTACACGCAAGCTCTCGTTAACGGTTATTGGGTGGTGATCGATGCGGCGGGCCAGAAGTACGACTTCCGCGTCGGCAGCCGAGGTAATTTCCGATTGTGCCCGGCTGGCCAAGGCCATCCGCGATCACAGGCTGGCGCAAACTAACTCCAGGCGCGGCCGCTTGCCGCCGCGAACGGTTGGAGCGACGGGTCGCTACCCAGACTGGGATGTGGTACGCCCCAGCGCTTCGCTGGCTAACGACTATTGGATATTAATTGATGCAGCGAGTCAAACATACGACTTCCGCGTGGATCGCAGCGGCAGACTCCGATCTTCCGTGCGGCCGCTCGGCCTTCGGCGCGCGATATTTTTATTGGCACGGAGCAATGGAAAAACATTACGAAAACGTAATGATAAAAAACTCTTGACCCGTTCTAAGAAGGAGGACGAACCTGATTCTTCATTTCAAACCTCAGTTCTTTTCTTAATACCAAAATCTATGAAAATTCCTCGTCGTTGGTTTAGTCGTTCAAATTTCGTTCTCTCGCATCTACGTACCGCAACCGCAGTGACGCTAATCTCTGCCGCAGCGGCAATGGCTTTTGTCGCTGGGGGCGACAGGCTCGCTACCGTCGGCAGACCGTCGAGTCAGCCCTCGCAGGACCGCGAGGCCAAAGGTAAGATGGGCGGCGACCCGGACGCAGTACTGAGAAGCGCCCGCACTACACCGGGCGAAGGTCCGGTAGGCTTGTACGAGGCGTACAAATCCGCGGTGCGAACCTATCCAGCCAACGTGATCCCGCCGTCGATGGTGCAGAAGGCAAAGAACACCTTTCTCAAGATCGCCAAGCAGGGCGACCCGAAGAACAATAACTTCTGGCAGGCGTATGCGCCCCTGAGTGTCGCCCAGCAGCCGGGCGTGCTCGCGTTCTCCGGCGCGACCGACACCACAGCGAGCCGGACGACGGCAATGCTCATCGCCCCGACCTGCGTCCCGGGCAACTGCCGCATGTGGGTCGGTGTGTCCGGAGGTGGGGTGTGGCGGACGGAGGACGCACTTGTGGCAGATCCGCAGTGGAAATGGTTGAACGGCGACTTGGCGCAGAACTCTGTAGGGACGATGGCAGCCGACCCGAACGACTCGACCGGGAAGACGATTTATCTTGGAACGGGCGAGGCCAACCGGTGCAGCTCCGGCTGCGAGGCCGGCGTCGGTATCTACAAGACTACGAACGGCGGCGACAGCTGGACGAAGCTCGCAGACACGTGCGTGAGCAACGCGACCTACACGTGCGCGACGCCGGGGCAGGACGCGTTCCTCGGGCGCGGGATCAGTAAGATCGTGATCGATCCGACGAACCCGAACCACATCTTCGTCGGCTCCGCGCAGGGCGTGCGCGGGCTCTCGCACGTGATCGGCAACGGCGGCACGACCCGGCTCGAACCCGGCGCGAACCTGCCCGGCGTCTACGAGTCGACGAACGGAGGCCAGAGCTTCACGCAGGTCTGGAACGGCAACAGCAACACGTCGTTCGGGGTGACCGACGTCGAGCTCGACCCGCTCGATCCGACCACGGTCTATGCCGCGGCGTTCGACGCGGGCCTCTGGCGCCGCTCGCCCGCGCTCGATGGCTCGTCGACGCCGACCGACTTCCATCAGGTGTTCGCGCCGCGCTTCCCGGGCGGAGGAACCGACCGGACACGGGTCGCGGCGACCGTGAAAAATGGGGCGACGCGCCTCTACCTGACCGAAGGCACGGCGAACGGGGGCGGGATCCTGTCCCCGACGGCCGCGGAGTTCTGGCGGACAGACAACGCGAACCAGCCGGCCGCGACTCTGCTCGCCTCCCAGGCAGCGGGTGTGACCGAGCCGGCCGGCAACGGTAATCCGTTCCCGGCGACGTACAACACCTGGCAGCGGTTGACGTCGCAGGCGACCTCGAGCCCGTACTTCGCCACGGACGACTTCTGCACCGGCCAGTGCTGGTACGACTCGGACGTCTACACGCCGAAGGCGATGCCCGACACCGTTTACGTGATCGGCTCGTACCTGTACGGCGAGCTGCCGTGTAACACGAAGGGCGTTGGCTGCGGGAACGGGCGCTCGAACGGGCGCGCGGTGCTCTACTCCGACACCGCGGGCGATCCCGACTCGGCGAACAACAACCGTACATTCACGGACATGACGTACGACAACCAGGACAACCCGGCGAGCTGGTGTGCGCTGGCGGGGATCTCGCCATGCCTGAGAGCACCGAACGCGATCCACCCCGATCAGCACACGATCGTGATCAACCCCGACAGCCCGACGCAGATCTTCGAGGGCTCTGACGGCGGCGTGATCCGCACGGACGGGACGTTCGCGAACACTTCCATCCAGTGCACGACCGAGCGGACGCTCTCGCCTGGAAGCACGCTCGCGTGCCAGCGGCTGCTGTCGCGGATCCCGAACAAGATCACGCACATCGGCAAGGGGATCGGGCAGACGCTGCAGTTCATCAACGTTGCGATCAACCCGAGCAACCCGTGCGACGTTATGGGCGGTACGCAAGACAACGGCACCTGGTCGGCGCTCGGTTGCACGACGAGCACCTTGCCGCAAATTATCTACGGCGATGGCGGCAACGCCGGCTTCGACGCCACAAATTCGACGTGGCGTTGGAACGAATTCACGAGCGGGTTCTCCGACTCGAATTTCCGCGACGGCGATCCGACGAAGTGGGTGATCACGTCCGCGCCGATCGTTCGGAGCGGCGAGGCGGTCGCGTTCTACTGGCCGCAGGTCGGCGACCCGAACCCGGCGCCAGGCACGCACCCGATCTACTCGGGCGCGCAGCACGTCTGGCGCACGTGGGCGTTCGGGGCGGGCCACACGTTGGTTCCGCAGCAGACGACGCCCGACATCTCCTTCTACGAGGCGAATTGCCAGGAGTTCACGGTTTCGGGGGCGGATCCGAACTGCGGTGACTATCAGCCGCTCGGCGGCCCGCAGGGCTCCAACAATACGGGTGACCTGACCGGCACCGTCTATGGGGCCGATCGGACGGGCGGCTCGATGTCGTGGCTCGCCCGCAACAAAGCCGACCACGGGACGCTGTGGGCCGCCACGTCGGCCGGTCGCATCTTCGTGACGCACAATGCTGATGCCAGCGACCCAGCGACTGTGTCCTGGCACCGCATCGACAACGCGACCTCGCCGACGAGGTTCCCGAGCTCGATCTATCCGGATCCGGCGAACGTGAACCATGCCTGGGTCACGTACTCCGGTTACAACGCCGTCACGCCGGCGACGCCCGGCCATGTCTTCAATGTCCTCGAGAACGGTTCGGCTCCGGGTTCGGGCGCGTTCACGAACCTGAACGTGGAGGCCGGCACGGCAAGTTTCCCGACACCGACGAACGACGGCGACCTGCCGGTGAACGATATCGTGCGCGACGACGCAAAGGGGATGTTGTATGTCGCCACCGACTTTGGCGTCCTGCGTGGCGACCAGGATGGCACGGGCGGCTGGCACGTGACCAAGGGCCTGCCGCGCTTCGAGATCACGCACCTCGAAATCCAGCCGTCGGCCCGGGTTCCGACCTGCGTCGGGGTCCCAAAGAAGGGGTGTCAGACTCAGATTTACGCAGCGACACACTCGCAGGGCATATGGAAGTTGCCTCTGGGCGCGCCGGCACAGTAACAGCTGTTTATTGATTGTGGAGAGAGGGCCGCGCTGAGCGGCCCTCTTCGTTTTTGGTGCGGTCGTTGAAAAATCGGGCGTGATACTGAAAGCTATCTGCCTAGTCTTTGGTCGTAATGTCATTGATCACCAACTCCGTGGCGGCTGCTAGCATTTTTCTAATACTGGCCGGCACTGCGTCCATTAAAGCCGCGCCGCAAGGGTTCGTGGAGGGGCATTTGAAGATTGTCGTGATCAGGGCTGTCGAACCTGATAACGGGCCGCAGCCGGCGCCAGAAACTTATGCCCAGTACCCGCTGATCGTCTTGAGTCAGGATGAAAAAAAAGAAGTCGCGCGGTTGACTGCAGACAAGTCTGGAAACTATCGCGTCGCGCTGCCGCCCGGCGCTTATATTCTTGCTGTGCAAGAACGCCCATCAGAAGAACGCGCCGCGGAACGCATCCAGGCGAACCCGCAACCATTCACGGTTGTCTCGAACGAAACTGTTCGCGTCGATATGACGATCTTCATAGGACCTGCTAAGGGCCAAGCTTCCGCATACTCGGGTTAGGTTGGTCTGCAAATCGGGCGAGATAGTGAAAACTATCCCGACTAAGTTTCTTGCGCTCATGTCGTTAATCGCAGATTTCTTGGTCGCTGTCTGCACTTTTCTGATGCCGGCCGCGACCGCATCGATTAGCGCAGCGACGCAAGGTTTGATGGAGGGGTATTTGAAGATTGTCTCGATGAGGGAAGTTGAGCTTGCCGACGGAACGCCAGCTCCTGTCACCGCTGAAAACTACGCCGACTACCCGCTCATCGTCTTGAGCCAGGACCGGAAACAAGAAGTCACGCGCGTGACTGCGGACGGAAATGGAACTTATCGCGCTGAATTGCCGCCGGGCGATTACGTCTTGGACCTTCAACACCGTCCTCGTGGGCGCGCTCGGGCAACACCGCGACCGTTCACGGTGGTTTCGGGTCAAACCGCCCGAGTCGATATGAATATTGACACGGGCATCCGATAGCGAGCATCGCCGAATTGATTCGGCTACGGTTTGATCAAATCAGCAAGTCGGCTTCTTCGGTAGATTTCTTTTCAAAGGCGCGCCCGACGTGGATTTCTTCAGAGATAAGCCACCAGAAATACTAAAAAAAGTCTTGACCCGACCCAAGAATAAGGGGCAATCTTGCCTTCGCATTTTAACGGGTACTCCTCCATACGGAATCTACGAAAAATTATTGCCAACCAATTAGCTTAAGTGCACGGGAATCGCGGGATCGCTTCTGTTCATCGCCTCTCCTATCTTGCGGCTTAAAGAAAATAAGTTTTTCCGAAAATCGAGAAAAATTTCTTGATATTTTCCTTTTGCTTCGGAAAATGTGCGGACTGTTTTGCTGATCAATTTAAAAACCCAAAATCCAACCCAAACCTAGAACTCAAAACTAAATGAAATCCCATTCCAGGCTTACTCAGCCAAACTCGATTCGTTCATACGCGCGAACCACGATCGCTGCCGCGCTTCTCATCCTCGGTGCGGCGATGTTCTCCGTCTCGGCCGGCGGCGGCGGCTCACCCAACGCTTCGACCGACAACTTCCAAAAGCGCCCTGCGGTCGACAAAAGTAGCGTGATGGTCCAGCTCAAGGGGGATCCGGTAAGCACAAATTCCAGCACGAAGCCAGCTCAGGGTAAGAAAATTGATTTCAACGGCGACAAGGTGAAGTCATATCGCGCCCAGCTCTCTGCGCAACGCAACGATTTCAAAAATTGGCTGAAGACCTACGCGCCCAATGCGAAAGTAACTAGTCAGTACGATATTTCCCTCAACGCGGTAGCTGTCCAACTGAACGGGACATCGCTGGACACGATCAAAGGCGCACCCATGGTGCAGCAGGTCCAGTACAATCTGCTCTACCATCCTGATCTGAGCGAGAGCCATAAGATCATCAATGCGGGCGGCGCCTGGGCCGCGGCCGGCGGCAGGTCAAACGCGGGACGTGGAATCAAGATCGGCGATATCGATACAGGGATCGACGAAACTCATCCCTTCTTCGATCCCGCTGGCTTCACCTATCCCTCGACTGGCGGACCGTGGCCGAAGTGCGACGCAGCCGACAGCACAACTCATAAAGCGAATCAGAACTGCGAGCACGTCACGCACAAGGTCATCGTTGCCAAAGTCTTCAACAACAAGCTGAACCAGAATGGCTTCGACGCGACAGCCGTCCAGGACCACGGCACCCACACCGCTGGGATCGCGGCCGGCGTCACCGGCAAGACCGCGGTGGTGAACGGCGTCAGCATCAATGACATGTCCGGGATAGCTCCGGGAGCGTGGCTCGGTAACTATAACGTTTTCCCTGGCGACGTTCTCGACGCCCGCAGCGAAGACATTCTCAACGCGGTCGATGCCGCAATTGCGGACGGAATGGACGTCCTCAACCTGTCGCTTGGCGGCGGATTTCATGGTAACAACGACCTCTTGGCGATCGGTCTCGACAATGCAGTGGAAGCAGGTGTTACCGTTGCCGTGGCTGCCGGCAACAGCGGCCCTGGAGGCGGCACCGTTGAGTCGCCTGGACGCGCCCGCAATGTCATTACGGTTGGCGCGAGCACAAACCAGCACTTCGTCGGCCAGCCTCTCACGTTTCCGGCGGGTGGCGGCGGCACGACTGTAGGCGCCGCCATTGGGGACTTCGACCCCTTGCCAACGGGTTCCTACGAGTTGTTCGATACCCATTCCGACGGGTGCGGCAGCGTTTCAACCGACGCGGCTGACAAGCTTGCGATCATCGATCGCGGGACGTGCACGTTCAGCCAGAAAGTTGCCAACGCCAACCAAGCCGGTGCTGTAGGCGTGATCATAGTCAACAATGTCGCCGGGGACCCTACCGCCATGGCCCGCACCGCCGGCTTTGACGATGATATCCCGGCGGTCATGATCGGTCTGAGCGAGGGAGCCGCGTTGCGCGCTTCCGGAGCAACCACGGCCTCAGCAGTCGCCACGTTCCAAGAGTTCATTACGCCCGCAAACAAGGACATCCTCGCCGGCTTCAGCAGCCAGGGCCCAACGAACGTCGACTTTGGCCTCAAGCCTGACCTTACCTCGGTCGGCGTCAATGTCCTCAGCTCGATTAGTTGTGTGGGCAAACCCGCCACCTGTCCGGGCGACGGTACCGGCTGGGCCTTTTTCAGCGGCACATCGATGTCGACGCCACACATTGCCGGCTCAGCAGCCGTGCTACTGGATCTCTCCAATAAGGATTGGTCGCCCGCACGGATTAAGTCAGAGCTCGTCAACCGAGCTGATCTGGTTGTAAAAGATGCCAAGACCGGCCTCCATGACGTTGGACCCACAGCGCAAGGTGCCGGCCGCGAGAATCTCTCCCACGCGGCGAGCGGAACGACTTGGTTAAGCCCCGCTTCAGCGGTTTTCGGGAAGGTACCCGCGAGCTCTCCAAGGTCCGTTGTCATCACTGTCTTTAATCCAACCGCGAACACGCAGAACTTTACGGTCAGCGAGTCGCAGTTTGTGCCAAGCACGTTCGGCGACACAGTATCGAGCATCTACGGCGCGGGCACCATCGTGAGCGGTGATCCCCGAATCTCGGTCGTCAACAGCTTCTCAGTTCCGGCGGGAGGCTCATACGACCTCACCGTCACGCTCAACCCCGGCTCTAGGGGGACTGTGCAAGGTTGGATCAACCTTAACGGCGCAGGCTCGAACGACCTCCACTTCGCTTACTTCGCGCACGTGGGCCCGTAAGGCACTAACAGGAATAATCGGGACATAAGTTCTACAAGACAGGGACGCGGCGAGCCGCGTCCCTGTTTTTTTGTCCGCGAACGCAATCCATGAATTGCACATAAGGAAGACGGGCCTCCGGCCTGTCCGGCAAACAGGCTTCCAGCCTGTTAAGATTTCTGTAGCGCCGGTCTACTCGTCTCGCCTTAGTGGACGGAGGCGGATGACCGCCGGACATTTCTTCCGTACAGCAAAGGCTTGAAGCCTGTGTAGCGCACTTGGATCCGTGTTCGTGCAAATTAGGACAGAAGCATACGTCCTTCGTGTGTTGACAAACCGATTCCGTTACAGTTGAATTGAGTTGGTTAGTCCGCCTCCTCGGTAGATTTCTCTTCGAGGCGCGCCCGTTCCCGAATCAGCGGTTTTCTGGCCAGGCGACTTTCACAGGAATTATTCGCCCCGAATTTTATGGCGGGACACAGCAAGTGGTCGAAGGTAAAACGCTTCAAAGGCGCTATTGACGCCAAGCGTGGTCAGATTTTCAGCAAGCTTTCGAAAGAGATTTCGATTGCGGCGAAAAGCGGTGGGGGAGATCCCAATGGGAATCCGAGATTGCGCAGCGCCATCCTGGCAGCACGTTCAGCCAGCATGCCCAACGACAACGTCGAGCGTGCCATCAAACGCGGCACAGGCGAAGGCAGCGACGCGCAACACTTCGATGAAATCACCTACGAAGGGTACGCCCCCGGGGGCGTAGCAGTCATCGTGGAAGCGGCGACTGATAATAAGAACCGCACCGCGGCCGAAATCCGCAGCATCTTCACAAAAAACCACGGTAATCTTGGATCGAGTGGAAGCGTTTCCTACATGTTCCATCGCAAGGGTCAGATTATCGTTCCGCGCTCTTCCATCGGCGAAGAGCGAATTTTTGAGCTGGCCCTTGAGGCGGGAGCGGAGGAGTTGACAAACGAAGAGGATGCGTATCTTATCATCACTGCTCCCGATCAGCTCTATGCTGTAGCTGAGGCGCTCAGAAAAGCGGGCGTCACTACCGAGAGCCAAAAGTTTACTTTCATCCCCGATACCACAATTACGGTCGCCGACGAGTCCGTGGCGCAACAGGTTTTGCGCTTGTGCGACGCGCTCGAAGACGACGATGACGTGCAAAACGTCTATTCCAACCTAGAGATTCCCGACGAAATGCTGGCGAAATTGCCGGCCTGAAAATTGAGTTAAAAAAACGGAGGCGGCGCTGACCCGCACGCGCCCGTGAATTTATATGAGTGAAGAGAATGAAAGCCGGCCGATTGAGGCCCGTACCGAAACCGAGCCTCGGCCGCAGACCGAACCGCGCCCGGACCGCGAACGGCACCGGCGCCCTCGCCGGCGTTATCCACGACGCCGGAACTACAACTCCGATTACATAAGCTCCGATCGGGAAAGTGGCTTCAACAACGACCCACCGGTGGAGGCGTCGTCCGATGTCCAGACCGAAGTGGTGAGCGCTGGTGAAGGTGAAACCGGCGAGCCACGTGAACCGGAGTTCGGGGAAGGAATTATCGAAATTTCAGGGAAAGGATTCGGCTTTCTGCGTGATCCCAAACGTAATTTCATCCAGGCGCCGCAGGATATTTTTGTGACGCCGGAAATCGTCCGCCGTTTCGGGTTACGGGATGGGATGTGGATTTACGGCGAGACCCGGCGTGGAAATCGCGGGCCGCAATTGATCAAGCTGCTGAAGATCAATGACGACGAGCCGACGAAATATCAGGGGCTCCGTCCGTTTGAAGAATTGACGACGATTAATCCGAACAAAAAGATCAAACTCGAGACGGTGCCGGACCGTTAC
>OBJR01000038.1_pt1 | contig 15089 bp, 12 predicted proteins | sample 1519711 | NCBI WGS metagenome assembly OBJR01 (sample SAMEA3235155, study PRJEB22506) | soil metagenome | biome: Forest; feature: Temperate coniferous forest; material: soil | place: Canada | collected 2011-06-18 | depth 0.2 m | reverse complement strand
GGCGATCGCGCTGATTCGCATCTCCGGCAAAGACGCAATTGAAGTCGCCGATAAGATTTTTCGCGGAAAACAACGGCCATCCGATTTGCAATCACGTACCCAACATCTCGGCGAAATTATTGAAAACGGCGCCATCATCGATCAGGCAATGCTGTCACTGCATCGCGCGCCGGCGAGTTATACCGGCGAAGATCTGGTCGAGATTAGTTGTCATGGCGGCGCGCTCGTCTCAGCCAAAGTTTTGGAAACATGCTTGCGAGCGGGCGCACGCGCGGCCCGGCCTGGCGAATTTACCGAACGCGCTTATCTCAACGGCAAAATCGACCTCACCCAGGCAGAAGCAGTTATCGATTTGATTCGCGCACAGACCGACCTCGCCTTGCGCTCCGCTACTGAACAACTCAGTGGCCGACTCGGCGACGCCTTTCACGGACTGCGTCAGCGTCTCATCGAAATTATCGCGCATGTCGAGGCGTCGATGGATTTTCCCGAGGAACGAATTTCGCCGGATGACATCACTACGATTCGGGACCGACTCGAATCGTTGCTGAACGAGATCGATAAGTTAATCGCCACCGCTGAGACAGGGCGCATTCTGCGCGAAGGTCTGCGGGTGGTGATTTTCGGCGCGACCAACGCCGGCAAATCGAGTCTGCTCAATCGCATGCTCGGATTCGATCGTGCGATTGTGAGCGAGATGCACGGGACCACCCGCGACTCCATCGAAGAAACAATCAATCTGCGCGGCATCGCATTGCGTTTATTCGATACGGCCGGTTTGCGTTCGCCGGAGAATTTGGTGGAACGTCAGGGGATCGAACGCACCCAACGCACCCTCGAAACAGCCGACCTGCGTTTACACATCGTCGACGCCAGCGCACCGCGTCCCGGCGATTTCGCGACGAATCCAGATGAGCTGCTCATATTGAATAAGAGCGATCTCCCAGCGCACGATGATTGGTCGTCCACCGGCGCGATCCGGATTTCATGTAAGACCGGCGCCGGTTTGCCGGAATTGTCGGATGAAATTTATCGACGCATCGGGGGCGCGAAAATAAATGCGGAGAGTCCGCTCGCGATTAATGCACGCCAGCGGGAGCAATTGCGCCGCGCCTCGAATGGGATCGCACGGGCCTTGGCGGCGATCGACGCCGGAGCTACGCCGGAAATGTTTGCGATCGATTTGCAGGAAACGCAGCACGCCATCGATGAACTACTTGGTGGCGGAGACGAAGAAGCCGTCCGCGACGCCATCTTCAGCCAGTTTTGCGTCGGGAAATGATTTCCAGCGCAAATGATTCACCGCCGGGGCGAATGATTCCCTCGAACAAATGACTCCGTGCCAAAAATGATTTACGAGCGCCTTGTTCGTCCGCTTCTTTTTGCACTCGATCCCGAGACCGCGCATCACTTCGCGCTCGCGTTTTTGCGCACCGCCGGACCGTTGCTTTCAAAACCGCCCGACACGCTCTCGCCTGTGTCGGCGTTCGGATTGAATTTCCGTCATCGCATCGGGCTCGCTGCTGGTCTGGACAAAAATGGTATTGCGCTCCCCGCCTGGGAAGCGCTGGGGTTTTCCTTTGTCGAAATTGGAACGGTGACGGCGCAGGCGCAGCCGGGCAATCCGCGTCCGCGCATCTTTCGTTATCCAAAAGAACGCGCGCTCATCAATCGGCTCGGTTTCAACAATGACGGCGCCGAAGTGATTGCTAATCGTCTTGCACATTTACGGGAGCGCGGCAGTTGGCCGGGCATTCCAGTCGGGATCAATATCGGAAAATCACGCATCACGCCGATAGAACATGCGGTGGAGGATTATCTATTTTCTTTTCGCAAACTGCAGGCGCAGGCCGATTACGTCGCGCTCAATATCAGTTCGCCGAATACCCCGGGATTGCGCGAATTACAGGGAAGTCAGCGGCTCGACGAGTTGTTGCGTGCGATCAATGCCGAGCGCGCCAATCTGCCGGTGCTGGTAAAAATCGCGCCCGATCTCGAGCCGGCCGCGCTTGATGAACTAGTCAGCGTCTGTAAATCCAACAACATTTCAGGGATTATCGCGACCAATACCACGCTCGATCATTCGGCCATTGCTCGCGATGAAGAAGGCGGGTTGAGCGGCGCGCCATTGCAGAAAAAATCGACGGCGATCATCCGGCAAATCGCCACCAAAACAAAGATCCCAATCATCGGATGCGGCGGCATTTTCGATGCCGACTCGGCGCGCGAGAAAATCGAGGCTGGCGCGACGTTGCTCCAAATCTATACCGGGTTCATTTTTCGAGGTCCGAAATTAGTTCACGAACTCGCGAAATTGTAGCCGCGACGTGACATCGGCATCCTGCCGATGGGATATGGGCTGGAAGCCCATGCCACGTGGCCGCGACCGGCGATCGCGGCTACAACAGGCGCGCAAAATCGCGGCGAACGCCGAATCACGGAAAGGAGGGGGATCATTATGTTACGTTGGGCTGTTATTTTTCTGGTGATTGCGCTGGTAGCTGCGCTCTTTGGATTTACCGGGATAGCCTCGGCCGCGGCGGGAATCGCGAAATTTCTCTTTTTCCTGTTTCTCGTTGTTTGCCTTGTGCTCTTTATCGCCGGATTCACCGTGGCGAAACGGCTGTAGCACTCGCCGGCTTAACGAGATTTAGGCGCAGTGTTAAGGAACACAGGTCTGTGATCTGTGTTCTCTGTCACTTCGCGGCGCGCTCGGCGGACATTTTGTCTACTGCATTCGGTTCAGCGGGTTACAAACCAGCTGGGCGCACAGGCTCACAAGCCTGTGTTCCGGCCGCCCAAGCGGAATTTTTAGGGGGATGTCCGTCTACGGGCCAAATGGCGCCCAAAATCCGTCGTCGGCAACATCGGCAAGCTGGGCGTAAGTTTCGGGCGGGACGCTTGGGATTTGATCGACTGTCTGCGGACCGAAATCGTGCCCGAGCAGATCCTTTCCCGTCGTGCAAAGGTGCGTTTCTTTTTTCAGATAGGCGGTCCAATCGGCGACGGATACGACCGAGCCGGGTTGCCTCTGGGTCTCGATTGCATATTGATCGACGGCCGCTTCGATCAGCCGCAGATCGTCCTTGATTCGGGACGCTTGCGCTCGCTTCCGCGCCCGAATCATCCCGGGCAGCGCGAGCGCAGCAAGCAACGTAATCACGCCCACCACAACCATGATTTCGACCAGGGTAAAGCCTGCCCGTTCTGTTAGCCGGAACTGCACTTTTTTTAACATCTCTAAGGCTTTCCGCTCTTTGCGTAGCACTCAAAACTTAAAAGCAGATTTAGTGCTGAAAAACGCAAGAATCAGACGCGGGAATGTACAGTTATGCTATTGGTTAACAATAACTTAGGAAACGTGAGCTAACGGGGGCGTTATGGTAATTAGAGGTAACCCTGTTATCCAAGCCCACGGTCACGGGAAAAAAAGAGCGGGTAGCGATAGAGCGCGCTCAACTCACCAAAACTCATTGAAATTCAATGGTTAGAGATTCTTCGGTCCGAGCCACTGGCGTTTTCCCTCGGAATGACAAGAGCAGCGTTGCTCAATCAACAATCAAACCTCAAACATCTCACATTAAACATCAGTTCACCCACTTGCCGTTCTCGGAGGTGAGAATGGGCAATTCTTCATCCATGAACTGAGTTTTGCCGATCGCACCCCACATCCGCGTGCCAGTGGCTTTTCGCCAATAAGCGCTCATTTGCTCGCCGGTGTGACAGCCCCAGCTTTTCACAAATGCGTCACGCGCAAAAACACCGCGGTTGATTTTGGCGAAATCGGTTTCGTGCAGCCAGGCCTTCGCAGAACTGTCGATTACGTTGCTGTAGTCGAACATAAAACAGGCCATATTGGAATGACCAAAATACTCGAAGCCGGCGACCTTCAGCAGCGACCGCGGCTGCCCGTTGTTTAGGTAATCGATGACGTCGCCGCCCTTATTGAAATAGATGAGGCGAAGGTTGTACTTATCACGCACCGAATCGATATGGCTGATCAGGTCGTCACCATCTTGTTTCGCGCGCTCAAGATAGGCCGGCTTGTAAACGAGCCAGGTGATGCGCATCTCGGGTCCGCCCTGCTGGCGTAACTGCTCGGTCCGAATGCGGGCCGCATGCACGAAATTTGCCCACCAATGATCATGCGGCTGGGCCTTGTATTTCTCCCACTGGTTGAGAGAGACGCCACCGACCAGAATAATCCATTCGCCTTGTGGCACGCTTGCCTTCGCCGCAGGAACCCATTGTGCAAATGCGAGCGCGATCAGCGTGATCAGCGTGATCAGTGAAAGGAAGCGTTTCGCCATAACTATGGGGCAGCACTATTTATGCGCGCGCCAGGCTCTGCAACTGCGGGGACGGGCCCTAACTGGAGAGGCGACTTCCAAATCGTCCGGCTAAACAATCAACGGGCAAGATGCCCGTTGGCCCCACAGCCAAGATGGCTGTGCTACAAGCGCGGATCGACCTCGTCACGGATGAGGTCGTCTATCGTCTGGCGTTTGCGAATGAGCGCAACCTTGCTCCCCTGCACCAGCCCTTCAGCCGGCAACGGCCGTGAATTATAGTTAGACGCCATGACAAATCCGTAGGCGCCCACGCTCATCACCGCCAGCAAGTCACCGGCCTGCAGCGGCGGCATCTCGCGATCCTGCGCAAAAAAATCGCCGCTCTCACAAACCGGTCCGACAATATCAATCTTCTCCGTCTTACTCTTATTCGTAATCCTATTCCTACTCGTAATCGTGCTCGGCTCGACAACCTTCACAATCTCATGATAGCTCCCGTAAAGCGCGGGTCGAATGAGATCGTTCATGCCCGCGTCGATGATGGCGAATCTCTTCTGTGCCGTTTGTTTAATGTAACGCACACGGGTCAGCAAAATTCCCGCGTTCCCCACCAGCAATCGGCCGGGCTCGAGCAAAATCCGTAGCCCAAGTCTCGTTAGCGGCGGCAAGATGGCATCGACATAATCGCGAATGGTGAGGGGATGCGACCGCTGCGACGTCCACCAATCGCCGCTGCCACTGGCAATGGAGGACTCATAGGCAATCCCGAGTCCGCCGCCGATGCTGAAAAACTCGATGGCATATTTGCTTTTCAATTCCGAGACCAGCGGCGCAATTTTTTCGATCGCGGCCACGAACGGCGCGGCCTCGGTGATCTGCGATCCGATGTGCATCTGCACGCCGTGAATGGCGATGGCCGGCATTGTACTCGCCCGCTCGCAAACTTTCGCGGCGCGTTCGAGCGCAATTCCAAACTTGTTCTCGCTTCGACCGGTAGAAATGTACTGGTGCGTGTCGACCTCGACATCCGGATTCACTCGAAGGGCAATCGGCGCGCACTGATTTTTGCCCGATGCGATCTTATTAATATAATCGAGCTCGGCTTCGCTCTCGACGTTGAAAGAATAAACGCGCTGATCGAGCGCATACTCAATTTCATCGCGCGATTTTCCTACGCCAGCAAAGGTGCACTTTGCCGGATCGGCGCCGGCATTGATTACGCGAAACAACTCACCGCCCGACACGATATCGAATCCGGCACCGGCATCACGCAACAAGCGCAAAATGGCCCGGTTCGAGTTCGCTTTGACGGCGTAGCAGATAAGATGATCAAGCCCACTCAGTGCATCGTCCAGTCGCTGGTAATGGTCGAGAATGGTGCCCGCGCTGTATAAATAGAGTGGCGTTCCAAATTTTTCCGCGGCGATAGTGACATCGACGTCTTCGCAAAAAAGCCGGCCGTCACGGTAGTGGAACGAGTGCACGATTAGAATCTAATCGTATTCGTATTCCTACTCATAATCTTATTCCTTCGGGAAATTATCAACGAATAGGAATAGAATTACGAATACGAGCACGAAGGGGATTGCCTGGGAGGTCCGAGCCGGACCGGCGGGCTATGCGCTACCCGGAAAAGATTCTCAACACGAGATTGAGGATTCCGATCAATGCCACGCCCCCAGAAAAACTTGTTATCACCAATTTCTTCCCGTGCTTCACCATTTCTCCCAGGATGGCGTGCGCGGCCAGATAGAAAAATCCGCCGCCGACATGGGCCATGATCAGCCCAAGCCAAAAGGTGGACGCATTCGCGAGGAAGAAAAATCCAATTACGCCGCCGAGAAGGGTGGTTGCTTCAACTGCCGCAACCCAGCCGATAGTCTTGAGACGAGTGAAAGCAGCACCGATCAAAAGACTGCCGAGGGCGAATCCTTCCGGAAATTTGTGAATGCATAGCGCCAGAAATAACGAGCACTTCGCCGCGGTGGCCGCACGAATTTCCCGCCCGATTCCCAAAGCAATGCCATCGGTCGTGCTATGAATTGCCAGCGCGACAATCAGCGCGGTCGCGATTTGACTGAAATGGCGCGTTGCATCCTCATCAAAATGGCTGGCCGCGCACGCCGGACAGACGTGATGAACATACTTGCTGATAAGAAAGAACAGTGCGTAACCGGTTGCTGCCGCCAGCGCCGTCGCCCACCAAGTGCTGTTTTCCAAGCTTTCGGGAATAATGGCGAAGAGCGTCACGCCAAGAAGTGTTCCCGCGGCAAAACTAATCAACGCGCACAGGGGCTTGTGCGCCAATCGCAGCAACGCGCTGACGGTGCCGCCGACAATGGCGAAGGCATAGGCCGATACGACTTGCCATAGGATAATTTGTCCGCTCACGTTATTGCTGTTTCTGCCGAAAAATCGTGGCGCAATTAGAGATGGACGCTGCTTCGAAGTAAACGCTGATCCGCGCTATCGGAGCCAATGCTCAAGAGGTTGCGAGAGATTCGTGATCTTCTCGGCAATATTGTATTTCGATCGTTACATGAACCAACTCCTTGTGTTCTCGCAACCGCTCGCGATACGTCTCACATGACTTCGGCTCATGCGCGACAATCGAAACGATAGCCGCAAATTTCCCGGTACCGACTTGCCAGACATGCAGATCAGTCACAACTGAATCGCCATCACTTTCCACCGCGCGCCGAATCTCTTCTGGCAAATCTGAAGTAACAGGGGTGCGATCGAGCAAAATCCCACTGGTGTCGCGCAGGAGGCCGTAAGCCCAGGAAAAAACCACGCCGCTGCCGACTAACCCGACCACTGGATCGAGCCAGGCCCAGCCGAGGAATTTGCCCGAGGTCAACGCCACGATCGCGAGAAACGTAGTGAAGGCGTCGGCCAAGACGTGCAGATACGCCGCGCGCAGATTGAGATCATGATCATGGCCATGCGAATGATGGTCGTGATCATATGCATGCTCCTCTTTCAGAAGAAAAGCGCACACCAGATTGACGGTAAGCGCAATGCAGGCGATCCCGATCGCTTCGTTAAAATGAATTGGCAGCGGTAGAAAAAGCCGGCGCACGGATTCGCCGGCCATCAGAAACGCAACGACCGAGAGGACAACAGCACTGGCGAAACCGCCGAGGACGCCGATTTTCCCGGTACCGAAGCTGAATTGAGTGTCCGACGCATGCCGGCGGGTAAAATAGTAAGCGATGGCGGTGATAACAAAGGCCGTCACGTGAGTGCTCATGTGCCAGCCATCGGCCAGCAATGCCATCGAGTGCGAAAGAAGACCGGCGGTTATCTCCACCACCATCATCACGCCGGTGATGGCAATAACGATGCGAGTACGCCGTTCGCCCTTGGAAAAATCCCGCACGAAATCGTGCGAATGCCGGAAGCGGGAATGATTCGCCTGATGCATTCTGGTTAGGATGCGGCGTTCATCAAAAGGTCAGGTCAAAATTAAAACTCGGCAAGGAACGGCCAGCAACTTTCCTGATCCTGGAATCACGTTAATTCTGCCTTCACTGCGAGTCGTCGGATGAATCCGATTCCCGACACGATCACGAGCAAAACGCCAAAGGTGCAAACGATCGCGGCCCCCGACGGCAAGTCGCCGTAGAACGACCAGAACAATCCTCCAATCCCGCCAATCGTCGCGATTATCCAGCCAAGAATCAGCCGCGCCCGGGTTTCGCCGGCTAAATTGATTCCGCAAACAGCGGGCACGATCAGATAGCTAAAAACGAGGAGCACGCCGGCGATTCGGACAAAAATCGTCACGACCAATCCGAAGCTGACGTAAAAGAAAAAATCCCACCAGCGCACACGCAGTCCCCGCTGATAAGCCGCATCGCGATCGAAAGAGACGATCAGAAAATTTCGCCGCAACGCGAAATGAAAAATGCCGACGGCGACGAAAAGCGCGAAGCATTTCCAAACCTCCGCTGGCGTTACCAGCAAAATATTGCCTACCAGCATCTGTTTGATTTCTTCGTCGCCCTCAGCGGCGCGGCTGAGAAGCAACACCGCCGCCGCCGCCGCCACGACATAGGCGATGCCAATGATAGCCTCCTGCGGAATCTTGCTCGCGCGTTTTCCCGTTAGCGAAAAGATTGCGCCTCCCAGAACGGTGAAGGCGAGCGCGATTGCGAAGGTGGCCCAGCCATGAAGATCGAGACGAAAGAGCAGCGCCACGCAAATCCCGAGCGATGCCATTTGCGCCATCGCGATGTCGACGAAAATGATACCGCGTTGGACGACATGCAGACCGAGGTAGACCAGCAACCACGGCAGGAGGACGCAGGCCACAATTGGCCAGAACATTACCTCCCACATATTAAGAATGTGAATGGTGATCGGTGATACGTGGATTTATTCTCATCGGGCGCCTTCCATTCACTGATCACGAGTCACCGTTCATCCCCGCATTTCGGTAGGGCGACGCTCCGCGGAGCCGCGCCCCCAAAAGCTCGACAGTGTCTTGCCCTACCATGATGGCAGTTTTCATTTCAGCGCCGCGGCCAATCGCGAAACCAGTGCGTCGATCAACATGATATAGGTATCGGTTGCCGGAAGCGCCCCGGGATATTGCGCGAAATCGACCACTTTCGCACCGGTGGCACTGGCAACGCGCTCGGCAATTTTCCGATCATGATACGGCTCAACGATGATGGCTTTGATCTTCTGCGCCTTCATTTGCGCAATCACTTCCGCGAGGTGCGATGGCGACGGCGGAATTCCGGGTTTAGGTTCCAGAAAAATATCGATCTCCAAGCCGAAACGATGACCGAAGTAAGGCCAGGAATCGTGATAGGCGGCAATGTGCTGGCCTTTGAACGGCAACAGGGCCGCGCCCCATTGCTGAAGCTTGGCATTGATGGCGGCTTCGAATTTTTTGTAGTTCGCGTCGTAGGTTGCGGCGTTGGCTGGGTCGATTGCGGAAAATGATTGCGCGATGTGCTGCGCGATCGCTTTGGCAATGATTGGGTCAACTCCGAAATGCGGATTACCCAGGGCGTGCACGTCGCCGGCGGCACGGGTCACATTCGCCGGCACGTTCATCAAACGTACCCCTTGCGACGCCTGCACCCGGCCCGGTTTGCCGATATCGAGCTTGGCGTTGCGCGCATTTTGCAAGAGCGGTGGCAACCATCCCAGCTCCAGCTCTGCGCCCCCATCGATCAGCACGTCCGCGCTACGCAGCGCCACGACGAAGCTCGGGCGCGCATCGACGAAGTGCGGGTCTTCAGTTGGTTTCGCCAAAACCGTAACGCTAATGTTGTCCCCGCCAATATCGCGCGCGATGGAGCCAAGATCAGGGAGCGTGGCGACGACGTTGATCTTCGCTTGCGCCGAAAATGCGCAGAGCACAATAGATAGGATTAAGAGGATTTTTTTCATGAGATCATGTTTCAAAACTTGTGCGCGCCGCGCGCGTTCTTTCCGTCATCCCGAGCGAATGCGAGGGACCTCACATTTGCGGTTACGTCACCCGAGTTCGTGTAGCGCATTACCATCGGTGAGGTCCTTCGCGGTCTTTGCGGCTCAGGATGACAGAGAGTGCGTTGCTTGTGGTGCACGCAAAATCTGTGCGCCGCGCGCAGCTCGCGTCATCCCGAGCGAACGCGAGGGACCTCACATTTGTGGTTACGTCACACAAGTTTGGGTAACGCATCCCCGTCGGTGAGGTCCTTCGCCCCGAAAACTTTCGGGACTCAGGATGACAGCGTGTTGTTCGTGCACGTTGCATGCTTCAAAATTTGTGCGCCCCATGCGCTCCGAGGATGAATTCGAACTGCAGGAAAACCGAATCGACTTCGCGATCAGCGAGAAAGAAGTTCGACTCCAGAAAATCGTGATTGTATTGCAATCGCAGCTTCGAAAATTCGGTCGGGTACCAACTTAAATTTGCACTGATGCGGTAACGCGATTGCCGATCCGGATCATCAGTAAATCGCGAATCCTGCATGTGGAGATAGTCGCCGCGGACGCCTGCCACCCAGCCTTTGCGAAAACCCCAGAGCACCTGTGAATACAATCCCCAATCGTGGAACGTTTCCGCCACCGGAAAACTCTCATCAACGCCCCGGCCGGCTTCGAACCGTCGATACATTACTTCGGTCTGCCATTTCACGAACGGGAACCCACCTTCGGCATGCGCGCTTTTCCATTTGTAAAACAGGTCGCCACCGTAAATCTGCGTCCGCGCATTCGCGCCGGTTTCGTTCGAACCGAACGCGCCGGAAACCCCCGCCAGCACCACCTGGGTCGGGCTGAGATCGACCGAATTTTCCCAGCGCGGAATCCAGACGAAATCCTGAAGACCACGCGCTTCTCGATCAGTTGTCTGGCGATCGAAGAAAATTCCGTTGTCACCGGGATTGCGGAAGGAAAATCCGGTGCCGCCACGTCCGTTCTGCGAGGCAAGAATCAGCTGCGAGTACCACGGCGTGGGCAACGTCCAGGAAATCTGGGCCCCGACACCGCGCAACCCATCCGGTCCGAGCAATCGGCCGTGCACCAGCGCGTCATCCGCAAAGTCCCAGACGTGCGGATGCATCGGATTAAGCCGGCCGAATGCGGCGAAGAATTGCCCGCCCTTTAGTTGCAAACCGAATGGCAGGTTCGTTGTTTGCATAAACGCCTCCTCGACCTCGACCTCGGTTGCGTTGTCGTTATCGAGTTTGAAAACGATGTTGGCGAAACCTTCGAAGTAAGGATCAACCGCGCCATCAAACGCCAGCTCGATATTACGGGCATTGAATCCGCGCTGTTGCGGATCGTGATCACCCACTTCGATGTGCGACAGATCGCGTGCGCTCGAACCAGCGAGGGCAAACATGCCGTCGAAGGAAATGTTCATATAATTTTTGCCGCCACCCGCGATTGTGATCGGCTGCGTCAGTGAACTGCCGGCCGGTGTCTCGATCGTCGACGTGCCGGTCGTGGGCGAGATTGCCCCCGCCGGCGTCGCGACGACGGATTCGTCAGTGGTCGGGAACTGGCCCGTTGCTGCCCCGTTCGCGTTCACAGCCGGTGAAGGTGGCCCGTTGGCAACCACCGAGTTGTCTGTTGTTGGGAATGGTGGAGCGCTAGCGCTCGGCGAAGCTCCCGCGGCAGACCCGGATGCCACGGAGGGCGTCCCTTCACTTTGCGGAAATTGATTGCCGGTGTTGTTCACCTTTTCCAGCAAGGTCTGCTGATCTTTCACTTGCTGTTGGAGCGTTTTCACCGTTTCGGTGAGGGCTTGGACCTGTTCGCGCAAGGCCGCCAAATCTGAGGCGGTGGCGGAAGCGGTTGGTGTCGGTGTTTGTGCCAAGGCTTGTTCGGAGGCGATCACCAACATTGTAATTAGAGCTTTGAAGAGAAATTTGGTCATTAGAAAATCGATTAGTCTCGGCAAGGATCCCGCCGATGAGGATGCGAGCGATTAGCGCGCGGATATATTCGCTGCGCAAAAATGACTGCGCAGGCCGTCGCGGACGCGCGAAGCGTTAGTGAGACGCGGGCGGTGCGTGTTCCTGAATCGAAGACGAAACCGAAGCGACAACAAATTGGAAACGCTTCGGGAGAAAAGCCGGCGAATTCGGAGCGTTTTCGAGTTTGGGAACAAGCTGTGGCGACGCGGTATGCTCGCAATTACCGGACGCGATCATGGTCGCGGCGCACGCGTGTTGCGAATCGACTTTGTGCAGTTTTTCGTGCAGCCGCGGCGAGCTCGCCAGCGTCAACGCCACAAAAAAGGCGAACAAAACGCTAATCCCAACGCGAGCACACGCCTTCATCTGCCGCCGAGATTCCATCGGGGTGAATTAGCGCGCAAGAAATTTCTGCCGGTGACCTGAACTGGATCGATTAGGCGCAGTCGAAAACTAAATCACTTTGTTGAGGCGCCACCAACTGAATGTCAGTTTCCAAGATCGCTTTTCATTCCACTGTAATGTCTGCCAATATTTTTTGGAAAATCGCGGGCCGCGTGGTCTATAATAGCTCAAAAATCGTACGCAACTGTCCCGTAAAATCCGCGGCGCTGGCCAAACTGCGGTGCGCCCACTCCAATGCCGCTGCCGTCGCGCAGCTCATAGATTTTGTCGAACAGATTCACGACATCGAACCGGACTTTGATCGCTTGCTTTCCACCTAGCGAAATTCTGCGCTCCACTCCGAGGTTTAAAGTTTCATAGGGATGATTCTTTTGCGTGTTAGCAAAGCCGCGGCGCAATCCATTTCCGTAGAGCGCATCGGCCGAAAAAGTCCAATCGTTCCAAGCGTAAGCGATTCCACCTGATCCGGTGAAACGTTGATCGTGATCGAGAAAGACCCAGTGATCGCGAATGTAGTTAAATTCATCGGGATCGAACAGGAATTGCGCGGAACTAACGTGCATACCTCGCGCGTATTCGTAGCCAATATTGAGATAACTGGAGAATCCACCGTGCTGGTAGTTCGCAGTAAATTCCCCGCCGTAAATTTCACCTTCACGGTAGTTAAAAGACGAAAGAATGAGGGCCTGCCCAAACTGTCCCTCATCCAGAACATTCCGGGCGTGTTTGTAGAATCCATCGATGCCAAGCTGCAAACCGTCTCCGATCTTTTGTGTCACGCCCGCATCGAAGTAATGGGCCCGCTCCGCTTTTACCGGCGAGTCGAGCGTGATGGCCGATTCGTTGGTTGTGCCGGTAAACTTCGCGATTGTACTTTGGTCGACATTCTCCAGCGGCGGCGGAGTAAAATAGCGGGCGTAACCGGCATGGAAAGTCGTCGCGGTCCAAGGTGTGTAAACAATGTTGATGCGCGGGCTGAATTGACTTTCCGTCTTGATTGTCTTCGCAATGTCGACTCGGCCACCAAAATTGATGGTCAGTTGTTCAAATGGCTTCCATTCATCCTGCAGGTAAAAACCAGCGAAGTATCCGTTTAACGAGGAATTATCGACGATTCGGAACGGCACATCACTCGTCTGATTTCCCATCGCATCGACTGGGAAAACAAGCGCGGCACTTCCGACCGTAGCGTGCGAGGCGGTGAAGAGCAGACCGCCTCGGAGCGTGTTTTGATCGTTCAGCTTGTAGCTCATGTCGACCTCGAGGCCGTTGGTGTAGATCTGGCGGTCCACCCGCGAGGCGACTCCGTTGAAGAAGAGATCGCCGACTTCATCGGGGCGAAAGAGGACGCCGCTGTAACGAGTGAACACTGACGCCTGCACGTTGAACTGATCGGATTTCTTCTGATACGTGAGAATTCCGTAGGCAGAGTTTTCTGCCTGATTCTCATCGAGTTTGGCGGAGTTGAAGTTGTCACGACCGTTCACCACAAATGCAGTCGGTTGCCCGGGATTATTCGGGATCTGAAAGTTGCTGTAATTACCGCTCAGCATCAAAACGAATCGACTCGAATCGTCGATGACATAAGAGAGGTAATCGAAGGTCTTGAATTGATCGGTATCATCGTGGATCGGATCGCTGTTGCGCGTTGCATTTTCGATGCCTATACCGTTGTGGAGATAACTTCCCGTCATGTAGTAAGTCAGCCGTCCGCCGACACCACCGTATTCGAAGCTCGGCATGATGGTGTCGAAGCTCCCAACTTGGACCGAGGCCTCACCACCGGCGAACTCCGCTCCTGTTTTAGTGTGAACATCGATGACACCGGTGGTCCGGAAGCCAAACTGCGCCGGGAGCGCGCCGGTAATTAACGAAACGTTGTCAGCGAATCGGGTCGATAATTCCTGGCCGAAGCCGGTAATTCCTTCCGGCAACAGGACGTCGTTGATGCGGTACTGCAAATTCGCGTGTTCGCCGCGTAAGTGCAGTTGCCCGAACGAATCCTGCGCCACTCCGGGAAAACGCAGAATAGTCTGGTTAAAGGGCGCGTCCTCTCCTTGTGCCTGCTGATTAAGGCGATCAGGTCCGACAGTATAGCGCGTCGCGCCGAGGCTCGGCACGATTTGCTCGCGCGAGACATCAAGCTCCTGGCTGGTAACGACTACGCTCTCTGCCGTTGCCGTCCTGGAAGTTGGCGACGCAGCCGGTGATGGTGAAGGGCTGGGTGACGCTGTCGCGTCCTGCGCCATCGCCATGCTCGCCCCGCTCAGCATCGCGATTGTCATTGCTAGAATTTGTTTCATTAAAAGTCTTCATGATTGAAATTGGATGAATGCAACGCGCCTCTGGCGGGTTGCGGTGAATAAGGAACGCAGGCGCGAGTAAAGGCCGCGATTGCTTTAGCGGGAGAAAATCAATTCCGCGCGCAAAGGCGGCGGCTTCGCGCTAAGGAGCGACCGGCGGCGCGTGTTCCTGGACTGAAGAAGGAACAGACGCGACAACAAATTGAAAACGTTTCGGAAGAAAAGCCGGCGAATTCGGAGCGTTTTGGAGCGTGGGGACAACCTGTGGCGCGGCGTTGTGCTCGCAATTACCGGACGCGATCATGGTCGCGGCGCATTCGTGATGCGTGCCGACCTTGTGCAGTTTTTCGTGTAACCGCGGCGAACTGGCGATGGTTAACGCCGTGAAAAAGGCGATGGCAATGCTAATGCCAATGCTGGCGCGCGCCTTCATGCCAGCAGGAGATTTAGTCCATGCAAGACATTGCGCAAGTGTGTTTAGAACCCCGGTAGCCGGGCCGGACAGAATTCATTCCTATTCCTATTCCTATTCCTATTCCTATTCTTGCTCCTAATCTTATTCCGTCAGGCGGAATATGAATAAGGTTAGGAATACGATTACGAATCTTCTCATCCGGGTAGCGCACGCGTCTCGCGTGTTGGTTTTGGCGTCACGCCAAAAC
>OBJR01000037.1_pt1 | contig 15115 bp, 29 predicted proteins | sample 1519711 | NCBI WGS metagenome assembly OBJR01 (sample SAMEA3235155, study PRJEB22506) | soil metagenome | biome: Forest; feature: Temperate coniferous forest; material: soil | place: Canada | collected 2011-06-18 | depth 0.2 m | reverse complement strand
GCTCCATCGAGCACGTCCCAGCACCGGCCACTGTGGACAGTGCGGTGCCGGCGTGACCGGCCGCGAGTACCTCGACTGGTGCGTGCAGCGGGCCATGGAGTACGCCGACCGTGGCGACATGGCCAATGCGTGGGCGTCGTTCGGCTCCGACACCCTGCGGCACGAGGCCACCAAGCACATCACCGGGCACGAGCTGTTCGGCATGGCCATGTTCTCCGGCCTGTACAACACCCCGCGCGACTTCAAGGACTTCATCTCCGGCTGGGCGGTGGGCGCATGACCGCGTTCTCCACCCGCCACGGCCCGTCGGCCATTCCCGGCGCCGACCAGCTCCAGGTGTGGACCGAACCCGGCCACTGCTACCGGGGCACACTCACCCTCCCCAAGCCGGAAGCGGACGAGCTGGCCGCGCTGCTGTCACTGTCCACCACCGACGACTGGCACCAGGACGTGCACCCAGCGCCCGGCGAGGCCGGCCTGCCGGTCCCGGACGGTGTTGAAGGCTTCCCGGTCGTCCTGACCGATGCCGGGCTGCGGGTGCTCGGGAGGCCGACGTGATCGGCGTGATCTTCCTGGGCGTGCTCGGCTGCTGCCTGGCCGTGTCGATCCTGTACGTCGCGGTCGGCCTGGTGCGCTACGGCCTGCGCGGACTGTCCACATCGGACACCCAGGCGGACATGGAACCCGAGTGGTACCCAGACGCGACCCGCGAGCCGGCCGTACCGGAATACCTCATCGACCAGTGGACGGCCGAATGCGCAGCCGCCGGCTGCGGGCAGTGCGCCGAGCAGCAGGCCTGCGACCTGACCAACACCGACGACTTCACCATGTGGGACAAGGAATTCTCAGCATGACCATGAACACGCTCATCATCGCGTTGTACACCGCCGCCGCCGGGCTGCTCACGACCGGCGCGATCATCTGGCTGCGCCGCCACGACCGGCAGCCCGTATCGGAGCCGCATTCGCCGCCCTCGCCGCCGCACCCCGACCGCGCCTGTGACGAGCGCTGCGACCCGATCGACGACGCCCACTGCGGCGGACTCTGGCGCGCCGACACTGACGTACTACCGGCTGCGGTGCAACTGCCCGCCGTGCCGCATCAGCATCGGCCCGAGCCGGCCGATGCACTGCGACCGCAGGCCCATGCGGGTGCGACGGCTGAATACGCCGACCTCCTCCGCCAGGTCGCGGTGATGGACGACTGCCCCGAACTGGCGCACCAACCCACCGTGGGTGAGCAGGCCGCCCACGACCACCACGACCTCGACCCGATCGGCAGGGCGCTGGACGAGTTCTCCACCCGCGTGTGGGCCGCCATCGACGGGTTCCTGCGCGACGACGTGACCGCGTACCGGCTGCGCGGCGCGGTCGGCGTCACCGGCGAATGGCAGTTGGTGCCGGCATGAGCCACGACTACGGACCGGTGCAGGTGTACGAGATCGTGTGGATGTCCGGCCACGTCGAGCGGGTGCTGGCACACCAGGTGTCCTGGCCACAGAAGGGCGCCTTCCTGGTCTCCGGAATGCTCGGCACAGCCACCGAGACGCACGGCCGGCCGAAGGTCGAGCTGCACGCCGAGATCGACGGGCACTGGCTGCTAACCCTTTCGGCGCTGGAAGAGGACATCCGCACGATGCGGCTCGTCACCGAGGACGAGCTGATCCCGGCCGAGAAGCCGGTGGCCGATGACTGACCTGGACCGGGGTCGGCGTCCGCCGGCACGCCACCCGCTCGGCCGCCGCTGCGGCAAGGCGCTATCCGCCGCGCTGCTGCTCACCGCGCTGGCCATGTGCCGGCATCCGTACGAGACGTGGAAGGCGGTACGGGCGTGAGGCTGGTCAACGACGTGGCGTGGTTCGCATACGACGTGTGGGCGTGGCCGGTGCTGCTACTGAGCATGGCGCCCAAGCGGCTGTCCGGCTCGTGGCTGCACCGCTGGATCAAGGCCGTCTGCCCGCTCGCGCCACCGGCATGGGTGGTCGCCGTGGCCACCGACCACCTGGGGTGGTTGTGGCTGCTCGCCGTGCTCGCACCACCGTGGTGGTGGTACTGCCACCGCACCTACTGCAAGGACCAGCACGGCCGCAAGCTGCGCGACGCGGCCAACGGCGTGGTCCACCGGATCGGTAACCGGCCCACCGTCAAGCCGGTAGGGGCGTCGTCGTGAACTCGACGCAGGCCCTCGCCGCGATGGGCAACGCGGTCACCCGATACCGGCAGGCCACCGCCGAATACGCGCACCGCACCGACCTGTACACCAAACGGCACGCCGGGGACACGGTGGCCGCCGACTTCGCCGCACGCCTGGACGGGCCGCGCGTCCAAGCGTCCGCCGACGCGGCCTGGTACCGGGACGAGGCCGCCATGTGGGCGCAGGTGGCGTCGGCGCTGCTGGCCGCCGAGCGGCTGGAGGTGCTGTGACCCGGGCCGAGTTCGTCGAGCTGCTCTTCGACAACATCGTGTCCGCCGTGGACGCCGACCAGGCCGGCACGAGCAACGACGGCGCCATCGAGGTGGTCATGGGCGACGGCTCCGTCTTCCTGATCACCGTCACGGAAGGCGATCCGCTGTGAGCGACCTGGACGAGGGCTGGATCCTCGACGACGGCGAGGAACTGTGCCCGTGCGGGTCGGGGCTGCCCGAGGACGAGTGCGCCGAAGACGGATGCCAGCTGTACGGCGGCGACCGGGGCGTCATCACCATCGAAGTCGGAGACCTGCTGTGACGGTTTCCGCAGAGCAGCTCGCCCAGATCATCGCCGGCCTCACCCCGGCACCCACCACCGCACCGTCTCCGCCTGCACACTGCCGTGCCTGCACCGAACGCCTCGACCCGGTACTCGTCGACCGGCCAGACAGCAGCGGCCTGCACCTGGCCTGCACCGAACCACCACCACGGTCCACCATCACCGAGCTGCGCGACGTGTTGATGGCGTACGACGCCAGCCGGCCGCGCACCCTGCAAACCCGGCTCGGCCCGTCCGAGCTGGGCACACCATGCCAGCAGCAGATCGCCCGGAAGCTGGCCGGAGCACCCCGCCAGCCGGTCACCAAACCCGTGTGGGCGCCATGGCAGGGCACCGCCGTGCACGCCGAGATGGAAAAGGTGGTCGCATTCTGGAACGCCCAGCTCGGGCGTGAACGCTGGCTGGCCGAGGACAGTCTGGAAATCGACCCCGGCCTGCCGGGCATCGACGGGATTTCCGGGCACGGTGACGCGTTCGACCTGGACCACGGCATGGTCGTGGACTGGAAACACGTCGGCACCACGGCGCTGAAGAAGCTGCGCGCCGCGCGTAAGGCCGGCAAGCCCGCGGCCGAGCAGGTGTCGCCGGAGTACCGCACCCAGGCGCACCTGTACGGCGTCGGGCACGACCGTAAAGGCCGGCCGGTGAAGTTCGTGCGGCTGGTGCTGCTGGCCCGCTCGTGGCAGTACGACGACTCCGACGAGTGGACCGAACCGTGGCAGCCGGACATCGCGTTCACCGCGATCGACCGGTACTACGCCACGCACGAACTGCTGGCCGCGCTGGATGTGACCGGTAGCCCGGACAACATCGCCGCGGTACCGCCGGCACCCAGCGCGGAAGCGTGCGCCTGGTGCCCGTTCCACCGCCCCGGGCAGCCCTCCGACTGGGCTGGTTGTGCCGGGGACCAAGTCGCCACGGACAAGGCCGTGGACCGGTTCACCGAGGGCCTCATCCCCCGAGCAGAGGAGCAACGCAAGCTATGGAAGCCAACGATTTCCTGATGGGCGGCGGGGTCAAGTCCGCCGCGTTCCCCACTATCGGCACCACCGTGTCCGGCCGTGTCGTCCGTGCGCCGGAGGTGCGCCAGCAGACCACCCCGGAAGGTGCGCCGAAGACGTTCGACAACGGCGACCCGATGATGCAGCTCATCGTCCAGATCGCCACCGACGAGCGCGACCCGCAGGACCGCGAGGACGACGGCACCCGCGCCCTGTACATCAAATCCGCCATGCTCGCCGCGGTACGCGACGCGGTACGCCGAGGCGGCGCGAAGGGCCTGGAGGTTGGCGGGCTGCTGAGCATGCAGTACACCGGCGACGGGGAGAAGAAGCGTTCGGCGTTCAACGCGCCGAAGCTGTACGCCGCCAGCTACACACCACCGGCCGCGGCGGCCGCCAACGACTTCCTGAACAACCAGCCGGCCGTCGCCCCGGCGCCTGCTCCCGCCCCGGTTGCGCAGCCGCAGTACGCGCCCGGGTTCGCCCCGCAACCCGCGCTCGCCACGCCAGCACAGCCACCGGCTCCCGTCGCCCAGCCCGCACCGGTCGGTGTGCCGCCGGAAGGCATCGACCCGAACCTGTGGGCGCAACTGTCACCCGACCAGCGCGCCTCGGTCCTGGCCGCGTCGGCGAACGTCCGATGAGCGACGACACGCCGCGCCGTACCCGCCGCCCGACCGGCTGGGCCGACATTCCCGCCATGGACCCGCCGCACCAGTTGTACCGGGAAACCCCGGCGCTGGCCGCGATCGCGGCGATCCTGGACCGGCTCTCGGCGGTGGAGCGGCGGCGGGTGCTGGCCTACCTCGCCGACCGGTACACGGTCATCGACGCCGAGATCGAGCCGCCGCAGGCCATGTCATGATCCGCATCCTGCGCAACATCGCGCACCGCATCCGGTACCGCTGCAACTGCTGGAGGTACCGGTGACGACCACCCTGCACCCGTGTCCCGGCCTGTGTGGCGCGATGGTGGCCCGGCATCTGCTGGCCTGCAAACCGTGCTGGTTGCGGCTGCCGGCCGACCTGCGTAGGGCCGTCGACGCCGGCTGGCTGGTGCGCCTGGACGACGGGCACCGCAGCCACCGCGCCGCGATGAAGACCGCCGCCGTTTGGTACCGGGAGCACGCGGCGGTGGCGACGTGAACCACGGCACTGCGAACGCCTACTGCTACCACCATTGCCGGTGCCCCGAGTGCCGCGCCTTCCTGGCCGCGTACAACCGCGCGTGGCGCGACCGGCAGACCGTCGTACCCAACTGGGTGCACGGCACCTCCGGCGGCTACACCAACTACCGGTGCCGCTGCGAGCTGTGTGTGGCCGCGCGCTCGCAGTACATGGCCGCGTACCGGGCCCGCCGGAGGGCCGTCGCATGACCTGGACCCTGCCCGCCGCCGGCCGCGCCGACCCGGGGGCGTGCGCCAGCCCCGGCGGCTACACCGTGCGGCCGCCGTGCGCGGGCGGGTGTATGGCCGCCATCCACATGCCGCCGGTCTCCAACCGCGCCGGGATACGCCGCTGCACGAAGGTGACGGCGGCCGGGAAGTGCCGGTGCTGCGACGGATGGCGGGAGGCGACATGACCGCCACGGCGACCCTGGATCAGGTGTGGCGCATCCGGGCCGAGTGCGGCACCGGGCGTTGGCCGCGCGAGTGGTGGCCCTGCGCCCACGCCGGGCGAGCGGGGCTGGGCCGCGTGGGTGTGCTGGAACCGCTGCCCAGTCATGACCGAGTGCCTGGCGTGGGCGCAGGGCCACCTGGAGCTGTGCGACCGGTCGGTGTACGGCGCCGTGTACTTCTGCCGGCCCAAAGTCAGCGTGTACGGCAAGGTGCGGCCATCGTCGTGGCAACCCCACCCTCCGCCAGCCGGTGCAACGCCTGGACGGGGCAGCGCCGTGAGCGACCTGGCCCGCGACGGGTGCTCCGCACGCGCCCGGGTGCTATCCGCCGCCGAACAGGCCGCCAAGGTGCTGCGGGACGCGACCGCCCGCGGCAACCTGGCCGCGCTGCTGTGCGACCTGTACGGCGTGGACCTGGCCGCACCCGACCCGCACGCGCTGGAGCAGGCCGCGGCCGAGTTCGCGGAGCTGGCCGGCGCGCTCGGCCTCAACAACGCCACGACCGGCTGCCGGCGCTGCGGCGACCCGATCTCCGCGATCCGGGTGCGTAACCCCAAGTACCGCGACGGGTACTGCACGTCGCGCTGCGCCAAGTTGCACGTGCTGCTGGGCGAGCAGACCGCCACCGTCGACCGCGAGCGCCGCGAGCTGCTGGCCGCCGTGAAGGCCGAACGGTATCCACCGATGGAAGGACAACCCCATGCCCAACGATGACCCCGACCGGCAGGTCAAACCCTTCGGCACCGTGATTCAGGAGATCGGCTCCGGGACCCTCGCGGCGAAGCTCGCCGAACAGCTGCAGGAGCTGACGCTCGCGGTGGTGGAGACCGGCAAGGCCGGCACCCTGACCGTGGCGTTGAAGATCGCGCCGCTGAAGGCCGGCAACGTCACCAACCTGGTCACCACCGCCAAAACCACGCTGAAGACACCCGACGACGACATCGCGTCGGTGTTCTTCGTCGATCAGTACGGCAATTTGACCCGCGACGACCCGCAACAGCCCACCCTGCCCCTGCGGGGGCTGGACAACCCGAGGAGCGCGACCGCGTGACCATCCCACCCGAAAACCTCGACCTGCCCACCGACCTGGAAGCGCTCATCGAGGTGGCGCAGGACGCCGCCGCCAGCGAACAGCTCGCCCCCGGCGGCTACTACGCCTTCCGCGTCGGCGACCGGGTCCACGAGATCGACCTGACCGGCGACGCCTGGAGCGACTGGCCCCGGCGCAAGACCGGCACCGCCGTGGTCCGCGACACCGACAGCTTCCTCGCCTACTGGGCCAAGCACTCCGACGCGGACTCCGAGGTATACGCGGACCGGGCCGCGCTGGCCGTCACCGCCGTGCTGGACGCCGACACCCCCGACCAGGCACGTTGGGGCGGCCACCGGCTGAAGCTGGCGCTGAGGCACTCCGAGGCGTACCTGGCGTGGGCCGGCGCATCCAACAGGCCCATGACGCAGGTCGGGTTCGCCGAGTTCCTGGAAGACCGGCGCGCCGAGATCACCTCCCCGCCGGCCGCCGACCTGCTGGAGCTGGCCCAGTCGTTCCAGGCCACCACCAAGGTCACCTTCCGGTCCGGTACCCGGCTGAAGTCGGGGCTGCGCAACCTGTCCTGGGTGGAGGAGCAGACCGCCGGCGGCGGCACCGGCGACCTGACCATCCCCGACAGCTTCGAGCTGGCCCTACCGGTCTTCGAGGGCGCGGTGGTGGCCGACCGGGTCACCGCCCGGCTCCGCTACCGGATCAACGACGGCAAGCTGGCCATGTACTTCATCTTGGATCAGCTCTCCACGGTGGTCGACAGCGCGTTCGAGGGTGTGGTGGCCGAGGTGGCGGACGGCGTGGCGCCGCCGGTACTGCGCGGAACACCGGGCTGATTCTTCTTCCACCGATCCCCGTCTCACCCCAGGAGTCACCCGACCGATATGGGAGCCGCCAGGTGTCGAACCTCAGCGACGTGCTCGTGGCCGCGTACGCCTGGCACGATGCCGGCGCCGCGGTACTGCCCGCCGCCGTGGACGGCACCAAACGGCCCAGCCTCACCGAATGGAAGACCTACCAGACGCACCGCCCAGACCGGGGACTGATCACCCGCTGGTTCGGCGCCGGACACCCCGGCCTCGGCCTGATCTGCGGCGCCGTGTCCGGCGGCCTGGAAATGCTGGAACTGGAAGGCCGCGCCGTCACCGTCGAGCGCCTGGTAGAGATCGGCGCCCTGATGGGCGCCGCGAAACTCGACGACGTGTGGCGGCGGGTCACCGCCGACGGGTACGCCGAACACACACCCTCCGGCGGCCTGCACCTGCTGTACCGCATCGCCGACGCCCCGGTGCCCGGAAACACCAAGCTGGCCCGCACCGCTGCCGGCGAGGTGCTCGCCGAGACCCGCGGCGAGGGCGGCTGGGTGGTCGTCGCACCCTCCGGCGGCCCGACACATCCGACCGGAGCACCGTGGACGGCGATCGCCGGCCCGCCGGCCGCCGTCCCCACCATCACCCTGGCCGAACGGGACGCGCTGCACAGCGTGTTCCGCTGCCTCGACCGCACCCCGGCCGCCGAACCGGCCAGCACCGCACCGCGACTGTCCGTGGTACGCCCGGACGGCTCCGTACCGCCCGGCGACGACTACGAGGCCCGCACCGGCTGGACCGACATCCTGCGCCCGCACGGCTGGACCCTCGTGGTCAGCCGCGGGCAGGTCGGCTACTGGCGCCGCCCCGGCAAGGACCGCGGGGTGTCCGCCACCACCGGCCACGCCACCGACCGGGACCGGCTCTACGTGTTCAGCTCCAGCACCCCGTTCGAGCCGGAACACCCCTACACCAAGTTCGGCGCCTACGCCCTGCTCGAACACGCCGGCGACCACAGCGCCGCCGCCAGGACGCTACGCGCCGCCGGCTACGGCACCCCCACCCCGCTCGCCGGGCAGATCCAGGCCGAAGCCATCAACGAACTGCTGCCACCCGGCGGCAACGCCCGCATCCTCGCCGCAGTCGACGGCACCGCAGCCCGGGTGCTCGCCGAACCGGCACCCGAGGTGGTCAAGTTCGGGCCCACCGAAGACGGCATGGCCCGCGCCCTGGTCGCCCACCACGGGTACAACCTGCGGTACTGCCCGCAGCGCGGCAAGTGGCTGCGCTGGGAAGGGCACCGGTGGGCGTGGGACGACGCCGAACAGCACCGCGAGCTGATCCGGGACCTGGCCCGCTCACTGCCCGACAAGGACGGCTGGGCCCGGTTCAAGCAACGCGCCATGTCCGCCGCGGGCGTCACCGGCATCGAACGACTTGCCCGATCGGACCACTCGGTCATCGTCAACATGCAGGATCTGGATGCCCGACCGTACGAGCTGAACACGCCAACCGGCACCATCGACCTACGCACCGGCGCTCTCGGTCCATCCGATCCGGCAGCTCTGCACACACGGTGTACCGCGGTCGCGCCCGACTTCGACCGCCGGTCCGAGGTATTCGACCGATTCCTCGCCGACACCTTCACCGACCCGGAAATGATCAGCTACATCCAACGGCTGCTCGGCGTCTCCGCCGTCGGCGCCGTACTGGAGCAGGTACTGCCATTCGCCTTCGGCAAGGGCGCCAACGGCAAGAGCACCCTGCTCGAAGCGGCCATGAGCGCGCTCGGCTCCGACGAAGACGGCTACGCCATGGCGGCACCCGCCGAGATGCTGATGATCCGCCGTTACTCCGAACACCCCGCCGAATTGGCACAGCTATTCGGCGCCCGCCTGGTGGTGTGCTCCGAGCTGGAGGACAGCCAACGATTCGCCGAGGCACGTATCAAGCAACTCACCGGCCGTGACTCGATCAATGCCCGGTTCATGCGACACGACCCATTCACATTTACGCCCAGCCATACGTTGTGGTTACTCGGAAACCACAAGCCAGCGGCCACCGTAGGCGGCCCGGCATTCTGGCGCCGGGTCCGGCTGCTGCCATTCTCCCGAGTCGTACCCGAAGGTCGACGCGATTCCCGACTCGGCGAGAAACTCACCCAGGATGCACCCGCGGTGCTCGCCTGGATCGCCCTGGGTGCAGGTGAGTACCACCGCGACGGCCTAGGCGAGCCGGCCATCGTAAGGACCGCGACAGCGGCCTACGAGCACGACCAGGACACCGTCGCGCAGTTCGTTGAAGATGCCTGCCACGTCGCCCCCGGACAGTCCGCGGTGCGCGTGTCGACCGCCGACGCCCGGCAGGCGTACGAGGCGTGGTGCCGCGAAGCGGGCGAGGAGGCGGTCACTCCGAAGCGGTTCGGGATGGAGCTGCGCGACCGGTGGGCGGTCGAGGTGGCCAAGTCCAACGGCCGCAAGTTCTACACCGGACTCAGCCTGATCGAGGCAGGGTCCGATCGCCTGGAAAACGGCGATGACCGCGAGACGGAGTGGTACCGGTGACTCAACGCGTGTTGAACAGGGTCCGAACGGACCCTGCTGGCAGGGTCCGGAGGGTCCGATTGTCCGGGGATCGGTCTTCGCGCGTGCGCGCGAAGCGGCTAAGCCGGGTAATCGGACCCTGTAGGTGGGCAGGGTCCGGAGGGTCCGATTGCGTAGGTTCACCGGAGAAAACACGCGCACATAAGAGGGGAACCGGGTATCCGGACCCTGATCGGACCCTGAGTTACCCGATCACGATGCTGGACGGTGGCCGTGAGTAGCCACCTGATCACAACCCCCGTGGCCGGTGGGACCTGCCCCCGATGCCACACCCTGATCCTCACCGGCTGGGTCGAAGGCCTCCACGCCCACGTCGACCTGACCGCGCTCAACCCGGCCGGGGAACTCCACGCCCTCCTGCACGCCCGGACCACCTACACGCTGACCCGGGCCGGACTCGTCCACCGCGACGCCGGCCGGATCGAACGCGGCCAACTGCGCGGGCCGGTCCTCGCCGGCCACCGCTGCGGCACCCACCTGGCACCCGAACACCGCGCCCCGCCAGGCGTGGCCATCCTCGCCATCCCCGATCAACCGGCCTATTGAGAAAGCAGCAGAATATGAGCGCCAGCAAACGTAAAGGAACCAGTTGGGAATCCGCCACCGTCGCCTACCTGAAGGCGAATGGTGTGCCGCACGCCGAACGGCGCGCCCTCAATGGCGCGAAAGACCGGGGCGACATCGCCGGCATCCCCGGCGTCGTCATCGAATGCAAGTCCGCCAGTCGTGTCGAAATGGCGGCCTGGGTTGATGAGGCGGAATGCGAGCGGCGCAATGACGGCGCCGACATCGCCGCCGTTCTGGTCAAGCGCCGCGGCAAGTCCTCGCCCGGTGACGGCTACGTGATCCTCACCGGCGACGCGCTGCTGCGCCTGCTGGCCGTCGCCGGCTACATCGCCCAGCCCATTCCGACTGCCGCCTGAGAGGTCCATCCCATGACCCACCGCACCCACCGCGCCGCCCTGGCCGCGCTCACCATGGCCCTGGCCGCCGCCACCGGCCTCGCCCTCGGCGCCGCGCTCTACCAGGACACCGCCCGGCCCGACCCGAACTCGACGTGGCGGGTACCTGGCCCCGTCGCCGTACTCGACGCCGCCGGTCCTGCGCGGCACCGGAGGCACCCGATGAACGAGCCCAAGACCATCCCCGAGATGACCGCCGAGGTCCGCGCCGTCAACGTCGAGCACGGCTGGCGGACCGGCGGCAACACCTTCGGCGACTACATCGCGCTGCTGCACTCGGAGTTGTCCGAGGCGCTGGAGGCGTACCGCGACTGGCGGCTGGCCGACGCCACGGGTGGGCCGGACGGTCCGCGCGAGAACAGCAAGCCCGAGGGTGTCGGCAGCGAGTTCGCTGACGTGCTCATCCGGCTGCTCGACGTCGCTGACATCTACGGCATCGACCTGGACGCCGAGTACGCGCGGAAGATCGCCTACAACCGGACCCGGCCGTACCAGCACGGAGGCCGGACGCTGTCCGATGTCGGGCGGGTGACCCGATGAGCGAGATCACCGCGCTGACCGACGAGCAGCTACGCCGCATCGCCGCCCACATCGCCCTCGACGCGATCCGGGAACGTGCCGGCGACACGGTGGGGCACATCGAAGCGCTCGACGACGTGCTCGCCGAACTGGGAATCGACATCGACGAGGACGAGCTGGCAGCCGACGAGCAGCAGGTCGACGCGATCGCCGAACGGATCGGCGACCTGATCGCCGGCGCCAACCTGACCGTCGAATGGGACGGCCACCCGCTGTCGATCCTGTTCGAAGCCAACCCCGTGGACGAGGACACCCGATGAGCGGCCGCACCCCGGCGCAGACGCTCACCGCCGCCGCCGACAAGGTCGACACACTCCTGGCTGGCGGCTACGCCTGGCTCGAAGCCACCGACAGCGCGGCGGTCGCCTCGCTCGGCACCGACGTACTCCCGGCACTGGCCGCGCTGCTGCGGCTGTACGCCACCGCGCCGCCGGCCATCTCGCCGAAGATCCTCGCCCTCGCCGCCGCCATCCTTGGAGCTGAGTCGTGACCGCGCTGTGGTGGTGGCTGAAGTCCTGGTGTTGGTGGCTCGCCTACGTCATCCGGCCGTACGACATGCTCGCCGACCGGCGCCGGTGGTTCTGGCAGCCACGCGAACGCTGCCAATGGTCACAACGCCACGACCCGGACAGGAGTGACCATGCCTGACATCGACAGCTTCGACATCCGGGCCATCGCCGCCGCACTGGTCGCCGAGGGGATCTTCACCGCCGCGCCGGCCGCGCAAGTCGAGCCGACGATCCGGTTCGTGATGAACGTCTGCGCCGACGCGGTAGCGCCGGAGCTGACCCGGCTGCGCACCGAGGTGAAGCGGCTGACCGCGCACCTTTCGGCCCAGGACACGGCGGTCGGCGAGGCGCAACGGCTCATCGAGCACCTGACCAACGACCGGGACGCGGCCCGCGCCGACCTGGCACTGGCCGAAAGCGCCATGCTCGACCTGCGCCGGCTGGCCGCCAGCGGTGTCCACGCCGAGGCACGAGCCGTCCGCGAGTTGGAGGCCGAGGCCGACCGGATGCGGCCCGTCGTCGAGGCGGCCGTGGCGTGGCGCAGCGCCGGACTGCTGGACGCCGAAGACGTGGACGCGACCCTGTCCGCCGCTGTGGACGCCTGGACCGCCGGCACGCAGCAGCCCACCGACCTGACCGGCTTCGTCGAGGTCGGCCCGCACCTCATCGGCCCTGGCTTCGCGCGGGTGGCGTGGGTGCCGCAGACCCCGCCGCCGGACGGACCGCCACCGGTGATGGACGTCGACGCGCACCCGCAGTCCCACGTCGCGCTCCACGACCCGCCGCCGCCCGGAGCCGAGCACCCGCGCGTCGACCGCGTGGCGGCCGAGGACGACGTCGACGCGCACCCGTTGAGCCTCGCCGTCTCCCGCGACACGGTGATAGCTGTCTGCGGCTGCGGCTGGACCGGCTCGGCCGAGGCATCCCGTCACATGGCCATGGCCGACCACGCCACGCACGTCCACGTCGCCGCCGGACTCGCGGTCGAGGACGGCGCCGATGGCTGAGCCGGTCCCGGAGCAGGTGTACCGCGACGCGGCCGTGGCGTACGACGACCACGCGTCGTATCACAATTACATGGTCGAGCTGGACGCCTTCCGCGCCGCCGTCGAGTCGGCGTACCGGGCCGGCGCCGGCCCCATCAAGGACCGCGTCCGGGCCATCCACAGCGAAGTCGACGGGCGCTGCGTCGCGTGCGGCGAGTGGTGCGACTGCTTGGATCGAGTCGTCGAGCTTGGCGATGACGTCGAGGTGGCCCGTGCCGCGAGGCTCTGCGAGCACGGCAACGCGCCCTGGCCGTGCTCGACCATCGTCGCTCTGGACGCACCGTGAAACCCGCCGCGCAGCCGCTGTGCGCCGCCGGCCGGTGCCGCGGCTGGGACCGGCACCGCCCCGACTGTCCCGGCGACGACTGCCGGGGCTGCCTGCCCGCGTTGGCCGCGCCCGGCCTCGCCCTGTGCGAACGGCACACCGCCCACATCGCGCAGGACGCCGTACAGGCCGCCCAGCTCCACGCAGAGCTCGCGCAACGCCTGATGGGTGGCAGCGGTCAGGGTGAACCCGTCGCCGGCACGAGCGACCACACCAGGCTGCCCAACGAGGCCGCTGTCGAGGCGCGCACCCTCATCCGGCACACCCTCACCGCCTGGACCCGCCTCATCGCCGACGAGCGCGGCTGGACCCTGCCCGCCGACACGGTCGACGCCATGGCCGGCTACGTGGCCCGCTCCGCGCCATGGCTCGCCGCGCACCCCGCCGCCGCCGACTGCTCCGACGAGTTGCACGAACTGGCCCACGGCCGCCCCCGCTCGATCGCCTACCCCACCGGTGTGCGGGTCGCCGACATCGCACCCTGCCCCCAAGACGGCTGCGACGGCACCGTCCGCGCCATCATCCGGCCCGCCGACGCGCTCCTGCCCTCCGAACTGGCGTGTACCGCAGACACTGAACACCGCTGGCCGGCCGGCATGTGGCACGCATTCCGGCGGGCCGTCGAGCGAAGGCATGCAGCGCCGTGATCTCCCACGTCCCGGGCCACCTGTGCGCCGCCGACGCGGCCACCGCCCTCGGCATACCCGTCGCCCAGATCTACCGCCTCGCCCACAAGCTGCGCTGGCGCACCGTACGGCGCAAAGGCGAACGCGAGGTGTACTACCGCTACGACGACATCGCCGCCACCACCAAGGAGCGACCATGAAACGACCCAAAGGCGCAGCGGTGAAGGGCAACGGAAACCCGGTCACCGAGCAGCCGCAGTACATCCAGGCGGACCCGAACGGCACCCGCGCACAGCGGCGGCTGTGGGCGAAGCGCCATACCCGACGTCAACCATGCTTGACAGGGCGGCGCTGACCTGCGAGATTGGCTGCGGTAGCTAGATCAGGTTTCCTGACCACCCCCCCTCGCACACAGCCAGGGAACAGCCGCGCCCAGGTGGTGACCATGCCCCCGCCGCGTCAGTCGCCGATCGACAACTGCACCCCGGCCCGCAACTCGGCCTCCGTGTAATGCACCGCCCCGCGGTGCCCGACCGTTACCCCGTACAGCTTCGGACCCACCGGCACGTCGTTCACCTGCCACGTGTACACGCAGCCGCTGCCCGACAGCGCGCCCACCGCGAGCACCTTTCCCGACTCGTCGGTGACCGTCACCTCGGCCCCGGACCGCAGATCGTCGTAACCCCAACTGCCGCAGTCACTGGCGATGGTCAGGCTCCCGGTCACGCTGAAGCTGGTCTGCACCGCGTTCGTGACCGCGGCCGGCAGCTCCCCGCCTCGGCCCGCCCCGACCAGCAGGGCGATGCCGCCACCGGCCAGCACGAGCACCAGGACGCCAACGGCCAGCGCGATCCACAGCCCGTTGCGGGACCTGCGGTGCGACGCGGCCGGCTGGATCGGGACGAAGGACTGGGTGTACGCCTGGCTCGGCGTCGCGGGCACGGGAGCGGCAGGCTGACCGAGCGGGGTATCGCGTGGTGTCCAGAAATCACTCACGCGCATGAGTGTGACGCACGGTATCAACCCCAGTCACTCGGATGATCCGGTGTCAGGCGCTGGAGATTCGGGGGCCCGGCATGGTCTGGCGAGGCAACCCGCAAGGCGCACGCCCCTGCGTCGGGCGCGTCTGGCGCCGGCTCCAAGACCAGGTGTACGCCGCCAGCGATGTGTGCTGGCGTTGCGGCCAGCACGTTGACATGGCGCTGCGTGAGAGCAACCCCCGCCATCCCCGCGCACCCAGCGTCGACC
>OBJR01000036.1_pt1 | contig 15620 bp, 16 predicted proteins | sample 1519711 | NCBI WGS metagenome assembly OBJR01 (sample SAMEA3235155, study PRJEB22506) | soil metagenome | biome: Forest; feature: Temperate coniferous forest; material: soil | place: Canada | collected 2011-06-18 | depth 0.2 m | reverse complement strand
TCCGCTGGTGGACAAGATCATGATCGCGGCGGCCTTCATCTCGCTCGTGCCATTGCGCGCGATTCCAGCCTGGGCGGCGACGGTGGTCGTCGGTCGAGATTTTCTAATCACGGGATTGCGTCTAATGGCGAGCGCAAAGGGGCATGTCCTCTCGGCGGAACGTTTGGGTAAACACAAAACCTCCTGGCAAATCATTACGGTCATTTTCTTTCTCACTTTGCTTGCGATTGCGGAATGGAGCCGGAACAGCATGGCCAGCGAATGGTGGCAGCGCGCCTGGAACGAAGCGGGGGCCGCTTTGGTATGGTTAACTGTCGCGCTGACGCTTTACTCCGGGCTTGGCTACGCCTGGCGGCACCGCAGCGTGGTCACGAGCGAAGTTTAGAAAAAGCTCTGCGGTACTTCCACCCGGTCGCCTGGTTGCAGGCGAACGTCGAGTGAGGGATCACGTCGAGATTGGCGGACGTCGAAAACTTTTGCGGTGTTGCCACGCAGCAAGCGGACATGCTTTTGATCGGCAAAATCATTAAAACCTCCGGCGGCGTTGATCGATGCCAGGAGTGTCATGTCTTCCGTGAATGGCACGCGCATGGGATTGCGAACGGCGCCGCCGACGTTGACAAAGCGCGAGGTGGGTTGCATCAGGATCGTGATGGTCGGATTGGTAAAAATCCGACTGACCCGGTAGTTATTTTCGATCGATTGGGAGAGCTCCGCCGGAGTCAAACCCTCGGCGTGAACCTTGTTGATATAGGGTAGGTTGACCGAGCCAGTCGCATCGACGGTATAGGTATTATTTACCTGTTGCTGCTCTTCGGCGGGAACACCGCCGATCCTTAGTTCGATTGGATCACCAGCCCGCAACGTCGCCTGAGCGCGCGCGCCGCTGAGAGTGGCCAAAATTAAAAGGCCGGCGAGGGAAAGAGTTCGCAAAATTAGTATTCTTCGCTTCCGTTAGAAGATCCGGCTTGCTCCGCGCCGACTGGCACGCCCGAGCGGCTGCGCGTCGACTTCGAATCGCGGGCGTGATAGTAGCCGTAGTAGTTCGTGTAGTAGTAGTAATTTTGATCGTGCCGCAGATCGACATTGTTCAGCACTACGCCAAGAACGGTGCCGCCAACCCCAACGATTGCTTGTTTCACGCGCGTGAGCATGGCGCGTGGGAACCGGCGGTGCTGCACTACGATAATGGTTTGATCTACCTCGCTGGCGATGACCGAGGCATCGCTTACTCCCAGCATCGGTGGCGAATCGAGAATGATCATGTCGTAACGCATTTTTAACTCCGCAATCATATCGGACATGCGCTGGGAGTTAAGAATGCCGACGGCGTCGGAAGGAAGGCCGCCACTGGGCAGGACGAAAAGGTTTTCTATTGAAGTTGGTCGAATGACGTCCTCCAGTTTCAAGTCAGACGTGAGGTAGTTGGTTAGTCCGGCTTTGTTATCGAGGTCGAAATGCAAATGCTGCACCGGTCGTCGCAAGTCGGCATCAACAATCAGGGTAACGTAACCGCCCTGGGCCGAGATGTAGGCGAGATTGGATACGGTAGTGGATTTACCTTCACCGGGACCGCCACTGGCGATGGAGATGCTATTTGCTTCAGGCGTTTTGCGGTTAAATTCGATATTCGTTCGCAAAATCCGGTAAGCTTCCGCGTCCGGCGAGTCGCCTGACTCGCGATGAAGCAATTTCACATTCTCCGGAATGATGGCGAGAACGGGCACGCCCAGGAGGGTCTCGACGTCCTCCATCGTCTTTACACTGGTATCGAGGTACTCGATAAAAAAGGCGAGGCCGAGGCCGAGGACCAAACCAACGAGGCCGCCCAACGCCAGATTAAGAGTCACGCGTGGGCGTGCCGGGAAGGCAGAAGGTTCGGCGACTTGCTTCACACTTACGGCGATCCGTGGCATTGCCATTTCCATGGTTTCTGCCTGGGCGCGCTGCCGCACGCCATCAAGCAGCAACTTCTCCTTGATATACTTGTTCTTGGCCCGGGTGTAGTTCGCGCCCAGGTTTTTGGAGGAGAGCTGTTTCTGATTAATCTCTTCCAGGCGCTTGCGCATTTCGTCGCGCGTTTTCTCCATCGTCCTCAGGTTCTTTTCGAGGGCGCTGCGGACGATTACGACCTGCTCTTCGAGTTGTCGGGTATAAACCTGCTTTTGCGCACGCAGGGCTTTCACCCGCGGATGCATCTCACCCAGACCGGAGTTTAGCATCAACGCTTCCATCGCCGAGGTTTCCTGAAACAACGGTAGGATTTTCTGGGTCGTTGGGTCCTGAATGTTCAGCGTCGCGAACATTCGGACCAGGTCTTCACCTTTGAGGTGCTGGATCCCGGCGAGCTGAGACTGAAGCATCGCAACCTTCGTTTCAACTTCGTTGACTTCACTTTCCTGCTTGAGGACGTTCGCGTCGAGCGGCGTCCGACTATCTTCGATGCCCTCCGGGTTCAAATCGATGATGTGTTCGGTGTCGCGAATCCGGGCGACCTCGACCGCGGCATCGTCAACCAACTTCTGTTGCTTGCTTACCTCGTCCTTCATTGAACCAACCGCCCGATTCAGGATGTCCTTCTCTTCTTCGACCCGTTTATCCTGGTAAACGGAAACGATCTTGTTTGCGATTTCGGCGGCCAGCTGCGGGTTTTGGTCAAACACGCTAATCTGAAGGAGGTCAGTGTTACGGACGGGATCAACTTCCAGTTTGGCGCGCAGGATGGCATAGGTTTGCTCGCGCGAAAGCCCGCCGCCCATTCGTCCGGCCCATCTTTCCTGGAGTTTCAGGTCCTCGATCACCGGATAAAGGATCCCGGTGCGTTGGATAACTTCGTAAACGGTGGGCGCCAGGGTGGGATCGTGCACCGGTTGGTTTGGATCCAGCCCCTGTCCAAAAATATGCGGATTTTGGGCGGTGGAACGGACCTCGATGAAAGCGGAGGATTGATATTCCCGCGGTTGAAAATAGGTCACGACCGCGGCTGTGACCAAGACCAGGAGAAAAGCCAGCAGGATCAGCATCCAGCGCACGCGAATGACGCGCCAGTAGTCGAGAAAGTGAAGTTTAGCTTCGTCCGTTTGTGCCATAAACAACCCCTGCTACCAGAGAGCAAATCTACGCGAAAAACCTAACGGAGCAAAATCCGCTCCATTTCTCGCTAAAAGGTAAAATCAGCTCCGCCGTAGAAGCGGTTGCGGGAATATCCGCGCAGCGGCTCGTCGGACAGGATCTCCGTGTAGTTGTAGCCCACGTTGACGCCCAAGTATCGGGTAATGGCGTAGCGCAAGGACAGCGCCACATCTATGGAATCTTCCGCGAAGGCCGGGCTCACCGCATTGGCGCCGTAATCATCGTGTGCATAAAAGATGGCGAGTTGGGAAGAAATCCGCGGGGTCCAACTATACTTCCCTTGCAGGCCGGTGCGAAATGTCACCCGGCTGGGCTGCCCGGGGATATCGGGCTCTTCGATACCGTAACGATTGGTCCAAGTAAGTGCAGTTTTTTTACCGAGCGCGTAGTTCAATGTCGCTTCGAAAAAAGGCGAGGAGGACTCGGTGCTAACATTAACTGTGCTCGTGGTCAGGTCGGGATTAAGGACAAGTTGCACGGTATCCAAGGAACGGATCTGAAAGCCACCGCGGAGGGAGCCGCTAAATTGCGGGCTGAAAGTATGATCAAACCCGGCGAGGATGAAATGATTGACGGCGTCGGAATTATTGTTCTGATAGGCGACGAATTGGATGCGGTATTCAGCGACGAGGGTGGTGGTAGGCCAAAGGAGAAAGCGAAATTCGTTGCCGAAGGTATTTTCAATTCGGTTTTCGAAATTCCCGACGCCTACGCTGGTGGTATTATCGTAAAGAAGGGCGCCGAAAGTATAACTCGTGGCGGTAGAGAAGCGTGGCGTCCAGAGATAGCTTAGGGTAAACTTGTCAGAGGTATAAAAATAATTGCCGCTCCTGCGGTTGAACCCGGTGCCGACGCCGAAATCGGGTTCGGCCTGATAGGAGGCGTAGCCAATAACACTCAAGATGAGACGAGGGCTAAAGTTGTGCTTTAGCGACAGGCCGAGGTAGGCGTTATAATCGGGATCTTTTTGGCCGGGGCGATCCAAATAGTAGGTTAGGCCACCACCCGTCTGGAGAGAAAGTCGGGTGCGCGGGCTTCCAAAATCATAGCTGAGACCGATCGAGCCGTTCATGAAAGGCGACCCCTGTGGATTAACGCTGCTGGTAAAAATGTTGTCATCGTAGCCGCCCCGAACTGTGACAGTTACACGAAAAGGAATATTGGAAAAAATTCCCACGCCAAGATTGTCGCCCTCAAGGTAGGGGGCAGCTCTGGCGTTGGTGCTGGGGAAACCCGTTGCCTGGCCCGCGCGCCCCCCTCCTTGCGCGTGCGCTGGTCCTGCCACGGCGAGGCTTAGGAGCATGCAAAAAATTCCCAAGATACAACGATTCTGTGAGGGGCGGCGCATTCTGTTTCTCCAACGAAACCTTACCAAATAGCAAGCGTACGTTACCCGTCTAGGCGAGAGCAATGGTTTTTTCGGCAAAATTCTTCCCTATTTCTGATCGGAGGGCTCTTCTATTGGTTTTGGTTGCCAGCAGTCGGCATGCCCTTCGTAATATTTGTGAAGCGAAACTGACCGGGGATCCATTGTAAGCGCGCGCTGATAAAGCTGTTCTGCGTCATCGCAGCGGCGCAACCCATCGTAAGCCAAAGCCAATTCCAGCACAATCCGTTCATCCATCGGGGCGAGAGCGAGGGCTTGTTCGAAGGCTGGAATTGCCAGGTTGTAAAATGAATCGCTGGCCACCGAGTCCCGCATTGCTTCGGCCAGCTGCATACGGGCGCGGCCAAGATAAACGTAAAGATCGGGATTTGAAACTTCGTATTCCAGCCCTTTGCGCGCGTAAATGATGGTCGTCGGGGCGTCGTAATCACGCAGCGCTGCCCGGGCGCGCTCAGTAAAATATTCCCCCGGTAAGAGCCGCCATGACTGGATGACCAGGGCTAAGCCGAGGGCAGCGGAAGAGAATATCGCGCTGGATCGCAGCCAGCGTGGACTATTGGATTCGGTTTGGCGGTGAACGCCGGAATTTGCCAGAAAGCCTAAGACAAACGCCATTAAAAGCGCGTTGGCTGGAATGTGCATGTTGAAATCGAAAAACGAATGCACGGTGAGTGCCGCAACCGCGACCAGCGCGCCAACGTTTAAGGCCAGGGCATTGCTCAACAGTTGCGAAGAAAGCGCAATTCGTTTCGGCCCGAGTCGCCGAAAGTTCTTCCAGCCTGCTCGGACGTGGCTGGCAAGGAAAACGAGAAATATTGCCGCGCCAGCGAGTCCATACTCGGCGAGTAATTGCAAATAATCATTGTGGGTAAAAACGGGATCGAGCTGCATTCGTTCCGTACGAAACTGTCGGCCGTAGTAGAGATAGGTGGCGCTGCCAGTGCCGAGCCAGGGCCGCAATTTCCATTGTTGCAACGCGCCTTGCCACAGATCAACCCGCATGTCCTGCTTGTCGAAAAGGTTCTGGGCGCGACCAGTCAAGAAATCGCTTTTGCTCACGCAAACCGCGGCGACGAGGGCAATGAGCGCCGCCGCGAGGATTGCGGGCAGGCTAATTCGCCAGGCCAGTTCCTTGCCAGCTGCGCGCAGGATAAAAGCACTCAACGCGGCAAACACGAGCGAGCTCGCGATTACACTCAAGAATCCGCCGCGACTTGCCGTCAGAATTTGGCCCGCGTAAATCATCGCGGTGGTGTAGCCGGTAAGGAGTTTTCCCCACGGCGGTAGGCGGCTCCAACAGGTGATGCTCAGTCCGAAAGCACCGAGAATTTCGAGCAAACCGGCGAGGTGATTAGGGCAAATGTAAAACCCGCTGGCGCGTCTTTGGTAATCGAACCGTTGCAAAAAAGCGATCGGCATGAAATTATTCCCATCGCGAAATTGCAAGGCGCCCACGCCGATGTGGGCCAGTGACAGCGCCATCATGCAGAGGAGGATGGCGAGGCGCGTTTTGGCGGAGGTCACAACAACCGTGCTCAGAAGGTAAACAACGAGACAAGCGATCGCGGAATAAAGATCGGCGCGCGCGATATAATCTACCGGCGAGGACAGAACGCGGAGACCAATATAAAAGCAAAACACTGCCGCGGAGACGAGACAAATGCGGTCCGGCTTAGGCGAATTGGCGCGAATAGTTAGTAGCGCCAGTATACTGGCGCCGCCGATTATGACGTAGCTCGGAAAGGCAAAAAGCAATCGGGTTCCGCCGATTAATATTTGGATGGCTGCGAACGCGATGACGAGAAGGACAGCGATAAGAATAGGCGCGCTGCGGCTCACGAGTGGGGAGGATTCCACAGCTGGCCGTTAATTGAAATGGCCCAAACAAAAAATGCCGCAACGCAACCAGCGCAGCGGCATTGGTAACGAGCGACCGGCCTAACGATTTGTTACCGGCGTAGGCTGGCAGGCTCCGGCGAAATCGCCCCGATGGTTCTTGAGGTATTTACCTACCTGATTGCAGGGAATCTGGATGTCATGCGCGTTGTGACAAACCACGCACTGATCTGTGGTAGGATTAAATCCGCCGCCCCCAATCGCACCGCTTGGCGGATTGATGTTCGTCGGCGTATTCGTGAATTCCCCAACCTCGGCCGGGCCTTCGGCGGGGGGCGAAATGACTTGCTTACCTTCCGCAAATGATCCGCGGCAATCAGGCGCCGTCATCAGAAAAGCCTCGAGAATTACAGCCCGCTCGTGCGGATCCCCGTCCACCGCGAACCGATAAATCTCCATGATCCGATCGCAAGCGAGCGGCCCTTCTTTTTCATCACGCAAACAGCGAACCGCGATGGTGACGATGTCGCCGGCAAATTCATGACGGGCCGTAACTGCAGTGCGCACGATTTGCGGAGAATGTGCTCGCCATTTCGCGACCGCGCCGCAGACGGCGTCGAGCATTTGGGTTTTGCTGGCGCTGGTGAGCGTTTTATCCCGCGGCAATTTGGATTGTAACATCTCCATTGCCGTCATGTCGCGGGCTGCTTTTGCCACGGGCGCGGCAGCCAGCCATTGGCCCAGTGCGAGCACGAGAGCCATTGCCAAAACAATCAGGTTGCGCAATGCAGCGCTCATCAGCGTTCCCCCGGTGAAATATCTCATAAATTTCCCTTAGTGGCGGTAAAAACCACCAATTATTATGTACTCTTTTGGCGGTGGAAGGGTCAACACAAATCTGCCTGGAATTGGGGCTTAGCGGGTGAAGGGAATCGAACCCTCGTCAGTAGCTTGGAAGGCTACAGCTTTACCATTAAGCTACACCCGCGCCGAGCGGTCCAAGTTGCCGTGCCTGCACGTTCCTGCCAAGTGCTTTTTCCATGGTATCGCGACTTGCCAACTTCCGCCGACGCCACTAGCACTCTCCTATGAAACGAATCGCTCTTTTCTTCCTGCTCGCCGCTACCGCCTCTCTTCGCGCGGATCTTACTCTCGTCCAGAAGGTGGATATGGCCGGAACGCCGGGTGAAATGACGATCAAATTCAAAGGCGATAAGGTGCGGGTAGACCCTGCGCCGCAACTATCGATGATCACCGATGCCAAAACAGGCGATACCGTCACCCTGATTCATGGTGAAAAGAAGGCGATGCGAATTTCGGGCGATAAGATGAAAGCGGCAGCGGAAATGGTTAAGAAGTTTGCCGCCGCTACTCCGGCCGAACAAAAATCCAAACTGACGCCACTTGGTCGCAAGGAAACTGTGAACGGCATGTCGACGGATGTTTTCACCACCGACACGGCAGTGGGCAAAGCGACATATTATATTGCCACCAACTACCCGGACGCAGCCGCGATTATGAAAGAGATGAAGGCGTCCCAATCGTCCGCTTTGGCGAACTCTGGCACGAACGTTCCGGATTTTAGAGACTTGCCTGGCATTCCCGTGAAAATTGAGATGGATACGGCAAGAGGGCACGTCGTCATGACCCTGGTTTCGGTCAAGCGCGATCCGATTCCGAACAGCGAATTTTCGGTTCCGGCAGATTACACCGAAATGAAGATGCCCGATATTTTTGCTGGGAAAAACGCGCCGGATAATCCGGCGGAAAAAATGCCGGCCTCGCCGCGAGTCGTGCCGATGCCGTCCGCCACTCCGTAATCAGACCGCCTGCAGTGGCGTCGCCATTTATTCTCGCGTCGAATTCGCCGCGGCGACGCGCTCTTTTGGCGGAGGCGGGCTATGAATTCGAAGTCATTGCCCCCGCCGTGAGTGAAGTGGCGGTGGCGTATTTATCCTTGCGCGAGCTCACAACCGCGAACGCCACACGCAAAGCATTGGCCGTCTCTCGCATTCACCTAAGCCGGATAGTGCTCGCAGCCGACACCCTTGTTGCCCTCCAAGCGGAAGTCATCGGCAAGCCGCGCGATCTGAATCATGCGCGCGTGATTCTGCGGCGGTTGAGCGGACGAACGCACCGTGTCTGCACTGGGGTTTGCATAGTAGGTCTACAAACGAAGATCAGCTTCGCTGAGATCTCGGAAGTCCGTTTCTACAAGCTGAACGAGAGCGCCATCGCCAATTACTTTCGCGTCGTGAATCCGATCGACAAAGCCGGTGCTTACGCCGCGCAAGGTAATGGCCAAAGTATTATCGAGTCGGTCGAAGGTTCGTTTACGAACGTGATCGGTCTGCCAATGGAACGCACGACCGAAGTGCTCGCGCAATTTGGACTTCAGCCCGCTAAGGCATCTCGACCACGACTTCCGGGGAGCTGGCCGCCGCCGGCGCGGGCTCGCGTCTCAATACCCGGTACAAAAACCAAACGATGAAACAATTGGCGGCGAGAATAACTACTGCGGCGATGCTGGGACGATAGTAAATGTGGCGTATTTCCAGCGGAATCAACGCTCCGGTAGCGAACACCATGAGATATTCCGCCCAGCGTTTTTGTAAATAAACGCCGATGCCTTCAGTGAATAGCACCGCGGAATAAAAAAGGCTGAGGAATCCCGTTGCGCGCCAGACGCCGCCACCAGCGAGCATGGCCTGTAAGCGGTTGAGTAAGTAATGCACCACTTTGCTGTGCTTGAGCAGGATCTCGTCTGCCACCCAATCCGAGATGTTATCCATCCAAGCCGCACGCGAATTCAAAAAAAGAATCGAAACCCCAAGGACGAGAAGCAGGATTCCTTTGGCGATCTTAAAAAGCGCGATCAGCTTGAGATAGCGAACGCGGTTTTGAGGCCGCAGGATCTTGAGGTCAGCCGTGGAATGAGACACTCGTAATCTTCCCTTGATCTGCTTCAGTCCGCAACGATTGCGCTCCCGCGACAGCAGACCTCCAGTTTGTTTCCATCGGGATCTTCAAAAAATAACGCGTAATAACCAGGACTGTATTCAGGCCAGATTTGGGGTCCTTCCAGGTTTTGTCCGCCGGCTTCGCGCACAATCTTGGCTACGCGATCCACCTGCTCGCGCGTCTCTGCCCAAAACGCGATCCGCGTCTCGTTTGGACGGTGATTGGCGTCTTCATCAAACGCAAAAAATTCCGCGGGTTTACCTCCGCCATCTTTTTCAAAAGCGCCCCATTCTTCCGCGCTCTTATTGAGAGTAAATCCAATCGCCGGCAAAATTTTGGCGAAAAACTCCTGCGCTCGCGCCCGGTTTCGAACGCGTAGATCGATATGATCAAAGAGGCGACTTTGCAAAGTTCCGGTAAACTACGCGAAAATGCGGCCGAAGACGACCTCGCGTCCAATTATTCGCGTTCGTCTTTCAGGAGCGAGCGAATCTCCTCACGCAATTCCGCCGAACTTTCGTGGCCGTGAACCGAGACGCCGTGTTGCACCGCGGCATCAAGCACTTCTGCCTCGGTCCCGGAAATCTTCAACGAGCAGTTTTTCTCACTGGGATAGTCGCGGCAGTCGATCGATTTTCGCGTCGCCATGATTCAACTTTTCTTTAGTTCCGCTAAAGCTTGCAGTACTTCCTCGCTGTGGGTCTGTGGTTTTACTCCCGTAAATACTTTCGCAATTTTTCCTTCCGGATTGATGATGAATGTATTGCGCGCCGACATCTTCTTGCCGTCGTAATCCTTCACCGAGCCATAGGCCTCCGACACCTTGGCATCGGTATCGGCCAGTAGCTTAAAGTTCAATCCCTCCTTCGCACAAAAGGTCTTGTGCGATTCGGCGTTGTCCACACTGACTCCGAGAATGATAGCACTGGCGTTTTGGTATTTAGCCAGGTCGCGCTGAAAATTTTGCGCTTCCAGGGTGCAACCACTGGTAAAATCCTTCGGGTAAAAATAGAGAACGACCCATTTGCCTTTGTAATCATTCAAACTAACCTGCCTGCCGTCGTTGGAAGGAAGAGTGACCGCGGGCGCGACCGCCCCAGCTTGTGGTAGAGTTTGTGCCATACCGGTTGATAATGTTAATAAGAGAACTGTTGTTGCTATAATGACTTTCATTTTTGTAACTCCAATCTGGTTAACAAAGATTGGCTCCTAGGTGCGCTTCTTCGCAAACACCGTCCAGTAAATTCCAGTAAACATCAAGTGCTTCATTGGCCGCGTTTATAACAGTGTCGGCTGAGGTGTAGCTATTAAGACAACGCGCCAGTGCCGTTCGTTCCCCGGCGCGATGCTCGAGGTCAGCGGTGGCGTGAACAGTAAAGTAGCTTAATGCACTGTTGCTTTGTATTCCGTAGGATTCGCGCAGGCCGCGCAGCTTTTCAGCTGCTACGTCCGGTTGCTGTGACTCGTAAGCATAAAGCGCGGTGAGTCCACTGGCGATGTCCTGGCTCGTTAAACGATCGAAAGTGGAGGTGGTATTGGCTACTTTGGCAAGAGGTTTGGCTCGCTTGACTTCGTTTCGGTCTTGTCCGGTCGCTGTCGCAAAATCAAGCCATAACTCGGGATGTGGCGCGGGATTCGTGAGTTCGTCGAGTAGATTATCCTCCAGGGCGCGCCTGGTAGCGGATTCGACTGCACAGTTAATCGCGTTCTCCAGATAAGTCGGGAAAGCCGCGACATGGGGATAATAGACGCGGGAATAGGTGGCAAGCTGATCGCGGGTCAGTTCGCCACGCTTCCAAGCACGATAGAATGGATGCTGCAGGATCGATCGCTCACGAATCAAATCATCCAAGGCACTCAGGGTTTCTTCGGTTGTCATAGAGGTACAATGCTTCGGCGGCTCCTTGCCGGAACGCAAGTCTAAAAATTTTCCACCTGACACGCTAGGCAACCCATTCCACTGAGAATGCATTAGCATGAACAGGGCAGCCAGCATGGTCGAGGCGACGACGTAGCCGAGATGAAAAGCGCGACTGCGAGCGGCGATGAGCGCGAGGACGATAAAGAGAGGAAAAATTACGAGGTCAAAGCGCGGAATTGACCCGAGCCTGCCCCAACAAGAAAAGAACACCTGCAGTCCAGATGTAAACGCTATAAGAGACGCGCAATCGCCGCAGGCCAGCTATAGCCGCTCCTGGCAGTAAAAGAAGGAAACAAAAATCGAGTTTATCGTGATGCTCCGGGCTTAACGGTGGCGCATGCCGCAGGAACCAGGCGAGAGGATGCCATGGCCACATCAAGTGCCGCCCCCACCTATCCTGCACGTCGAACATAACAGTCCAACTGCCAAACTTCAGCTTTAAAAACAGCGCGAAGGCAAAGAGTGCGGTCGGAATTAGCGCAAAAGCCGCGATGTTCCATCCAACCTTTCGCAAGCTGAAGTTGCGTTCGCTGAGATACTCAATCAGTAAAGGTAGGGCGAGGAGGATTCCTTGAGAACGAGTCACTGTTCCCAGTGCGGCGAAAATACAAGCCAGCAACCACTGGCTAGTGCGCGCGTAATAAAACGCACCAACGGTCAATGCGAGGAACAATGACTCGCTGTAAACAGCAGAGAAGAAAAAGGTCGTCGGAAAAATTAGAAGGTAGATAGTTGCGCGGGACGCGATTTCCTCGGCGAAGTCCATCACTAGAAGAGCGCGGAAGTAAGTAAGACCAATAAGTAAGACGATGTTCGAGAGCCCAATTGCGGTTACTAACCACCAGTAGTCGTTTGCAGGGAGAAAAAGCAGTGCATGAATAGCCCGGACAAGCAGCGGGTAAAGTGGGAAGAAAGCAGCGTTGCCGGGGGGGAGCCGGGCTCATAGCGATATCCGTCGCGCGCAACTTCGACGTACCAGCCAGCATCCCAGCGCGACAACATGTTTACCCAGGGATGAGTAGTTGGCGAAATGTGATCGACCACGGCATGCTTGTTGCCGTCGGGGCCGATCTCCCATGCTGAGGGAAAGGTGACAGGAAGTGGAAGTAAACGAAATCCCAGCCATCCAACCAGTAAGAGGGCCAATCGGGTAATAACAAACGGAATGATGACATCGCTCCATTCGGGTCTTTTGGAAAAGACAGAACCGATTCGCGCTTTCAAAACTTCCAGGCGAGTAATCAAAAGGTGACGAGGGTTTGGACAATCGGACATTCGACTCGAACAATCGAGGAGTTTATTGGCGCGTTGCAGGCAACCGGAATCAAGCTCCTGGCCGATGTCCGGCTCTTACCCGGTTCAAAGCGGTATCCGCAATTTAACAAAGAAGAGCTGGCGAAATCTCTGAAAGAGCACGGAATGGGTTACGAACATTTCCCGGAGCTGGGCGGCCGTCGCAAGGCGAAGAAGGATTCGCCTCACACCGCCTGGCGCAACGAATCATTTCGCGGTTACGCCGACCACATGGAAACAGCGGAATTCGCCAGGGGAATTGCGCGGTTGCAGGAAATAGCGGACAGCCACGGCGCGACCGCAATCATGTGCGCCGAAGCGGTATGGTGGAGATGCCATCGCAGTCTGATTGCTGATTACTTAAAGGCACTTGGTGTTGAAGTCATTCACATCATCGATGGGAACAAGGCTGACCCCCATCCCTTTACTTCGGCCGCGAGGATTGTGGACGGAAAGCTCGATTATGCTGGGAAACAATCGGAGCTACCTATTTAACGAAGTCTTCAAACCGAGCAGTGTGGCGCGATTCGTACTTTGGGATGTGTGCGTGGACTGGCGTTGAATGGAGGAAAGAAAAACTACAGTGTTAACGCCAGTTGCGGTGCGCCTCGTACGCAGGAACCGGCGGCGAAGTTCTTTCACGCTCCTGCATTCTTTCCGCGAGCCAATGAAACCATTCGTTCCCTGTCTTCCGGTTCAGGGTTCGTCGCCATTCTTCGGAGTAAACCTTCAGTTTCTGCCACGAGATCAGAAGTGGACCGCTGAAGAAATCATCCACCAAATCAAGCGTCACTTCGCGGCGAAAAACCAGAACACCGAGACTTTCCCAGGTGAGCGAGACTAAATAAACGGCATCTTCACCATCGGGTCCGAGCACTTCTCGTATTTTTGCAGCGTCGGCTCCATCGGGCAAGGAAAGGACGCGACGCAATGCCGCGGTGAAGGCCGGGCTTTGGAAGGACCGCACCAACTCAAGCATGGCGTCGCGCTGCCGCCGTTGCCGATACTGCCGGATCTGCGCCGCGGCGAAAATGACGCCCGCGGTCACCGCGATGGCGTTGATCAGATTGGCAATGGTGGAGATGTCCATGGAATTTCAGCGCGGATCAGTCACGCCACGCTACAGATGATTGTTATGGGTCGGCCGGGACTCGAACCCGGAACCAACGCCTTAAAAGGGCGCTGCTCTACCGATTGAGCTACCGACCCGAAGGGATTTTTTGTAATCCAGTTCGCAGGTTGCTGCAAGAACGGTGGAGGGATGGCCTCCGTGCCGTCCCAAAAAAATGGGACGCGACAGCGCGTGTCCCTCCAAGCAAAAAAATCGGCGGTCATAGACCGCCGCTACAGGGTTGGCAGCAAATTGCGCAGCGAATTTTTTTCTCGGTCCAGTTTAAAGATACGCAAGCCGGCCGCCGTCGCTGCGCGCCAATCGCGCTCTGGATCATCGCCGACGTGCAAGACCTCGCCCGGTGGCAGATGGAGAAACTTGAGCGCGCGACGGAAAATTTTCGGATCGGGTTTGTCGGCGCCGATCTCGCTTGAGACGAAAACGTGGCGGAAATATTTCGAAATACCGAGCCGTTCAAGAATGACGCGCAATCGGCCGTCGAAGTTTGAAACGATCGCCAACTCAAAGCGCGGTCGCAATTGTTCGAGGACGTCAACGACCTCGGGGTACAACTCCCATACGCCGGGCTCGGCGAAATGCTCATAAGCGACTTCAAAAAAATTGTCGCGATCCAATTCGCCGATTTCGGGCGCGGCTTCCTTTAGGACAAGACCAGCCAGGTCACGCCACCAATCTTTATCGTCGTTTTCGCGTGGGCCATCGATTGCCTGACGCGGCGGCATTTGTTTCCAGGCGGAGTAGAACGCGGTATCCAGTTTCTCTGCGTCCAAGTTCAAGCCAACTTCTTCGGCAACGAGCGCGTAATGGTCGCCCACGGTTTTTGTTAAATAAAAGAGAGTGCCGACGGCGTCGAAGAAGATTGCGTTGGGCATCGGTTTCGGGGAGCGCGAGCGAACATTCGTGGAGGAAAAGGATTCGGCAAGGATGCCGAATATTGCCGGCTGGAGCCTGCTCTTTTCGGTAGCACGGAACACGGGCCTACGGCCTGTGCGCCCAGCGGGTTTCTCAACCCGCTGCGTCGTCAACCTACCCGACACGGCATAGGCAGCGGAGTAAAACTCCGCTGGGCGCACAGACTGGAAAGTCTGTGTTCCTTGTTGCCATGGAGCTCAGACGTGCAGGCAAGCCGCCTGCGCTCCCCAGAATTTGTGCGAGACTGATCTGCATGCTCCCGGTCGAGCACAACGATCCGATTAACGAAAAGATTCTCGCCATTTCGGAGGACAAAATCGAAGGGTTCGTTCGCGAACCGTTTCGGGAAATCGCGGAGCGCAGTGGCATCGATGCCGATGTTGTGATGGCCCGGATCGCGGCGATGTTGTGCGCGGGGACGATTCGGCGGGTGCGTCAGACATTGCTCGCGACCAATCTGGCGGATGGCGCGCTGGTGGCCTGGAAAGTTCCAGAAGAAAAAATCGACGCCGCTTTCGATTTCATGTTTCAACGCGACCCGTTTTCCGGCCACGTTGTTTTGCGATCAACGGACACTCTAACTGCCGGCTCAGATTACAAATTGTGGACGACGGTGAAGGTGCCGCACGGTTTTTCGCTCGAGGAACACTGCCGGTTGTTGGCCGGCAAGGTCGGCGCGGAACGTTTTCGGATCATGCCGGCGAAAGGAATTTTTACTCTTGGAGTTGGCCATGTCCGTCGCAAAACAATCGAGCCGGGAAGCCGGGCGGAATCACCGGCGAAAATAATCGAAGTGCGCGCGGTCGAACTAAGCGAGCGTGAGTGGAAGGTTTTGCTGGCGCTGAAACGGGAATTCGCGCCGGAAGAACTTCGACCGACGCCATGGGCCTCGCGCGCGAGCGAAGCCGGCGTTTCCCTCGAAGAATTTTATCGTGTGGCTGAAGAGTTGAACGACCGCAAAATCATCGGGCGCTTTTCCACTTTTCTGGAACACGTGAAGCCGAGTGCGGGAGGTGTGCGGGTAACGCGATTCAACGCGCTGTTTC
>OBJR01000035.1_pt1 | contig 15750 bp, 9 predicted proteins | sample 1519711 | NCBI WGS metagenome assembly OBJR01 (sample SAMEA3235155, study PRJEB22506) | soil metagenome | biome: Forest; feature: Temperate coniferous forest; material: soil | place: Canada | collected 2011-06-18 | depth 0.2 m | reverse complement strand
GCGTTGTTCTCGATGGGAAACGCGCCCGCGCCAAACGCGTCCACCAAATTTCCTCGACCCGTTTGCGAATTGTGCTCGAACAAGGAATCAATCGGCAAGTTCGGCGCATGCTTGAGCGTTTTGGATTTCACGCCAAAAGATTGATCCGAATCCGGATGGGAAGTTTACGACTCGGCGAATTGCCGCGGGGTCATTGGCATTTGTTAACGAAACGTGAGCTCGATTCGTTGCGCGACTAAACGGGAGCTTTCAAGGAGCGGCGGTCTCCAGACCGCCGTTTATTAAAATCGGCGGCTTGGAAGCCGCCGCTCCTTGTTTCCTGCGTCCAAACGCTGGTTACTGTGAGGGTGCGAAAATGAATCTCGATAATTGCTCTGCCGTCATCACCGGAGCATCGGCCGGCATCGGGCGCGAATTCGCCAGGCAACTTGCTTCACGCGCCAAACTTCTCATTTTCGTCGCTCGAAGGCGCGATCGACTCGAACAATTGCGAACCGAACTAGTCGCCAAAAATCCGGGTTTGCGTGTCGACATCCGCGAAGCTGACCTTTCGAATCTTGAACAAACCATGCAACTCGCTGCCTCGCTCGCGAACGAGCCAATCGATCTCCTGATCAACAATGCCGGCGTCGGCGATCACGGTTCCTTTGCCACAGCCGACCCGGTTCGGGTCAACGAGCAGGTGCAGGTGAACGTACTGGCTCTGACCGCGCTTACTCGCGCGCTGCTTCCCCGCATGATCGCACAAGGACGTGGCGCGATTTTGAACGTAAGTTCCTCCGCTGGATTTCTCCCTCTGACCGACATTGCAGTCTACGCAGCGACAAAAGCGTACGTGACCAGTTTTTCGGAAGCCATCCGCGCCGAAACACGTGGTCGCAGCATTACCGTGACCGCGCTCTGCCCAGGGCCCGTGGATACCGAATTTGCCGACGTGGCAAATCGGGAGTCGCGCCGGAAAAAATCCGGCCCAAGTGTGATGCACGTTGCGGTGGAAAAAGTGGCGCAGGCCGGGTTGAGCGCGATCGAGCGGGACAAAGCTCTTGTCATTCCCGGGCTGCCAATGAAAATTGTAATGGCGATTACGCGTGGACTGCCGTTGGCAGTTTTTCGCGTAGGGTCACGATTCATTAGGCAGGGTTAAACTAGCTCCGCGTTGGTTCCGCTCTTCCGAGTCAGCAGCTCTAGAGGCAGGCATTCGGCTACCCGCTTCGCTTAACGGGGGTTAGCCAATTTTTCTCTTTATGGAAAATATTTTTGATTTTGGCGCTTGACAGTTTCGAGTCGAATCCATAAACAACGGTCGTTCCGCAAGGCGTGGAACGCGGCACTTCGCCGCCAAGGGGCTACACATAACCCGCCGTCTCTCAATTAGGGAGCGGCAAAACAAAGCAATAATTATCATCATGTTTATTAGAAATAATCATATCATTACGAAAGTTACAGTTTGTAGCGTAGCGGTCTTTGCGCTGGCATTGTTTGGATCCTCAACTGCCCAGGCGCAGAGCAGCGGCAACTTCGCCGCCAGCATCCAGACGGCGCAATGCACCATGAACACCAATGGCACATCAATAAATCCCGGCGCCTTGGGCGGTGGGGGCACGTTACTCGACACCTACATCCAGACGCCGAACTCTAAATTCACTACGTTGGTCATCACGCCTGCACTGGTGACAGGCCTGTTCAACAACACGCAGGTGACGACAGCTATGCCGAGCTCCGCAAATTCGGCAGCGGTAGTTGTGAAAGTCACGTTGGACGGCACTCCCGTGCTCCCCGAGACATCGACCAATCCGAGCATCATTTATGACCAACGTTTCCAGCAGCTCAGCGCCCCCTTGTTCTCTCAGCTGATGGAGTGTTCCATGAATAATAACTGCAGCATTGATCTTGTTGAGAGCACTCTGTCGGCGCACAGTTTCAACTTCATTCGGACTAACGTCGGCGGTGGTGTCCATCCTCTCAAAGTCACGTGGGAATTCGTATGCACCGATAACAACGGTAATCCTACCGCCTGCACCTCGACATACACGGCAAACACTGCGGGCGCTTGCGCCGGACCGGGGACGATCATGGTCCAGCAGGTCAAGGCGTTCACTCAGTCGGGCGGAATCGTGGTGCAATAATTTAAAAAGGTCGCTGTCTCCGACCTTTTTCCCTCCTTCCCTCCCGTGCTCTCAGCGCGGGAGAGGAAGGTGATTGTAGCCGCGTCTCTGCGAGACGCGCACTCCGCCATCAGGAAAATGGAAATTTTTGATCGATGGCGGTTTTATCTGGCATGATCCCAATCTCTCCCCCCACGTCCGGGACATAGGCAAAGGCATAGCGCCGCCTCGGCGCCTGCCAGCCCGTGGCCTCGTTGACTACTCCTTTTTTCCGTTTCTCGACATAATCGAAGAACTCCGAGGCGGGTTTGACCGACCAGTTAGAATATTTTCCGATTTGCATCAGCGCGGCTCGCAGATCGCCCTCGCCCCACGGCGTCCCCGTCCGCTTCTTGAAGGCGACATAACGCGCTTTGCCGTTGAAGAAACCGACCGTGATCTCGAATCCTTCGCTCATGTCGCCCGTCAGGAACCCAAACGCCTCTTCACCCTGGCCCACCATGCCGAGGAGATTCGGCGCCATCGTCGCGGCCTTTCCAAAGCGGGTTTCGACCTCTTCTTTTGTCTGCAAAAGAATGTTCATGTTAGCGGAGTGATCGCGGCGACCCACTAGACAACGGCGCAATGCTAATGTCGACCCACCAAACACACGAAATACGCTAAAACGAATTTTACGCCAATGCAGATAGTGGCGATGTATCCAAGCTTGCTCAAACAGGTCCTTTATCGACGAGAAGCATCTCAGCGAAACCGGCGGCAAGGTATTTTTGACACTCCACGCGACGGCATGGGACAAGGGGCGGTAACGTATTCGGCTGGAAGCGGCATTCAGCGAGCTCGAAGACCGCTACCTTTCCGACAGCACTGTTGATCCATCCGACCTAAAAACGATTACCGGCTGGAAGGTAGCGAAAGCAAAGTTATCAGATTGATACTGCAGTTGACTATGCGCTTGGCTTTTATATTTCTCGTTTGTATTGATGTTATTACATTTGTGACGAACGTTATTGGCGCTAGACAGAGTTAATCTACTCGCTCCAGCGTTCCGCTCCCGAACGTTTTCGACCGCGCCTTGCCGGTGACACTTACCTGGCTTGTAGTATAGGTCGCCGTTCGGCCATCTTCGTGCACCATCAGAGTCGCCTGAACCTGCACACTCGTGGTGCTGCCGAGCTTGTAGGAGCGTTTGTAGAGTAACGTTCTTCCATCGCGGGAAACGGACCCGCCAGTCATGTTGCTCCAGTGGGTTTCTGTCTCGTCGATGTTCAGTTCTACAGCCGAGTCCCATGTGCTTTTTGGGCCAATGCTGTGAATGTTCCCGCGCCATGTGCCAGCAAAAAGCTTTCCCGGCCGTGGCATCGGATACGCCGGCGAGGACGAGGATTCTGACCAAGCCGCAGTTGCCGGTTTGCCATTCGAGAGAATCCACTCGGCGACATTGGTTGTAGGCGCAGCGAGAGCGCGCGGAGTGGAAGCAGGCGCCTCGGAAGCTGGTGCGGTAGGAGTCGCTTCGGCAGGTGGGGGTATTGCTGACTGGACATCCTTGAGCGTTGTGACCGGTGCTCCCGAGAAGCGGGTGGAAAGAAACCAACTGAGCCCGATGATCGTTACGCCCAGCGCCGCAGTGGTGCTGTAGAGCAAAATTGAATTGGCTGCTTGTTTCTTTCGGATCCGGCGAATTTTTTCCGGCGCACGAGGATTGCCCGCTTCTGAATTGTACAGGTTAACGAGAGCAATCCGGTAACCGTGTTTCACTTCACATTCCCCTAAATCATGAAGGAACGGCCGCCAGCGCGCGTGATGCTCAAGATCTTCAGCCACATGTTTGGAGAGCAAAATATGTCCCGCGTCACCGCAATCCATGACACGCTGCGCGATATTGATGCCTGCTCCTGCAACGTTCGTCTGTTTGTTGACGTCGGTGACTTCACTTACGGGTCCGCAGTGAATTCCCATTCTAATAGAGAATGGCAGCGCCCGGCTTCGCAGCGCCTGGCTGATCTGCAGTGCGCATTGCGCAGGCGATTCCGGAGTGTCTCGGAAGACCAGCGCCATTCCGTCTCCCGTCGCGATTCGTAACAACCTGTGCTTTTTTTCAGCGGCGCGAAACTGCTCGGTTCCCTGCACGAGATCATTTAGCTCACGAAGTAACCGCGTCTGCTCGTTAATGAGCAGCTTTGAGTAGCCCACTACGTCGATGAATAAGACATGCCCGATTCGGAACCTGGCGTCGGCAGTCGCTTCCGTGAGCATGGAGGGGTCTAGTAGAATACCAAGCCGGCGCAAAAGCCGGAAGTTTTCTTTTGGCTTGAGATTAGCAACCGGTTTGGTCAGTAGCAACAGCCCGGATTGAGGCCGAGCACTTCTGGACGCTACGCATGCCGTAGAGCAAGAATGCAGCGGTAAGTGGAAGACTAACGCCGCGGGATCACTCGACTCCTGTTGATTAGACTTCTTCGGCGGTAGTCAGCCCAAGCGCCTGCACGGTTGCTTCATCTATCGCTGCCGTGAGTTCAAGGTTATGATCACGTTGGTACGCGGCCAGTGCATCTCGCGTCTGCTGGCCAAGCTGCCCATCAATCTCCCCGGCGTAGTAGCCTTGATCCTGGAGGGCCTCCTGGATGTTTACTACCACTTGATCGGGCGGAAGATTCGCGTACGCGAATATCGGGCCATCGTAGACGTACGCTGAATACCCCGGGTCGTAACCCCACGCTGGGAACCAGTAGCCGCCGTCCCAATACCAGTTACCGCCCCAGTAGTTGCCGCCGACGAAGACTACTCGATTGTAATGTCCCCGCCACCACCCACGGTCATGCCACGAGCGGTGATAGCCGGCATACAGCGCGTGATAGTTTCGCCAATGCTGACCGCTCCGCCAATGATCGCCGCGGAAACGACCCTCCCTGGCAAATCCGCGGTTAACGGGATGATTGGCCGACATCTTGACTGCGTGATGACCTTCCAAGCTATTGCCCGCCCGGGCATTCAAGCTGTGCTGCGCACCTTGATGTGAATTGAGGCCGTGCTGCGCCGCTTGATCTGAGTTGAGACCATGCTTTGCCTTTTGATGTGAATTGAGGCCATGCTGTGCTTCTTGATGTGACTTGAGATCTTGCTGCGCGCCTTGATGTGAATTGAGACCATGCTGCGCTTCTTGATGCGACTTGAGATCATGCTGCGCATGACCTGTCTGTCCGGCGCTCTGAAGGTTATTTCCAGCGTGATGCTGCGCACCGCCAATGCCAGCACCGTGACCAGTAGCCCGTCCGGCTCCCACCGGAGTGCCTTTGCCGGCCCCTGCTCCTGGCCCTGTTGCTGCATGAGACGCCTTTCCACCGCCGCCTTTCTTATTCTTGTCGTCGTCCTTTCCGGAAGCGATTAGCGGCAAGAAAAGAACTAACGACGCACAAATACAAACCGCGACTTTCATGTTTGTCCTCCGTTTGAGCAAACTGCATCAAAATGCGCGTCCGGCAGCAAGCACATAATCTCCGGGACGCAAAATTTTTCGCGATTAGTGAAAAATCTTGACACACCGTCTCGGACTCCAGTGGAATCACACCATGTCACGGCGGGCGATTGCTCTGATAGGCGTCTTCCTTGGAGCGCTTGTCATTGCCAATATTATTGTTGTGGCAATCTGGCTCCCCAATCGGAAAACCGGTGCGGCAAAACGCGAAGCCTCGAACTCAACTTCCGTCACCTCGCCGGCTACGTCTGCTTCGTCACCTCCAAACAACACCAGCCCTGCTGCAACGGTCGGCCCTACTTCCGGGAACGCAGCGCAGCCCGCCGTGGGCTTTGCTCTGGAGCGTCAACTTACCTCCCCCAGCGGCCACATTCGCATCAAATACTTCCGCGATCCCAAGACTAAGATGCGCCGGATTGCTTTGGAAGATGTACGCCGCTCGGGCACCGACGCAGTTTTATGCGAATCAAAACACACCCTCTGGGCGCTGGTCTCGCCTGATGATCAATGGATTGCAGTAAACGAACGCAACGCGGCTGACGGAGGCGGCATCCGGCTTTACCATCGCGAGAGCGATTCTTCCCTTCGCTATCTTCCCGCGGAGGGTTCGGGCCCACAAGGTCACACGCTGCAAGATACCGTTTGGCTGAGTTACATCAGCGCCACCCATGCGGACCCGAATACGCCACGGCGCGGTGTTACGGTCGATGCAACCGGCTGGGAAGGCGATTCGCGGAAACTGAACCTTTCCGTGGCCTACCTGCCCGCGCCTGACAACCCGGATGTACCCGAGCCATGGAGCTGCTCATATGATCTCGCATCGAAACAAGTAGAACCCACTTCCGATCAGCCCGTCGCCCCATCGGCAATGGGTAATGGCCCAACGGGCGATCAGGATGATAGCCAGCTGGGTGCGACGCAGGAGCAAGGTCCAGAACAGGAATCGGCAGCCGCTGATTCGTCGGCGATAAACGAGCAAGATGCGAACATGGACACTGCTGCCGACGCCGAGTTGCCGGGTGAAAAGTTTCCCGCGACGCGCCTGGACGAGCTGACAGTGCCCGACGTGAATGAATCGAGCTTAAGCGAGATTACCTATGCCATTAACGAGATGTACGCGCGCCACGGAGCCGATTTTAAAGACAAAAAAGTTGCCGAACAATTCTCAGAGTTTTCCTGGTATAAACGGCGTCCTGGTGTGACGTCGGCCGATGTCGAAGCGGAGTTTACCGATCTTGAGAAAGAGAACCTGAAAGTGTTGCAGCGATGCCGCGACGCCAAGGTTGCAGCAGCTCGTCGAAAATCGCGTCCAGTCCGCGGTGAAAAGGCGGAAGAGGAAACTACCGGCCAGAAGATACTGCGCGGTTTCCGTGCATGGCAAGACGCCGGGGCTCCCGCGCCACCTCACCCTTGAGGATTTGCTCGGGCAAACTCAATCTCAGTTGTCGGCTACTGACCGCAGCCGATTCGAGACCGATGAGGTGAAGTAATGAAAGCCCCTCGTGGACTCGCGCTAATTGCGCTGATGGCGGCTCTCCTGCATCCTGTTTCGGCTGCCCCTGGCTTGCCCGAATACACCGCCGCAGAAGCGCCGAAGCATATCGGTGAGAAAGCGACGGTGCTAGGCAAAGTCGGGTGTATCGACGCCGGAAGAACATTTCACATGCTGGATTTGGATGGCTGCTCGCCGAATTCGCCTTTTTGGATCGTAGTAAACGATAATGCGTCCGGCCCGGACCTAAACATTCAGGACCTCAAAGGCGTCACGATCGCAGTCACAGGTAAGATCGAAAGGCCACAGACTCAGCCCTGGCTTGTTGTTAAATCGACAACGCAGATACAGCCGCGCTCGACTTTGCATACCGATCACATCAGTCGGGGCAATGAAAAAGACGCGCAGGGCGATCCTGCCGGAGCTATTGAAGAGTTCGGTCAAGCTATTGAACAGCAACCGGATCGACGCAAAGAAGCCTACGGCTTTATAGCCAGGATCAAGGAAAAGAAAGGCGATTGGGACGGCGCACTGGCCGCGTATGACGACCTCGTCCGACTCGATCCAAATGACTCTAACTCGTATTGGGAGCGGGCAACGGCCAAAGAACACCATGGGGATTTCGAAGCAGCAATGGCCGACTTCACGCGTGCGGCGGAGCTTAGATCGAGCGGCGCAAACTTTATTGATATCGGCAATCGAAGAAAGGCGCACGGCGATCTGGCCGGGGCGATGGCGACATACGACAAAGCCATCGCAATGCTCGACAACCAGATTGCGGGTATGCAAAAGCCGTCCGATCGCTTGGATTTGCTTTTTTACCAACGTGGCTACGCGAAGGAATTGAAAGGCGACGTTGATGGAGCTGTCGCCGATTATTCGCAAGCGATAGCGATCAAACCGTCTTACGAGGCGGGTGCCTATAGCAGGAGAGGCGATATCAAGAAGGCGCGCGGCGATCTTTCCGGCGCGATCGCGGATTACCAGTTCGCGGTGAAATACGCTCAACTGCCCGAAGACAACGAGAAGCTGAAGAAAGCGAGAGCCGAAGTCCAGCGAAAACAAGCCCCTTTAGCGGACAGCAAAACTGTTCACGCAGAGGACAGAGCCACCGCTGGTCTCCGTCGAACTGCGCACGCTCCCGACGATGCCGAATCACCCACTGCGCTCGTCACCCGAGCTAAGCTTAGAATGCGTAGCGGTGACCTTGATGGTGCTATAGAGGACTGTGATCGCGCCCTCCGGCTCAGTCGGGGAGGTTCGAAGGAGGCCTATGATCTCCGAATCCAGGCCATGAAGGCGAAAGGAACTTCGCGCAGTGCAGTCGCGCAACGGGTCAAAACGGATAGTTCGCAGGAAGAGCAGCCGGTCGCCTCCTCAACTGAGTCCGGCCCGGCTGTTGCCGCCGGCCAAGCCAGACCGAAGGCCACCGGCGCCATTCTGGTCGATCCGACTTCCGGTCAACCCATTGGTCGGGAAACACACAATGGCAGTGTCAAAGTCGAATATAGCGACGGACGTTCCGAAATCTTCTGCAAGGACGGAAATTGCACGGATCCGCACGTGTCGCACGAAGGACACGTCGGCTGGACGCACTACACTCACCGGGAAGGTCGTTACAATGCTGCCATGAATGAAAGATTGGTAATTCGTTTTTCAAACGGCCAGACGAAAGAATTCAAACCTAATCCGAATGGGGGTCCGTTCATCGAGGAATGGAATTTTATCGATAACGACGTGGCCGTCGCGATTAAGTCGCGAGGACACCATGGCCCTGCGAGTTTCGTTCGATACGATCTAATGAGCGGCCGGATGACAGGACACCAGGACGGGTATGTCGAATATGAAAAGATGCCTGAATGGGCCCAGCCGTTTTCAGACGACATACCCTTTGGGCCTCGCGCGCCCACGACCGAGCCCAGCCCGGCTGCATCGAAACCGAAAAGCGCAGAAGTCGTCGAGATCCCTGCTGCTCAAGCGAATCTCGGGATTAAAGCGGGAAATATCAAAGTCAGCTTTAGTGATGGTCACTCAGAAATCCTAACGAGAACTGGGAACTGCATGGACCCGAAGGTCTCACCAACCGGTCACGTTGGGTGGACACAATGTTCGGGCTTCGACCGGAAGGATTACGCCCTGAACCAAAAACTAATCATTCATTTGCGAAACGGTGTCACGAAGCAATTTAAAGCTAACGCAAACGCTCCATTTATCGTGGGATGGGCTTTTGCCGACAATGATTCAGCAGTGGTCATCCAGTCGATGAGCTTTCACGGTCCTTCGTCATATATACGCTACGATCTGGCCACCGAAAGAAAGACCAACGAGAAGGTTGGACGCGATGACTCCGAGCCCTTGCCAGAATGGGCTGAGCCGGTCGCGAAAGCGCTACCGGAATATTCCCCGGCCGAGGCGAAACACCCTTCAGTCAATGCGAAGGGACGCAATGGCAATCGCGCGAGTTTACCTTCTGCTGCTCAACAAACCGAGCGAGTAGCATCAACCACGGAGGCTACTAGTCCGCAATCGCCCCTGGCCGGAACGAACATTCTTGGTTCACCCGCGGAGCCCGGTATCGCTGACGTTAGGGCTTTGGTCGAGTTTACCGGTAACGGTTCCACAAACAAAGGCAGGTTACCGAATGGCCTGATCTTCGCCAGCGACGGCGACATCTACGGCACCACTGAGCGCGGGGGTGCCAATGACTACGGCACTATTTTCAAAATGACCACCGCCGGCGCATTTACCACGCTGGTCGAGTTCGCCGGTAAGGTACCTGCGAATAGCAGCGGAATGCCGAGGGCGGCGCTCGTCGAGGCTCGCGATGGTAATTTCTATGGGACAACGTCTGGCGGCGGGGTTGGCCCGACCGGTGAAAATTACCTCGATAACGGCACGGTCTTTAAACTATCGCGCTCAGGAGTCCTCACCACATTGGTGCGGTTCTCAAACAACGGACCAACTAACAAAGGGCGCGACCCGTACTCTCCGTTGGTTCAGGCGTCGACGGGAGACTTCTATGGTACCACCTTCGCCGGCGGATCGGAAATAGCGCTGCCCATTCCCAATCGCGTAGGCTTCGGAACCATATACAAGATGTCGCCGGCAGGCCAGCTCACCACGCTGTTCGATTTCTCCGCTCATATCGCAATGGGCGAGGGCAAGGCTCCCTGGGCAGGATTGACCTTGGGCAAGGATGGGAACTTCTACGGCAACACTTGGGGCGGCCTCGGGCCTGCCGGAATAATTTTCAAGCTAACTCCGAAGGGTGCAATGACTACTCTGGTTAAGTTCTCCGGCTTTAAACCGCCCAACAAAGGCGGAGGTTGCCAGGTCGAGCTGCTTCAGGCTAGCGACGGCAACTTCTACGGAACGAGCCCCTTTAAGGAAGGAACTGTCTTTAAGATGACGCCCAGCGGCGCTTTCACTAACCTGGTGGAGTTTGCTAACAATGACTCCAGAGGTGTCGGGCCTTACGCTCCTCTGGCCGAGGGAAACGATGGCAACCTTTACGGCACGACGACCGCGGGTGGCGCGTTTAACTGCGGAACAATTTTTCGAGTAACACCGAACGGCTCGTTCAAGGTTTTGTGGAACTTCAATAACCCAAACAAGATCCAGCAATGCGAACACCCCGCTACCGGGCCATTGCTGAAGGACAAGGAGGGCAACTTCTACGGAACTACCAAATGGGGCGGCCGAACCGACTGGGGCACGGTGTTCAAACTAACTCTTCCAAATTCCGGCACGCAATCCAGCGCGAGCGGAGCTATGAAGATTGTCTCGCAAAAAGAGCAGACAAGTAAGAGGGACAGCACCCAACCTGGCGAGGAAACGTCGGGAGACCTCCGCTTGAATGCAGGAAAGGCCGAGTACGAACACAGTTCACACGATGAAGCGGCGCGCATCCGATACGTAACCAAACTGGCGGACATATATAAAGCCGAGCTGGGAAGCGCCCTGGCGGCAGTTGGTGTAGGGCACGAGCTACGCAAGCATCCCATGCCGCGGAACGTCGATTCAAGAAAGCTATCGCAGTTGCTCATCGGCGAATGGGACTCTCCGAGACATACGTACGTTTTTCGCGCCGATGGCACATACGGCGTCTCAGATGAACAAAGGGACAAGTGGCGAATCGATGGCAACGAATACATCGATGATGTCTCGCGTGGCCCGATTATCCTGCTGGATCGCAATTACTTTATTTACGCGGACGGCCAGGGCGCCGCGGTGTACATACGAGCACACGAACAGAGCAATAGCCAACCTGGCGAGGAAACCTCGCGAGACGTTGGGTTGACCGCAGCCGGGGCAGAACACGAACAAAAAACTAAGTTTGCCTGTAAGTTGGTTGCGAGAGGAAAGCAGATGGAACTCCTGAGCGGGTACGCTCAATGGCATGTTGAGAACGGCGGTGAAATATTGCTTGGCCACGTACACACGCCTGCTTCCACTACCTTCGGGTCACCTTGCGCGGGCGTACCATGGATCGCCGAGCTAGGTGCCGATGGCAAACTGTTATGGGCGGCAAGGGTGCAGGAGCAACCTGGGGCATCCGGTGGCAATCCCGAGAAGAAGCTTCAGAGAACATCGGAGGCGATAGCAATTGCCCCCTGGTATGGCCTCACCACTGATGGAGATCACCTCTGGGCGGCAGCCGGGCGCGGAAACGGACTCGTTCAGCTTGCGAGATTCAAGGCCGGGACATTGGAGAGAGAAGCTTCGGCGCAGACGGGATTTCAGGTGACGGAGACAGCCGGTGTGCGAGTAGGCCCGAGCTTCCAGTTCCATTCTCAAACAGGAAGCGATTTCCAGTTGTCGGCTCATCAAACGTCCCCGGAGTCGGTCAAGGTCGTGGTGTTCTCTCGCGAGCTTCGCCCGGTCCTGGATAAGATTTACACTATTCCCGACCGGCTGGCCGGGAGGGAATCGGAACCGTTGTGGGGCATGAATCTCATCCGCTTACCTGATCGAACGGGCTACTATATGGTGGTAGAACCACACCTCGCTCGCGGAGGCAAGCACGGTCCTCGCATCGGTATTATCCGGCTCGACAACAGCGGAGCGGTAAAATGGGCCAACACTTACCCCACTGGCTATTCCGAGTCCGGCATCACGCCGCGCGTCACTAAAGACGGGGCAATTCTAGTCAGCGTTGCGACTTACAGCCAGCCCGAGCCTGCGCGCAGCCTGCTCATCAAGATTAGTCCCAACGGCACGGTAAACTGGGCTACTACGGTCGAAGATATAGACATTTCCTTTGGCGACTTTCAGTTTCCCTGTCAGTCCGAACCGGCTCCATATCGCTTCACCGAGCCGTCCCTTCTCGCGCTTGGTATTCAACGGGATGACCCACAAGAAGGTTGGTGGATGATCAAAAAGTATTCCGTCCTGTTTCGGCTCAATTATGAAACCGGTAAGATTGAAAAGCAGATAAAATTTGGAGCAAACACGCCGGGCAGCTGCAGCTTTGTGGAACACGATGCAAACTCCTTTTATGTTGGGTTCGCGAATCAGCAGTGGCTTGATAAGCCAACCGGCCACGGCAGCCGGCCAAACAGGGTCAAATACCATGCCGCGGCTCTGAGATTCGACTACGATTTTAATCTTCTCGCCGCTTGCAAGATTCGCGATGCCACCAGCGCAGCAACACCGGTGCTTCATCTATTTGGGTCGGACAACGTGGTTATCTCCTACGATGGCTACGAGGGAAAACTCATGATCGAGGCAACGAACGCGAATCTGGACAGCTCGAATGCCTGTCGATGGCTCGACAAAGAGAACTTCACCTTCACCAACTCAAACTTCCAACAGCATCAAGCGAATGTCAGCAGTTCTCCGCTTACTTCGATCACCGTCTCGGACGGAAACAGCAAAATAAGCCAGGCCGATCTTACTCTCGCCCCTCTCGATCTTGAGGTAATCTCTTGCAAAGATAATCAATGACTGCGCTGACTCAACAACAAGACGAAAACTGGAAAACGTACGACATCATGAGACTGACACTGACAACTTTAACTCTTATTGTAGCCGTAACCAATCTTGGACAAGGTGGCGAAAAGAAACAAACACTTCCTGAATACAACGCACACATCGGAGAAACTGCCAGGGTAACCGATAAAGTTTGCGAGGTCTCACCCAGACATTGGGGAGGGCTACACATTGGTCTGGGCGACTGCGGTCCGGGTGGGAAGAATGTTCCATTCTATGCTATCACATATTCGGACGTCATCCCAGGTCCGAAGCTCGATTTCGAAAAGCTCAAAGGCTCCGTTGTCACCGTCACGGGAAAGATCAAAGAATACGGGCACACCGGCACAGCGTCGATCGATGTCAAGTTAACTTCGCAAATTGTGCCGCACCCGCATTGAACCGGAAAGATATCAGCGTTAAGCAAAGCACCACCCACTAACTGGAACCAATATATGAAACTAATGATAACTACACTAAGTCTGCTCTTATTCGTCACCTGTTTCGCCTCTGCGGGCGAAAAGATGTCCGATGCCGAGATTAAACAAAAGCTGATCGGCTACTGGAGTAGCCCGCGGCACGGTTATCACATCGCGGCCGACGGTGTCATTTACATGTGTCCGCGGAAGTATGCGACAACAACGTTCCGCTGGCGGGTGGAAGACGGAAAGTTCTACTGGGATAGTGACCCTCACACAATCGTCACGCTGAACGACAAGAAGTTCGTCTACCGGGAAATCGGCGGTCAGGGAACAACCTTCACTTTGATTCGAGGCACTAAAGAAAAAGTCGATCCGGAGTAGGACATGACTTATGCCTGCTGATCGAGAGGTGCAAAACTCATCGAATCAATCGCTGAGAAAGTTAGCTGTCGCTGCCCGCGTGCTCGGAAAAGAGCTTCGTCGGCTGAAGCTGAAGCGGGTGGATTTGCGCAGAGCCGATTTGCGGTTAGGCGAAAAGGCATATGCAGCTGGTATAGCCGACGGGCGGGCGGAGCTTGTATCGAGGCTCGATGCGGTTGCGCAGCGTGTCACACAGCTGCGGCAACAACAGGTCGCAGTGCCATCTACATTCGGCGAGAAAGCGAAAGTATTTGCAAACAGGATTGCCAGAGCTGTTCACCTCGGAGCTCTGCGATTAAAGCGCCGCCGCCTTCTCCGGCAGTTTGGGGCGAACCTTCGGCAAAGTAACGCAAATAGCTCGTTAGCGGAAGAAACGCAGGTCGCGCGCGGAGTTGCAGATCGGCTTAGCTCTATTGAGACAGAAATTAGACAACTTCGGCCGCAGACCTACCGATGGGCGAGCCAGCCGCTCTTGATAACATGTCTGCTGCTCCTGCTGGCGGCAGTCGGCGCTTTTGCGCTCAGGCATAAGCCTACACCAGTTCTGGCGCAGCAAAGAGGCGCAGCAGGGAGATCATCGCTATCCGACGAGCAGATGAACAAGATTGTCGCGCAACATCAGACTTTCCAGCAGCAGATGCAGCAGATGGTAGCGGAAGCGACCCGCAGGGAAACGGAACAACGACAAGCTCGGATTGCGGCGGCCGAACGTGAGTACAAGGAAGAGGCGGAGCGGCGAAAGACGGAACAGGAGAACAAAGCACGCGAAGAAGCGCGGAAAGAAGAAGAGGCGCGGAAGCAAGAGGCCCAACGACTCGCCGCCGAGAACGCGCGACGTGAAGAAGAGGAACGCGTCGCGACCGCTCGCGCACAAAAGGAGGCTGCTCTGCGCGAAGAACAAGAAAAGAAGCGATTGGCCGCTGAACAAGCACAGCGGGAGGAGGAGCAACAACGGGAGGAAATCCGCCGGCGAGAGTCGCAACAAAAATCTGTCGTTGTGCCGGTAAAGGCCGACGACAAGACCAATCCGGATGAATCAGACGAACTGTCATTCGACTCGCTGCTGGCCCTGCAGCGGCGATATTTGATCGAGCAGCCGGAAGCGCCGTTTAACAAAGAGCCGTTCAGTGAAGCGCAACGTACGCTGGCCGGAGAGAAGGCGCGCTTTGATTCAATGATCGCCCAAACGCGCCGGCGTTTTTGGGAAACGTACCCTGACAAGCCGGGATTCGAGGAAGCGCGGGCAGAGTTCAGCCACATGCTCTGGGAAAAAGACATCTACTACCTCTACTGGCGTTGGGCGCCCGGCCGCGAAACCGATTGGGAACAGTTGATCAACGTCATGGCAGGAGGACCGGTTGACGGCGGGATCGTGCCACCGGCTCGGGCGGCGTTCGACGAATGGGCCAAAGCTTTCAGGGAATACATGGTTCAAAAACATTGGGATACCGTTGCAGACATTTTCGCCATTCGGAAACTAACATGGCAAGCGCTCGGCGCCACCTATAAGGTTTACCACAGGTACACCACGATTCGGGATTTTGCCGAGTTCGACCGCGCCCATCGCGAACCCGCCGGATTTGATGACCCGCGATTGTACGGGGTGCTGTTATGCATGCGCAGCGAACAGGTGTCATGGCTGGACGCAGCTAACGAGTATGCAGCCATGGCCCAGGCATTGGGCAAACAGATTGTCCGCGAGACAATTGAGAAGATTCGGGCCGCCCCCAAGAATGCTTTGGGGAGAATCGCTACTGCGGAAAGCGTCGGCGTCACTCTAATGAAGGTAAAGACATGGAAGGATGAGCGCGGCCAAACCGTGGAGGACAGGAAAACAACGGCGCCGGAAGGGGCCGTCGTAGTAGCCAA
>OBJR01000034.1_pt1 | contig 15830 bp, 10 predicted proteins | sample 1519711 | NCBI WGS metagenome assembly OBJR01 (sample SAMEA3235155, study PRJEB22506) | soil metagenome | biome: Forest; feature: Temperate coniferous forest; material: soil | place: Canada | collected 2011-06-18 | depth 0.2 m | reverse complement strand
GGTCATAGAGGAAAGCTGGGCCGGCGAGCGGCTCCTGCCGCCGTATCACATCTATCTTAAGATTGCGTGGCATTTATCCCAAGATGCGCGTGACGGGATGAAGGAGTTTCGCATTCCCCATGACGTCGCCGCCGATCTCATGTCCTTCCAAACGAAAGCCGTTCAACTTGCCTGTCGGCACATCAACAAGCGTGGCGGAGTGTTAGTAGGGGATGTCGTTGGATTGGGGAAGACACGCGTCGCTTCTGCGATCGCGCGCGTGATGGGAGACGATCAAATGCTAGAGACGCTCATCCTTTGTCCAAAGAACCTCGTGCCTATGTGGGAGGACTACGCGCATCGCTTCCGCCTGCGTGCGCCGAGAGTCATGTCGCAAAGCCGCGCGCAAAGAGAACTGGAGAAGCTGCCGCGATATCGTCTGGTCGTTATCGACGAGTCACACAACTTTCGAAACCGCGAAGGAAAGATCTACCAAGCGATACGCAACTACATCGAGCATAACGATTCAAAAGTCGTTCTTCTGTCGGCGACGCCTTACAATAAAGCTTATCTCGACCTCGCGAATCAGCTCCGACTTTTTGTCAACGAGCAGGAAGACATCGGAATTCGTCCCGAAAACATGCTGAAGGAAATCGGCGAATCTGAGTTCAGCCTGAAGAATCCCAACACCCCGCTTTCTAGCCTCGCTGCGTTCGAGCAAAGCTTTCAGGCCGATGATTGGCGGGAAGTAATGCGTCTTTTCCTTGTTCGTCGTACTCGTTCGTTCATCATTCAAAACTACGCAGAGCGCGATGAGCGCGACGGGCGTTACTACCTCACGCTAAGCAACGGCGTTCGTGCATACTTCCCGATTCGCCGCCCTCACACCGTCGAGTTCGTCTCGGATTCAGAAGACAAGAGTGATCCCTGCGCTCAGTTATTCCGTCAAGAAATCGTCGACGTCATCGATGCGTTGGCGCTTCCAAGATACGGGCTCAGCACACATCTGAAACCAACGTTACCTCCCGAGCTCACGCCCGTCGAAAGCAAGCTAATCGATGATCTTTCGCGCGCGGGCCGGCGCCTGAAAGGCTTTTGTCGAATCAATCTCTTTAAACGATTGGAAAGCTCGGCTCACGCGTTTCTTCTTTCGTTGCATCGGCACATCCTCCGCAACGAGCTTTTTATTCATGCGCTCGAGAATTCGAGCCCGCTTCCGATTGGCCAACAGGATGCGACGCTGCTTGATAGCCGAGTTCGAGACGAGGGAGACGGTGAGCTCGATCTCGAAGATGAAGAGCAAGAACTCCCGCCTTTGCATCAGTGGGACGAATTGCATTACAGGCAGGAAGCCGCTCGCATTTACGAGATCCTTCGACAGGCCCAGTCGCGTCGCTATCGCTGGCTGCGACCGGAGGTTTTCAAGAAGACGCTCATTGCTGACCTACGTCGAGACTCTCGGGCTCTTCACAAAATCCTAAGCGCAACCGGACAAATCCCATTTGCTAAAGACAACAAGCTCCAGTCTCTGATCAACCTCCTAACCGTCGACTGCCCAAAGGAGAAATTTCTTCTCTTCACCCAATTTGCGGACACAGCAGTATATCTGTGGAGCGCGCTCGACGCGGTAAGCCTTGATGCGATTGATTGCGTCACCGGCGCTTCGGAGAACCCTGCTTTGCAGGCGTGGCAGTTCTCACCTGAGTCCAACGATAAACTCTCGCAATTTCCTCCGCCGTCTCAAACTCGTGTCTTGATCTCGACAGACATTCTGTCCGAGGGACAAAACCTTCAGGATGCATCGCGAGTTATCAATTACGACCTACCCTGGGCAATCATCCGACTCATACAACGCGCCGGTCGCGTTGATCGAATCGGGCAAAAGGCTGAGGTCATCGACTGCTATTCCTTCATGCCTGCCGACGGCGTAGACAAAATTATAAATCTTCGCAAGCGCCTCCTCCAGCGCCTTCATGAGAACGAGGAAGTCGTCGGTTCGGACGAAGCTTTTTTCGAAAGTCAAACTGTCGACGACGAAGAGGCTTTGCGAAATCTTTACAATGAAAAATCGGGTGTGCTCGACGAACCTCCCGACGACGACGTAGACCTTACTTCGGAAGCATTCGAGATTTGGTCCCAAGCAACAAAGAACAATCCCGATCTGCGCAAGGCGATTGAAGCTCTACCCGATGTTGTTTACTCGACGAAACAACACGTGGCCGATCCAGAGCGGCCGGAGTTCACTCCGCCCGGCGTTCTCACCTACATTCGCACCGCCCACGATCATGACGCTCTCCTTTGGATTGATCAAAACAAGAAATCTGTTTCTGAATCGCCTGTGCGAATTTTAAGAGCAGCTGCGTGCGACTCGGACACTCCGCCTTTAGCTCGGCGAATCGACCACCACGAGCTTGTGGCCGAAGCAACGCGAATCGTGCAGGAAGAACGTCGTGACTCACAAGCCGGGCAGCTGGGCAATAAGCGTGGTGCTCGTTATCGCACGTACGAGCGTTTGCAAGATTATTTGCGGCACCGGGAAGGCGATATTTTCCTGACTGACCAAGTTCGGGCCGCAATCCAAGCTATTTACGACCATCCCTTGACGACCGAGGCCGTCGATAAATTAAACCGTCAGCTACGCACTGGTATTTCCGATGACGACCTCGCACAGCTCGTCACCACGCTACATCGCGACGATCGTCTCGTTGTAGCTAATTTACATGGTGAAGAGATAAAGCAGATCCACATCGTGTGCTCGATGGGTCTTGCAGATTGAGTCGTGCCGATGAACCGCCCTACGCGCGATCGAGTCCGCCGCTATCTTGAAGCATTCGACTTCCCCGGACTCTTTACCGACCCAGACATCGGATGGGATTGGCCCGAGACCAGAGGTCAACTTCGCGTGCCGACCAAAGGAGGTTTTATTAACCTGGATGTCATCGCTGATAAACGCGGCGTTAAAGTCCTCCACGTTCCACCAAATTCCGATAGTGCAATTGCGGCATCTGCTGAACGAAAGACCCTCGATAAGGCGATAACACCGCTCGCTACGGAGCACTTGCTCATTTTTACCGACAAGGCAAAGACCCGCCAGGTCTGGCTTTGGACATCTCGCATCCCTGGGAAGCCAATCAGTTATCGCGAGCTCAATTGGGAGAAAGGCAAATCGAATGAGCTGCTTCTGCAAAAACTTGCTTCGATTTCATTCACAATCTCGGAGGAGGAGTCACTCGATATCACGGGCGTGGTCGAGCGCCTGCGCGACTCGTTCGACCGCGACAAAGTCACTAAGCGTTTCTACGATCAGTTCAAGACACAGAAGGACGCGTTCCGAAAGTTCATCAAAGGTATAACCGACGGCGGCCTCCTCGATTGGTACACCTCGCTCATGCTGAACCGTCTAATGTTCTGCTATTTTTTGCAGCGCAAAGGTTTTCTCGATGGCGACCATGACTACTTGAGTAATCGCCTCCGGCATGTTCGCGAACAATTTGGCAAAGAGAAATTCCATTCCTTTTACAAGAGCTTCCTTCGCAGACTGTTTCACGAAGGACTCGGCCAGCCAAGAAACGATCGCGCTGACGATCTAAAGAAGCTCATCGGAGATGTTCCATATTTGAATGGCGGCATTTTCGAAGAGCATAAAATCGAGCGTGAACACCCCGGCCTTCACATTCCAGACGACGCCTTCGAGAAGGTTTTCGCTTTTCTCGATGAGTACGACTGGCACCTGGATGACCGGCCAATCGCAAGTGGCAGAGAGATCAATCCCGAAATCCTTGGCTACGTGTTCGAAAAATACACCAATCAAAAGGAAATGGGCGCCTATTACACAAAGGAGGATATCACCGACTACATCGCGAAAAACTGCATCATTCCGTTCTTGCTCGATGCCGCAGGCGATAAACTCGACGACGCGTCCTGGAATCTTCTTCGCGACGATCCTGATCGCTACATCTACCCCGCGGTTGGTCACGGAATCCTTTGCAATTACCTGACGAATACGAAACTCGATGCACCTTTGCCGCTGCCGGACCACATCGAGCGCGGCATTGATCCTTCGAAGCCGGATCTCCGCAGGCGCCGCATCCGCTGGAACGAGTCCGCCACACCAGAGCTAGGTTTGCCGACAGAAACCTGGCGCGAGACGATCGCTCGCCGGCAACGCTGCGAAGAGCTTCGCCGCAAACTCCGCGACGGCGAAGTTCGGGCGATCGGCGACCTGATCACCCTCAATCTCAATGCTCGGCAGTTCGCACAGGATGTGGCAGAAAATGCCCCGCCGGATCTCCTTCTCGCGCTTTTCAAAGCTATTCGCAAAGTCTCGGTGCTCGATCCTACCTGCGGGTCCGGCGCGTTCCTCTTCGCCGCTCTGAACATTCTTGAGCCGCTTTACCGCGGCAGCCTCGACCGCATGCGCATGCTACTTGGCGACTGGGACGCGCGCGGGGACATCAGGCATTCGGCTTACCGCGAGGAATTCGTCGGCGTACTCGACCAGGCCGCGCGCCATCCGAACGAGAACTACTTCATCTTCAAATCGATTATCGTCCACAACCTCTATGGCGTGGACATAATGGAGGAGGCCGCAGAAATTTGTAAACTCCGTCTCTTCTTGAAGCTCGCCGCTCAACTTGAACCCGGTCAGGAGATCGAGCCCCTCCCGGATATCGACTTCAACATTCGTGCAGGCAACACGCTCGTCGGCTATGCGACCCGCGACGAAGTGCGTCGCTGCATGACGCAATTTGGAGATGGTCAAATGCGACTCGGGATCGAGGACGAATTGCAAAGCTATACCCGGTTTGAGGAAGGCGCTGAGGACGTGGACAGAGCCTTCGAGGAATTTCAGCAGATGCAGGACGATTACGGGATGAATCCTGAAAAGTTCCGCATGCAAAAGCTGCAGCTGTCGCGGCGTCTAGAATCGCTGCGCAAACAGCTCGACAGTTTTCTCGCTGTAGAATATGACAAGCGAAACATCTCAACGGAGGCGACGTTCGAAAGGTGGCATCGCTCACATCGACCGTTTCACTGGTTCGTCGAGTTTCACGGCATACTCAGCGCCGGCGGCTTCGATGTCATCATCGGGAATCCGCCCTACGTTGAACTGTCTGAAATTGCAGGCCAATACTCCGTCCGACACTCGGCTCTCGTGGGGACAGGTAACCTTTACGCGCTTTGCATGGAACGGTTTGCTCATCTGCTCCACCGAACCGCTCGCATGGGAGTAATCGTTCCAATCAGCTTCGTCTCCACACCACGGATGTTGCCCCTCATGCAGTTCATTCACGGCTCATTTCCATTGCTTCACCTAAGCCACTTCGCAGTTCGTCCGGGAAAGCTCTTTGTCGGTGTCGACATGAACTTGACGATTTTCGTCGGCGATCGGGGCGGTCCGCAATCAGGCGCTGGTCTGTTTTCCACGGTATACAACCGTTGGAATGAGCAGGCGCGCTCAACGCTCTTTTCAACCTTATCCTATGCGGCAAGTGAGCTAATAGAGAATGCTTCCACCATACCGAAAACGGGAACGGAACGCACCGCGCGTATTCTTCAAAAAATCGGCAAACATCCGAGTTTCGCTCGACATCGCAGCGACTCGCCGGGCGCCACTCCCGTCTTTTATCACAGCGGCGGTCGTTACTTTCGCAAGTGCATAAGGGAGCAGCTCTCTAATGAATACAAGGCGCTCAACTTAGAGAAGGGATTTGACGATGCCGCAATATGCCTCCTCTCGTCGTCGCTCTATTATTGGTTCTGGATTGCGATTTCAGACTGCTACCATGTAACCAAGCGGGACATCGACGCGATGCCAGTGCCCTCGACGGTACGCCCAAGCCCGGAGATCTCTGATCTCGCGACGCGGTTGTTAACAGATTTATGGAAGCACGCCGAACGTCGGATAAGGAATCGCAAGGATGGCACTCAACAGGAGGAGGTCAACTTCCACGTTGGGATGTCCAAATCAATCATTGACGAAATCGACTCCTTCTTGGCCAAACACTACGGACTTTCCGAGGACGGGCTTGATTTCATCGCGAATTACGACGCAAAATTCCGTTTCGCAGACACCGCGAAGGACGGGGAACCGTCTCCTTCAAGCGATTAGGCGAATACCTCTCATAGCATCATGAAAATTCCCAGCGATGACATTCCTCAGGCCGATGATCTATCCGAAGTAACAGACGTAGTCGAAGCAGTTGCGGGCGGAGCGCATACCTTTGCCGAACTTGGAGACGCGATCGGACTTGTCGAGAGACAAGGTCGTTATTATCGCCGCGCTGCCGAAATTCTTGGATTCATTACTCGACAAACCGTCAATAGATCGAAGCTTGCCCCGCTCGGAAGGCGCTTCGTTGCCGCAAATGCGCAGGGTAAAAGGACCATCTTAATCCAGGCGGTCTTATCGACGCGCCTCGTTGAACGCATCGTTCCATTCTTAGAACGGCGCCGTCGCTCCGGAGTTACGCGTGCAGAACTCCAAGCATTCTTAAACCAAGTCGCCACGCTCGGCGGTCCGAGTATGGCCGGCCGGCGGGTTAGCACGATCGTCAGTTGGATGGCCACACTGAAATTGGTCAGCGTCGACGGCAATCGAATTGTGCTAAACCGGCTTCCGAAAAACATTCCGATAGTCGAATTTGCCCACGATGATGAGCCGCTGTTCCCTCAGCGTTACGATTTACAAGAGTATGAGCGGGTGCAGCGACGGATACGCAAGGGCCTTACAACCGTTCTCATCGACGAAGCGCGCCGAGAACGCGCTGACGCGAGTCACCAAGCGCTCACCGATCTGATGGCCGACCGGCTCCGCGCGTTTGGCGCGATTCCAAAACGAAATCGGCTGATAGATCTCGCGGCTGCCGTCAACAAATCCACATATCTGTTCGAGATGAAGAGCACAACTGCAGCGAACGTCCGTTCGCAAGTCCGGCGTGGCCTCTCACAGCTGTACGAGTACCGCTACCTTCAAAACATTGGAGACAGCCGGTTAGTCCTCGTTATCGAACGAAACTTTCGGCGAGAATCAGCGTGGCTCCGCGATTACCTGGTAAAAGACCGCGGGATTCTTTTAGTCTGGGACGGCGATCGGCAGTTCAGTTGCCCAGCTGACATAAGAAGGAGCCTGCCCTTCATCGACTGACAACCAGCTTCAGACCAGATGAATTATCGCACGTGGCGCATGACGCGTAGATGTATCGCTCGTCCTCGGTATATTCACGCTCGCCGCGCTGATAAAGCTCATCGGGGCGATCCACTGCCGGGTTTGGGACGCCGCGACCACCTATGCAACAATATTTGTAGGCTTTGTCGCAGCTGACGTTGTCGTGTGGCAGGGCTACCTCATTAAGCGTCAGCTCGCATTCTCCACTTATCTAGAGCTCGATAAGGAGTGGAATTCGAAACCGATGATCGAACTCCGTCAGACCGTGCATGCCCCCCGCACTGACGAATGGGACCATTCCCTTCTCGGAGGCATCTTAGAATTCTTCGAAAAACTCTCCTCGATGTTCGTGCTCTCCGGCGAAATGCCCTTCATCTATCAAAGCACACTAGGCTGGTACGCGGCGCACTATTTCCTTTTCGCCCGCGAGCATGGACAGATCCAAGGTCTCCGCGGTTTGTGGCAGGAGGATCTCTATAGCGACCTGGAAAAGTTCTACAGCTTCTACATTAGGAAAGAAGCCGGCTGGCGGCACAACGCCCAGCGAGCTTGTGAAGTGAAACGCCTAAGCACTGAAAAGAAATTTTGGGAACAAGAACGCAAGGATTGAGACGCTCACAGACGCGAATGAAAATTGATGAAGTCGGTTACTGGTCAGAGCTTAAGCTGGAAATCATTAAGAAGTATGCGGGCGCCTATTCTCAAATACTCACTGCACAAAAACCTTCGCTTGAACACTACTACATCGACGCATTCGCGGGAGCGGGCATACATCTCGCGAAGCGCACGGGCGAATTCATTCCTGGGAGCCCGTTAAACGCGCTCAATATCAAACCTCCCTTCAAGCATCACCATCTGATCGATTTGAATGGAGAGCGTGTTGAAAATCTCCGAGAGATCACCAAAGATCGCGAGGATGTGACGGTATACGAAGGAGATTGTAATGCGGTGTTGCTCGATGAGGTCTTTCCAAAGGTCACGTACGAGGGTTTCCGCCGGGCACTCTGTATTCTCGACCCATACGAACTAAACCCCGATTGGACGGTCGTTGCGAAGGCTGGTGAAATGAGATCTGTCGAAATATTCTTAAATTTCATGGTAATGGACATGAACATGAACGTCCTCTGGAAGAACCCGACCGGAGTAGCGGCGGCCCAGATTGAGCGGATGAATCGGTTCTGGGGCGACGACTCCTGGCGCACTGCGGCATATCGCAAGGAAGATGATCTGTTCGGCTCGCATGAAGAGAAAACGAGCAATGAGGATGTCGCCGCCGCTTATCGCAAACGATTGAAGGAAGTTGCAAAGTTCAAATACGTGCCGCGGCCATTGCCGATGCGGAACTCAGGCGGTGCAATCATCTATTATCTTTTCTTCGCCTCACCGAACGAGAAAGGCGCAAAGATCGTCGAAGACATTTTCAACAGTTACCGGAAACGAGGCATTCGCTGATGTCTACGAACTCTCATATCGAATGGACCGAAGCGACGTGGAACCCAGTGACCGGGTGCACGAAAATTAGCGCCGGCTGCAAGAATTGTTACGCGGAGCGTCTCGCGCTGCGTTTGCAGGCAATGGGCAACCGACGCTACAAAAACGGATTTCACATCACACTGCACGAGGATGTTGTTGATCTCCCGAGATCGTGGCGAGCTCCTCGCACGATTTTCGTAAACTCCATGAGCGACCTTTTTCATAAGGATATTCCGCTCGATTTCATTCAGCGGGTGTTTGCAACGATGCGAGACTGTCCACAGCACACATTTCAAATTCTCACAAAAAGGAATGATCGGGTGCTTGCGGTTGCATCACAAATTGAATGGCCCCGAAACGTTTGGATGGGAGTAAGCGTTGAAGATTCGCGTGTCTTGCCACGTGTCGACGACCTAAGAAGGGTTCCGGCCAAAATTCGCTTTCTCTCGTGTGAGCCACTAATTGGCTCGATCGCTGGAATCGATCTAACGAACATTCATTGGGTGATCGTCGGCGGCGAATCGGGGCCGTTCGCCCGTCCGATGAAGATCGAGTGGGTCCGCGAAATCTTTCGCGCGTGTCGCAAAGCGGGCGTGCCCTTCTTTTTCAAGCAATGGGGCGGCGTTCGAAAGGATTTGACCGGGAGAAAGCTCGGCGGCCGAACTTACGACGAGATGCCGGCTAGGGTTGCAGCTTAGCCGAAGACGAGATTCCCTGACTGTCATTGAAATAAGACCGCAGCTTTTAGGATGGAAAGTCTTTGAAGCACCCGGCATTGAGCCAGTTTTCGGGACATTGATCAGGCAATCGATTACGCCGAAGCTCGAGCGTGTTTTCGCTCCGGCGAGATTCGAATTCTCGGTTCGAGCGGCGCTATCGACCGCACGATTCCGTTCAGCGAAGCGGACAGGAAACTTTGAAGGTATAGTCTGAAACGCCGGCAGTACATGAAAACTGATTCGACAGAGGACAAGCAGAAACCACGTGGTTTTGATGCGGCAGTTAAACGCCGAGAAGATGATTATCTTAATCGGTGGCCGTTGGCGCGAGAGGTTTACGGCATCGCGGTTAATGGTCCCAAGCAATGGTCCGGTTCGCATTGGAATCTACGGAGAATGGGGAACCGGGAAAACCTCCGTCCTCGAATTTATTGCATCGATGGCGAAAAAGGATGAGCAGATCGTCATTCGATTCAATCCCTGGCAGCACTCAACAAAAGACTCTCTTTGGCGCGCCTTCGTTCTTGCCGTCTTCAGCGAATTGGAGGTGACTTTCGGCAAGCTGCCAGAGGCGGACGCCGAGACGAACTCAGCACCCTGGGCGTTACCGTCGAGTGCCCAAACTGGTGGACCGAGGCTGTAAGGACGCTTACTCAGTCGATAAAAAAACCGCCAATTGTTAACGAGCAGCCTCAGCCGGAAGAAAATAAATAACGCCGGTCTCCCCGGCCAGGAGCCGCCAATCCGACCGGAAGTCGGTTCACGGCTCTCGAAACACACCCTCAGATTCATGCGTCTCGATCAGCGCACCAGATTGATCGAACACGCGAACAATCACCGCATGTGAGCGGCTGTAGAACTTTGCATAACCGATCGCGTGCTCGGCGTGGTTATACCAAAGTCTGCCAAATGGCAACGCATCACTGCTCAAATCAAACCCGCGCTTATCACGGCGCGGCCGGACTTCGTAGATATGCATTCGGACACCTATGTTCGGACGAACGCATTGGCGAGGTTTTAGTCAACTCGAGGTCAGTGCAGATCGCATCACCGAGTCGAAGATGGACGAGACCCTGCCAAGAACGTCACTGTATGGAAACTCGTTTTTTTCATCGGTCCCGCGAAAATGCAGGGAGTTGGAACAACTGAGCGTCGCGGAATTGCTGGGTAAAAGTTATCTATAAGGGGGTATGGCGCCGTCATTGACAAAAACGCCTTCTCGAACTGTATGGACGAATTCGAAGGACTCATCACAAAACACGAAGTTGCGACAGTGGCTGAGGCAATTGCGCTAGTCAGGTAAGGCGCGAGGACTCTGTGGCAAAACTGAGCTTCTGTCCGGCATTGTCGAAAGCGATCGGAGTCTGAGTACCTCAGAGTAACTGAGACGCTCTAGCTCTCGCATACGAGGGGTGGAGGTGCCATTTTAGCGACCTTTTTACACTCCTTTGTACACTTGCCTTAAGCTGGTGATAATCCTAACTTTCAGGCAACAGCTCGACGGGCTCGGATCCCGCCCGGGTCGTCGCGCGGCCGGCTTGCCACACAACGGCATTTTGCCGTTTACAGGCCTTTAAGAAACAAGCGCTCACTGCGCGATGTTGAGCTAGCTAAGCAGCTGAGTTTCCGTGACCTTACTAAAAAGCGCCTTTTTGCGCTCGACCGTTGCGTCTCAAAATCATTCCCGGAGGCTATGCGGGACCGTACATAGCTGGCTACGGCAAGAGCCTGCGTTCTATACTTTCTATATTGAGACATTGGCGGGGTTCTTCCAAACTCGGCATCCTTAAGATCTTGAATCCAGGGGTAGGGCAAAAAAGCTCTCTTCGGGGTTTTTTTCCTCTCTCTCAGACCTTAGCAGTCGCAGCATCAACAGCCCGCAGAAAAAGAACAACAGAACAGCAACAAAACTCGATTCCCCTTAGCAAACTCCTTAACATTGGTACAAGCCAGCCAGAAACACATAAGAACTGAACTCGCCCCGTGAGAGCTTATCTGCGAGGCACTTAGACTGGGCATGACACGTTTGGAGACTAGTGGAAAGAAACCACACATGAGAGAAAGTTTGCATTCAATAAAGTGCAACGGATAGCAACGCCAAACGCGCCTAGGCGAATTGGAACTCCGGCGATGCTGAGCCGTCCGACCTCCTTAACTCTAGCACTTTTGGACGACTCAGTTCGCGGCCGTGCGCGGCGACGAGCTGCCGATGTTCAAGAAAACGGGTGATCGCATCTTGATTGTCGAGTGGCCAGCCGTGTGCCATCCACAGCTTAATTCGGCTGATTGGCACCTTGTAAATCCGCGAATATTGTTCAGGGGTTTTGTTATACTCGCCGCAGCGCAAAGCTTCCATCGCACCGGCATCATCAAGAGGCTTACCTAGCCGAATCCATTTGCACACGCATTGCTGGCTGACTTTGTACATAGCTGCATACTCGGCTGCGGTTTTCGAGTACGTCGCACAAGACGGTAGCGGCCCGAATTTTCCTGAGACCGGATCGCGACGCCGATAAATCGTTGATGCAGGCGCCGGCGTATTGGCAAGTGCGATTGGCAGCACGTTCTCAGGGTGCTGGGGGAAGATGCTCCAATAAGCGGCAGCGTCCGGGCTGCGCACAAGTTGACGATAATGTTTGTATAGCATTCCCGGTCCCGAATGTCCCATCTCCATCTGGAGCTCTTGGGGTTGTTTAAAGTGCGCGAGGTGATAGCTCGCGAACGAATGGCGCAACGCGTTTTGCGGCCATTTCGTTAAACCAGCGCGCGCGCGCAGCTTTCGGAGCCGTATCCATAAATCGGAGATCGCGACGACAGGGCCTGACTGCCGCGCAATCGGGCGCAGCCAGGCGTCCAAACATGGCTGAATCTTCACGAGTCGGCGATTTGCAGTTTTGGCCTTAGCAGCTGGTACTTCAATAAATCCGTCTTGCAGATCGATCTCAGACCAATCTAACCGATGTATCTCAGCTTTGCGGATGCCGGCAAAAGCGGCAATCGCTACGTAAGCCAACAACTGCGGATCCGCAGCCTCTAATAATGCGCGGACTTCTTCGGGCGAGAGTATGCCAATCTCTGAATCAACCTCGGGTCTGAACTCAATTTCCCGAGTCGGGTTTTCCGCGCACAGCTTGCGATTCTTACACCAATTGAAAAACGCGGAAAGATGTTTCAGTTTCGCGTTCCGGCTACGGTTACTCAGTTTTGGGTTGCTATCTATCCAAGCCTCACATTCAACCTCCGTGATCTCACTCACAAGCCGTTCGCTCGGCAGACTGCCGACGAAACCTCGGCCGATGATTGATCGAAGGTGATTGAGATAGTTGCGAGAGACGCCCGCAGAGACTTTTTTGGAGTAGTATTCGGCAAAAGCTGATGCGACCGTGCAACTCGCACTACTCTGCTTGAGGTGCGCAGCATAAAAGGTCGCTGCATCACGCAACCTTTTCCCGAATGGAGCTAAAAGCTTCTGGCATTCTAGTGCCTCGACTCGGGCCTCAGATGGGAAATTTAACGCTTCGCGTCCCTGATCCAAAAGCTCGGTTTCCCGTTGTTGAGCAAACGTTTTTGCTTCGCCGATCGTTCGGAAAAAGCGGCGTTTCAGCTCGCCCGATTCGTTTTTCCATCGCACAACAGCTTTGAGGTGGGGTCGCGCGCCCCATTTGCATCGCTTCACTCGATAGATCATAGCCGCGCTTTTTCTTTCAGACCGTTGTGGCGGATTATCAGACTGCCTTGATCGTGAGCTTCGCTAGAGCGGCTTCCACATCGGCCCACCGAAACCGCGCGCAACGCGCATTCAAGCGAATGATAGGAATCGCTCGACGCGCGACCAAATTTTGGACTGATCGACGATGCACTTGGAGTCGCCTGGCGACCTCCATATATGTAATTAGAACGGAGTCTTGATCCTGCTCGGCCATATATAGCCCGATGCGCTGTCAATTTTCCACCGAGCGCTGACGTCATAGAACTGCGAATCTCGCTCAAAGATTAAAAGCCATATCGTACCCCCAGCTAGATAACTTTTATCTTTCCGGCAATCGCGGCTCCGTTGTTCCAACTCCCCGCATTTCCGCACACGAGATAAAAAAAACGAGTTCCCATTACAGCTCGACGATTTTGCCCCAGCCATTCCGTGTGCTCGCCGAACGCGGCCGAATGGATGGAAGGTCCATTCGGTTACGAGAGAAGTGTTCGCGTGTTACCACTTTGTTACCATTTTCAGCGCCCGGATCGCTGGCCGCTGCCGGCAAGAAATCGGTCCAGCTCGGCCCTGGCGAAGAGAAGATGACGGATTGCCGGAACTCTCTTTATTAATCCGCGCGCAATTAGCCGCCGCACCGTGACCGGGGCAAGTCCGCCAAGGTACGCGCAGGCTTCCTTCAATTTAAACGCTCCGCGGTCAGACAATGATTCAACCGTTTCGCGTCTTTTGTGCTCTTTAATGGTTCTCATCGAACCATCATTAGCTCTTAGACCGGATTTAAATTAGCCCTTTTTCGTATTCTACCCGGGGACATTTACACCTTGAGTATCTCACCGCAGCGCGACCCCTGGCATCGGGTTTTAGAAGAATGCCTAACGACTTACATTTCTCGCGGAGCTTCTTATCCGATATGCTGCGGAACTTCGAGACAAACTGTTCATTGAGTTCTCGCGCAGTGTGGGCGGGGAGCGCGCCGGCGACGATGCCAGTTTTCATCGCGTACTCGAGCAACCACTTTTCGAGATGCAAATCCCCGGAGCCGATGCTCCGTCCCTTGCTGTTCGACGCGATCCGGGCCTCCAAAATCTGCATCGCTTCTGCCAAGCCTTTGAAAAATTGAGCGTCGCGTTCGTACAACGCTTCGAGCAATGGAGCTAGCAGGCCGATTTGCTCAGCCTTCGACATCGCCTTGCCGAATTCTTTGTGACCGATGGTGGCCATTTCCCACGTTCTGAGAAATTCGAAGGCCATTCGCTTTTTTGCAGAGCCACGGATCTTACCGTATAAAGCCTTCTCGTAATTTTGGCTCCATTTAGCGATTGTTTCGCTCTTACCGCCGATACTTTGATACATGCCAGCGTAATGCTGAGCGAGGATTTCCCAAACAATTTCGATTTGTCGGTTCGTCATCGACCCTTTGAGCGGTATCGTTAGTTTGGACAATTGCGCTCTCGCGACGATTCGCGCCGAGCTATTGCGCGCATGAGCGCGAACAACTGGCAAAGGAACTCGCAATTTCATTGAGAAGCAGCGGCCGCAAGCGAAATGGCATTTTCAGGTGACTCGCCGTCAGTCATCAGCTGGGCCATTCGCCGCGAATGCGCACGATTAACATGACTGTAGGTATCGAGGATGAGTTTGCCGCCGTCTTTATGTCCCTGCCATTCAGCAATCACTTTCACGTCAACGCCGCGCTCGATCGCGCGGGTAATGAACATCCTCCGAAACGACCGGTGACTATATTGTGGGAACTTTAGACGCCGACACGCGCCAGCTATTGCTTTTTTGGCGTCCTTAATTGCAAATATTGGCTCATTAGGCGAACCGCATCGGCGCCGCTTGAGCAGCAATGGTTTAATCTGCGGATAGAGCGGAATGGCAAAACCCGATTTCGTTTTCTGGCGAAACGTTGTGATCGTTTCTCGTTCCCAATCTATGTCGCCCTGCGTCAAGGCAGCCGCTTCCGCCCGACCCAATCCGGCCAGTCCAAGAAATTCGACGAAGTCCGCGCTTTCAGCGGCGTCCGCGTTGAAAGGTTGCGCGCGTATATCCGAAACGATTGCCTTGAATTCTTCGAAGCTCGGTGTTTTGCGAATCGGCATCTCGCGTTTCGTCGAACGAAGATGGGCTGCCGGCGATCGCGAAATGATGTTGTCGCGTAGCGCCATTTCGAAAACCCGCTTCACACATGCGACATGCAGATTGCGCGATGGCGGGCCGAATGAGTATCGCGAAAGCCACACCTCAACATCGGACGGCTTAATCTTCGAAATCTGCATTTGCGCTCCGTCCGGCCAGTCATCTTTCATTCGTCGAATGACTAGGGCCTTTCCCGCGATCGTCTTTAGTTTCTGATGTTGGACGGTTTTTAGGTATCGATCGCAAAGTTGACGCAGCGTTAGCTTGCCTTGTGAGCGATCAATCTGCTTTTGCTCTTCGCGCAGTCGCGCCAGCTCGCGCTTTGCGGTCTCGCGATCGGTCGTCTCCAAACTTCGGCGGATCTCCTTGCCGCTTGACTTGATGCGCGCATAATAAACGCCATTCGATGAATAGCGGTAAAGACACTCGCTCACCTTTTGGAATGCTCCTATCGTATCTCGGAGTTGGCTCATTTGCCCTCATTTATACGGTGGATAAAAACGGTGGACAAGAGAAAAATGTGACGTCCTTTCGAGCGGCAATTTACCTAGGTAAAACGGGCGGTTAGCTCAGTGGTAGAGCGGCTGGTTTACACCCAGTAGGTCGGGGGTTCGAAACCCTCACCGCCCATTTTATTTGCCCT
>OBJR01000033.1_pt1 | contig 16287 bp, 11 predicted proteins | sample 1519711 | NCBI WGS metagenome assembly OBJR01 (sample SAMEA3235155, study PRJEB22506) | soil metagenome | biome: Forest; feature: Temperate coniferous forest; material: soil | place: Canada | collected 2011-06-18 | depth 0.2 m | reverse complement strand
GCACACGCCCTAGCGTGCGCTCCCCCAGAGGACGGCATCGCTGCGACGCGCGCTTTTCTGTAGCGGCGGTCTATGACCGCCGTCCGGGGATATCGAGCAAGTGACCCCTTTAAATCGCTACACGACCTGCACGCCTTCGGTGGCGGTGCGCTGGGCGTAAAGTTCGCTCAATCGCTTCGTCATCGGGCCGACTTTGCCGTCGCCGATGGGGCGATTGTCGATTTTAATGACGCCGGCGAGCTCGCCCATCGTGCCGGTGCAGAAGATTTCATTCGCGCCGTAAACATCGACTGGCGATAAATCCGTTTCGATACACCGGATTTTTTCGGCGGCGCAAATCTCGATGACGGTGGCGCGGGTGATTCCTGCCGGACAGGCAATGATGTGGCTCGTCTCCACTTTCCCGGCGCGTGCGATGAAAACGTTGGTCGCATTCGTCTCCGCCACAAAACCGCGAGTGTCGAGCATAAGGGCGTCGTCGGCGCCGGCATTGTTGGCTTCGATTTTCGCGAGAATGGAATTGAGCAAGTTGGCGTGATGAATCTTGCAGTCGAGAATCTCGGGCGAAGGGCGCCGGATCTTGCTCGTGATCAAGGTCAGCCCGGTCTTCGCGTAAACGGGCGCTTTGTGTTCGGCCAGGACGACTAAGGTCGGGCCTGATTGATTCAGGCGCGGATCCATTCCGGAAGTGATTTTCACGCCGCGGGTGAGAGTCAGACGAATGTGAACTTCATCCCGCATCTCGTTAGCCGCGAGCGTGCGCCTGATTTCTTCGATGATTTTTTCGCGGGCGGGAATTTCAGCGAAAGAAAGCGCGGCGGCGGATTGGTGCAGCCGATCCAAATGCTCATGCAATTTGAAAATACGACCGCCGTAAAGCCGCAATCCTTCCCAAACCGCGTCGCCGCCCTGCACTGCCGAATCGAATGGGCTGATCCCCGCCTTATCGCGATGAATGAGCTGACCGTTAATGTTAACGATCAGGTCCTGGTTTCGTTCGTCGAATTTTTGAAGCATTTGAACCGCGGATGACGCAGATATTTTGTAGGGCAACCGTTACCGGTTGCAATCTTTAGAACGGCAGGCGGCACGCCTGCCCTACAATTACTATCCGTGTAATCCGCGGTTCAATGCAATCGATGTTGATAGAGATCCTCATAAATTTCGCGGCAACGGGCATGCACGTCGCGCAAACTTTTCGGCACCTCGATTTTGCGCTCGCGATAAGGTTGAAAGGCGGTTGAGCGTTCTACTTCGGCATACCAATATTTCGCCCACACTCCATCGGTCTCGCGGCGGCCGGGCGGCCACGATAACATCGCGTCGGTAAACTCCGCCCCGATCGCATCGCACAACAGGCGCAGCATCTGCGCCGGATCACGCAAGACGTCATCGGCATCGATCACTGGAGGGACCAAGCCGGTCTGGCTTTGCACGAAATCGAAAATCTCAGCCTGTTGCACAAACCCGAGGTCTTCCACCGTCGGCTCGCGGTTCTTCTTAAGATAAGAAGCGATCACTTCAGCCGGATCGCGGATTAGAAAGCAATTCGTCACCTCGCGCAGCCAATCGCGCGAAACTTCCGGGAGCAAATGATGCGTCATTTGTTTCTGATAAAAAATCTTTTTGTCTGTCGGGACGCCAAGGCCCCTCCCACATTGTTCAACGATTTTCCGCCAATCAGTTTCACCGGCCGCGATCACTTCGGCTGCGCCGGGATGATCGGCGCGCGTTTTCTTCAAATAGAACGCGTAAAACGGTTCATCGATTACAACGGTATCGGGCCGGTTTCCCCATGCCCGCATCATCGCGGTGGAGATGTTGCGCGGGCCCGACCACATTGCGATTCGAATATTGCCCTTGTTCATGCGCGCGAGGTCTGAATCTCCGCCGACAAATTACCATGGCGATCAGTCCGCTTGAAATCGATAGCCGATTCCTGCTTCGGTTTTAATCAATTTCGGCGCCGACGGATCGATTTCAATTTTCTGGCGCAGATGCGTAACGTAAACACGCAGGTATTGGCGGTGTTCCTGGGATTTCGGGCCCCAAATCTCGCGCAGAATTTGCCTATGCGTCAGCACGCGACCGGCATGGGTAATAAACAGTCGAAGCAACGCGTACTCGGTACCGGTCAGTTTCACTTCATGGCCGTCACGTTTCACCTGACGCGCCGCGAGATCGATGGTCAGACCATCAATCGAAAAAATTGATTCCTCTTCCGGCGGTCTCGTTTTGCGTTGCGCGGCGCGCAGACGCGCGAGCAGTTCCGCGCTGCTGAACGGTTTCGTGACGTAATCATCGGCCCCGGCATCGAGCGCGGCCACTTTGCCTTCTTCATCGTCGCGCACCGAAAGCACGATCACCGGCACCTGACTCCATTCGCGCAAACGCCGCAGCACATTCACGCCATCGGAATCGGGAAGTCCGAGATCGAGCAGGATAACATCGGGCCGGCGGATGGCCGCATCCGTCAATCCTTGCGCGGCGGTCTCGGCCTCATGCACCAGATAGTCCGCCGATTCCAGAACAACGCGCAGCAGACGCCGAATCTGCACTTCGTCATCGATGACCAACGCGACCGGCTTCACGCGGTCGCTTCCGAGGGCAGCCGCATCGGCTCGCCGAGCGGAAGACGAATGGAAAAACGCGCGCCCCCACCCTCTCGATTTCGCACGACGATTTCGCCCGAGTGCGCTTCGATCAATTGACGCGCGATCGAAAGTCCCAGACCAAGTCCGCCTGGGCGCGTGCGCGGACCGCGATAAAATTTTTCGAATACCTTGTTCTCTTCGCCAGGGGCAAGACCCGGGCCTTGATCGGCAACGGAGATAACAAGCATCGAATCATCGCGCGCCGCGCTGAGATCGATTGGCAGCTTGCCATGTCCCACCGCATTCGAAAGCAAAGCACCCAGCGCCTGTTGAATCAGGCGGGAGTCCACGAAAATGGTCGGCAAATTTTTGGCGACATTGATTCGGACAGCGTTGTCGTTCAATTCTGCGGTCGCGACCGCTTCGCGCAAAAGATCGGCCGGTTCGCACCACTCGCGGACCGGCTGGAGCAGACCGGATTCGAGGCGGGTCGCATCGAGCAGATGATCAACCGTACGAGTGAGGCGCCGGACGGCTTGCTGCAACTCCGCGCGATCGGGTTGCTGCTGTTGCAACGCGCCCGACATCGCGGCCAGTGGGGTCTTCAATTCGTGTGAGACGGAATCGAAAAGTGCTTTCTGTAACTTCTGCGATTGACGCGCGACCTGCGCGGTCCGGCTTTCTTCCAGGGCGCGTTCCTTGTTTACAAAAAGCGCGAGCTGCGCGGCGAATGCATCGAGCAATTCGCGCTGCTCAAGCGTGAGCGAACGATCGAGCCGCACGGTGAGCACACCTTCGGCGCGATCGCCGGTGACGAGAGGAATATGCAACGCATCGGCATCGGGAAGGGTGTCGGTCGACCTTCCGGCGCTCTGTTTCTTTTGAAACGCCCAGACGGCCACACTTTCATCTTTGCTCGACGGCACAAAGGTGCTTGCTGGATGGCGTGACAAACCGCCTTCGTCGCGCAACCAAACGGCGGCGTCGGCTTGGAAAGTACTTTTGATCAGCGCCAGAATTTTCGGCAGCGCTTCATCCAGATCGCGGCTCGCCGCGAGGGAGCGCGTCAATCGATACAACGCAGTGGCGCGTTCTTCCCGGCGGCGTTCCGATTGTTCGCGCTCGCGTAATTGGGTGGCGAGATGGCCGATGACCAGCGCGATGATGAAATACGCGCCGAACATCATGAAGTCCTGAAACCGGCTGATGTAAAAGGTGAAGCGCGGCGGAACGAAAAGGAAATTCCAGAGCAAGGCGCTGAGGGCGGCGAGAAAAAGCGTGGGCCATCGTCGCAGGCGGATTCCGGCGAGCAGGACTGCTAGCAAATAAAACAAAGCCACCGCCGAATACCCGGTGTAAGCAAAGATTGATAATGACAACCCAGTGACCGCGGCGGCGATGAGGAGGGCAACGCCGAAGTCGCGCCAGGGCGCGCGCGCCAAACGTTCCTCGATCGGGTCACGCCGCGGCTCCACCGATTCCTCAGATGGAATCATGTGGATATCGATGTTGCCGCTGTGACGCATGAGCCAGCGGAGCGGGTCGCGCTTCCAGAAACTTGTCCAGCGCGTGCCGAGCGGTTTGCCGATCACGATTTGGGTGACGTTGTGTTGTCGCGCGACGCGCAGCAGCGTCTCAGCGATGTCATGACCCGGCGTCGAAACTACTTCAGCACCGAGCTGACGCGCGAGCGCCAGATAACGAGTGAGACGTGTTTGTTCTTTCTCTGACAGCGCTCGCGGTTGTTCGATGTTGGCGACAATCCATGACGCTTCCATCGAGGCAGCCAGCCGCCGGGTGTAGCGAATCAGTCGCTCTGAATATGGACTGGCACTTACGGCGACAAGCAAACGATCACTGCTTTTCCATGGCCCGACGATTTTCTCTTCGGACATGATGTCGCGCAGATCGCGATCGACATGTTCGGCGACCAGGCGCAGCGCCATTTCGCGCAGCGCGGTCAGATTACTTTCCTTGAAAAAATTCTTGGCCGCCCATTCGGCGCGTTCGCCGAGATAAACCTTTCCCTCGGCCAAACGCTGGCGCAGTTGTTCCGGCGTTAGATCGACCAGCACGATCTCGTCGGCCAGATCGAGGACGGAGTCCGGTACCGTTTCACTGACCGTGATTCCGCTGATTTGTCTAACGGTATCGCTACGGCTCGCGACGTGTTGCACATTGAGCGTGGTGTAAACACTGATGCCAGCATCGAGCAGCTCGATCACATCCTGGTAGCGTTTCGGATGGCGCGATCCCGGTGCATTGGTGTGCGCGAGCTCATCGACCACAGCCAACCCGGGATGCCAGGTGAGGATGGCGTCGAGGTCCATCTCGCTAAGGGTTGTGCCGCGATATTCGATCTGGGTACGCGGCATGATCGGCATCCCCTCGAGCAACGCTTCCGTTTCCTTGCGGCCATGTGTTTCGACAATGCCTACGACTACTTCACAGCCGTCCGCTTGTTTTTGTCGCGCCGCTTGCAACATGGCGTAGGTCTTGCCCACGCCAGGTGACATCCCAAAGAAAATCTTGAGCTTGCCGCGCGCAGCCGCGGCTTCGTCGCGCTTCAGACGCACGAGAATCTCATCCGGATTTGGCCGGTCCACCTCGCTCATACCTCAGGCATCTTACGTCATCTGACCGTTTTGAAAAAGTGAGCGCGAATCTCCGGAGACGATTAGTCGCGATTTAGATGTTTGGCGTTCTTGCTAGCAGAAGCTTCCTCGAAAATCGAAATAGAACGAACGACAGCGTAGACATGCCCATTGTCACAATGAAGAGAAAAAGATTATGCATAAATCGTTAGACTAGAAGGTTACGATAAAGTCAATTCTCGCGGTAAACTGGTCGCGATCGCTTGAGTTGTTGAACGGCCGCGTGTCGTTAAGCGAGCAGTCGTATCGAATCTCGGGCCGGATCGCCAGACCCGCCAGAGGCTTTGGCATCGGCGGTTTGATGTTTACGCCAGCGGTAATCGCGCCATAGGTTGTCTTCCCGCCCCCGACGGTGCGCGGATCAATGGTCGGTTCGCCCTCCAAGGCGCGCATCGGGTCATGGGTGTTGGCAAACGAAACCACGTAAAAGCCGTCGTCATCCCAGAAGATTTCGCCGCGTATTCCGGCAGTTAACCAACTGTTGATCGCATAGGTGAAATATTGCGCGATGCCATAGGCTTGAGCGTCACTGACTTCGTCCAGTGCATAATTGAGATCGGTAATCGACGTAAGCTTGTCGGTGATCTTCCACGTCGTTGTTATGTCGCTGAGGTAGCGCTGATCGTGATTGTTGTTCGGCGTCTCAGGACCGATGTGGGTCGACGCCGCGACAACGACTTTGCCCTCGTTGAAGTTGAGGCCGATCCCGCCGTGGAAGGCGAGCGAGTCGTTATTGTCCTCGATGCTGGTGTTTACTCCGCGCGTGACGCCCGCCATCAGGTCCAGCCACTTGGTTGCGTGCAAGGTGGCGAGGGCGCCGGCGTGGTTAAATGGAATGCCGAAATTAAAGATGTAGGTGTGCGAGTAAAAGAAGTTTGTGCGCGGATCGATCGTTTCCGCTCCTTCCAGGGTGACGAATTTGCCAAGCTTCAAGTCGAGGCCGCCCTCGTTGATAATGGGAAAGTGAAGGTTGAGATACCCTTCGACCAGATCCGGTTGGACGATCGAGGTAGCCGCCGTATTGCTGAACAGACCAAGCGAGTGGATGAAGCGCGCGTCGCTCCCGTACATGAATTGCAATTTGAAACCCCAATCAAACTCACCAGGTTGCGGCGCCAGCGCGCGCTCGAAGTTGAGCACGAGCTGATTCAGCAGCCATTCGTTCGCGCGGTCATCAAATAAGCGGCCGAAGTTTTGATTATCTTGCGGGCTGGCGGGATTGATTGTGATGCCACTGTCGATCCAACCGGAAATTTTGAAGCGTGGCGCCAGAGTGGGCGAAGCCGTTTCGACTTCGCCGGCCAAGGCGATACTCACGAGAATCGTTGCGCTGAGAAGTTGGACGATGTGTTTCATTTTGCTGATCGTCCTAATCTATTTGGACAAGAAGCGGCTCGAGCCGCGGGACGTTTACGCGCGCCGCGCGCGATTACAACCCTTCCACATAAGCCGTCTCGCCGTGGATCGCCTCGTCGAGGCCGAGTTCTTCGTGCGCATCTTCGACGCGCACGGGAGTGATACGATCGATGATCCAAAGCATCCCGAGTGTGAAAATCAGCGCCCAAATCGACGAGAACAGTCCCGCGGCGAGCTGCTTCAGAAAGAAACTCGAGTCGCCGGCGAGCAATCCGTTCACGCCGCCGTTGGCCGCCGGATTCCACGCCGTCGAAGCGAACACGCCGAGTAGAACGATTCCCAGAAAGCCGCCGACACCGTGCACGCCCCACACATCGAGAGCGTCGTCCCATCTCAATTTGTTCTTTAGTGCGCAAGCGTAATAGCAGACGACGCCCGCCACAGTTCCAATAATGACGGCAGTGGCCGGAGAGACATAGCCCGCTGCGGGCGTGATCGTAGCGAGACCCGCCACGGCGCCGGTCAGCAAGCCGAGGAATTTCGGTTTTTTCGAGACTCGCCAGTCCACCAGCAACCATGCGATCGCGGCAAACGAAGCGGCAATGTCGGTGTTGATAAACGCCACCGCCGTGGTCGAATCGACGCGGAACTCGGAGCCGGCATTGAAGCCGTACCAACCAAACCAGAGCAAGCCAGTGCCGAGCGCCACGAGCGGAATACTGTGCGGACCGCGGTCCGCGACCTTGCGCTTGCCGACGTAGAGAACAGAAGCGAGCGCGGCGATTCCCGCGATATTGTGCACGACGATCCCGCCGGCAAAATCCTTTACTCCCCATTCCGCCAGCATGCCGCCGCCCCAGATCATGTGGACGAACGGGAAATAGACCAGAATCAGCCACGCCGTCAGAAACAGCATGTAGGCCTTGAAGGTGATGCGGTTGGTAAATGCGCCCGTGATCAGCGCCGGCGTGATGATGGCGAACATCATCTGATAGGCGCAGAAGACGAGCATCGGAATCGTGTCGTTCGGCGATGGCGTGGAGAGCGTGATGCCGCGCAGGCCCACCCAGTTCAGGTTGCCGATAATTCCAAAAAAGTCCGTGCCGCTCTTCTGATCTCCGGAAAAACAAAGCGAAAATCCGAAAGCCCACCACAACACCGTGGTCCAGCCCATCGAGACGAAGCTCTGCATCATGATGGCCAGCACGTTCTTTCGTCCAACGAGCCCGCCATAAAAGAATGCCAGTCCCGGCGTCATTAACATCACCAAGCTGGCGCACAGCAGCGTGAAAGCAGTATTGCCCGTATCGAGATGCAACATTGGTTGTCCTCCGGTGGGCCGCGATTATTTCCACTTTGGGCAGGGGGGTCAAGGCTCTTGGAGTTGGTCGAGACGGCGGTTGAGTCCCAGGACACTCACGCACGGCTGGGCCAGAAATCCGAATTGTGGTGGCTCGATTGTTTGATCGACAAGAGCTGATTTTTCTTGGATCGACATATTGAAGCGTTGTTCTCATTTGCTGGATTGCGGACGCGGGTTGTCGATGAACCAGGTCCAGAATGGACAATTCTGGGGAGCGCAGGCTGCTAGCCTGCCGTGCTCGGCAGCTTGCCGAGCACTCCTTCTCGTCCTTCCCTCACCGGCTCTCGCAACCCCAGAGTGCGAAGAGCAAGCTGCTCTTCGCTGCAGGCTGGCAGCCTGCGCTCCCCAATCCTGCGGGATCGGAACAAAAATGAAGGCCATCGTTTTCATTCTCTAGACCGCGCGCAATTCAGCGGAGCCCATCGAGCGCGCGATTTAGCGTGAGCACATTCACACCGGGCTCTCCAAGAAGACCGAGGTCTCGGCCGTCGGTGTTTTGCTGGATCAACTCGCGCACTGTGCCTTCGCTCAGACCACGTGCTTTAGCGACGCGCGGGGTTTGGAGCTCGGCGTTGTGCAACCTGATGTGGGGATCGAGGCCGCTGCCGGACGACGTGACCGCATCGGCCGGCACGGGTTCGCTTTCGTTTACGCCGTTTTCTTTTCGGTACCCGGCGATGCGGTCTTTGATCGCATCATTCAGCTTTTGTGAAGTCGGCCCGAGGTTGCTGCCGCTTGAGCCAGCGGCGTCGTAGCCGTTGCCGGCAGCGGAAGGACGCGGATGAAAATATTTGTCGGTGGTGAACCCCTGCGCAAGCAGCTTCGAACCGCGCACAGTGCCATCTTGATCGACAATCAAACTGCCGTTGGCTTTGTCGCGAAAGAGGGCCTGCGAGATTCCAAAGACGACGAGCGGATAAAGGCCGCAGCAAACGATCGCCAGCACCAATGTGGCGAAGACTGCGCCGCGAATTTCAGAAAAGAGTGCTTTCATAAACTAAATGAGATGGAGCGCAGCGATGATGAGATCGATGAGCTTGATGCCGATGAACGGCACGATGACGCCGCCGAAGCCATAGATGAGGAGGTTGCGCTGAAGAATCGCGAGGGCGCCCATCGGTTTGTAGGCGACGCCGCGCAGCGCCAACGGGATCAGCGCGATGATAATGAGAGCGTTGAAAATGACTGCACTGAGGATGGCGCTGGTCGGACTGTGCAGGTGCATGATGTTGAGCGGAGCGATGGCCGGGAACGTCGCCATCAACATGGCGGGAATAATCGCGAAATATTTCGCCACATCGTTCGCGATACTGAACGTGGTTAGCGAACCGCGGGTGATGAGCATCTGTTTCCCGATCTCAACGATGTCGAGCAGTTTGGTCGGGTTACTGTCGAGGTCGACCATGTTGCCGGCTTCGCGCGCGGCTTGCGTGCCCGTGTTCATGGCGACGCCGACATCCGCTTGCGCGAGCGCGGGTGCGTCGTTGGTGCCGTCGCCGGTCATGGCGACGAGATGGCCATTGCCTTGTTCGTCGCGAATGCGTTTCAGTTTTTGTTCCGGTGTCGCCTCGGCCATGAAATCATCCACGCCGGATTCCGCGGCAATGGCGGCAGCGGTGAGCGGATTGTCGCCGGTGATCATGATGGTGCGGATGCCCATTTTGCGGAGCTGGGCGAACCGGTCCTTGATTCCGCCTTTGACCACGTCCTTCAATTCGATCACGCCGAGCGGCATCATGTCGGAGGCGACGACGAGCGGAGTTCCGCCGCGATGCGAGATTTCATCGACCGTCTTGGTCACAGCCTGCGGAAAAACTCCGCCGGCTGATTCGACAAACGAGCGCACATTTTCCGAAGCGCCCTTGCGCACGCGCATGGTCGGTTTGGTGTCGGTGGCGTGAAGGTCAATGCCGCTCATGCGGGTCTGCGCGGTGAATGGAATGAAGGTGGCGTGGAGCTCGTGCATTTCGCGCGCGCGCAATCCGAATTTCTCTTTGGCGAGAACGACGATGCTGCGGCCTTCGGGGGTTTCGTCGGCGAGCGAACTCAGTTGGGAAGATGCGGCGAGGTCTTCTCCCGCAACTCCGGGCGCGGGATGAAACGCTACCGCCATGCGGTTGCCGAGGGTAATCGTGCCGGTTTTGTCGAGCAGCAGGACATCCACGTCTCCAGCGGCTTCGACCGCGCGTCCGCTCATCGCCAGCACATTGCGCTGAAGCACACGATCCATCCCGGCGATGCCGATGGCACTGAGCAAGCCGCCGATCGTTGTCGGAATCAGGCAAACGAGGAGCGCGACCAGAACAGGAATAGAAAATTCCGTCGCAGAATAAATGCCGAATGGCTTCAGCGTCACGCAGACAAGCAGAAAAATGAAAGTCAACGCCGCTAGCAGAATCGTTAGCGCGATCTCGTTAGGCGTTTTTTGTCGGCGCGCGCCTTCCACCAGAGCAATCATACGGTCGAGAAAACCGCCGCCCTTTTCCATCGTTACCCGAACGACGATGCGGTCACTGAGCACACGTGTGCCGCCGGTGACAGCGCTGCGATCGCCACCACTTTCCCGAATCACCGGAGCGGACTCACCAGTAATGGCAGCTTCATCGACACTGGCGATCCCTTCGACGACGTCGCCGTCCGCGGGAATCACATCGCCGGCCTCGCAAACGACGAGGTCGTCTTTCTGCAACATCGGCGCCGGCACCATTTCTTCACGCCCATTACGTAGCCGGCGCGCCATCGTTTCCTTACGCGCTCTTCGCAGGCTGGCCGCTTGGGCTTTGCCGCGGCCTTCCGCGACAGCTTCGGCGAAATTAGCAAAGAGGACAGTGAACCAGAGCCAGATCGCCAGTTGCGCAACGAAACCACGCAGCGCCGGTTCGGAGGTAAAGATTCCAACGGTAGTGAGCGCCGCGCCCACCATTGTCACAAACATGACCGGGTTCTTGATCATCAGGCGCGGATTGAGCTTTTTGAAAGCGTCAACGATCGCCGGCCCGGCAATGTTCCAGTCAAAAAGAGAAGGAGCGTTCTGCTTCATAGAAAACGGCGTGGTCGCAAGGTGATCGTGTTGCCGGGAACTCCGCTCTCATTAACACCTGGCTTCAGCCAGGTGTGCCGCATCCCTGGCAAATGCAGAGCTGTTTCAACAGCTTCATGCGATCCCACGAAAAACCGTTGAAACGGTTGCGAGTTGGCGTTAGCGGACAGCACCCAACTAAAGTTGGGTGTTAATGAAACGACCGAGTTGTTCATGATTGGAGGATCGACGGGAGTCATCAAAAGAGTTTTCCTTGGAGATTGAGGAAATGCTCAACCACCGGTCCAAGAGTGAGCGCCGGGAGAAAATTCAGCGCACCGATCAGCAGTATCGTGCCTAACAAAAGGATAAGGAATGTCCCGCCGGAAACGGGGAACGTACCTGCGCTTGGCGGCGCAACTTTCTTCTGCACCAGCGAACCGGCCAGGGCCATGATGGGCACAATCATCAGGAAACGCCCGAACAGCATGTCGAGACCGAGGGTAGTGTTGTACCAAGGCGTATTGCCTGACAGTCCGGCAAAGGCGCTGCCGTTATTTCCCGCACCTGAGCTAAAGGCGTAGAGAATTTCGCTGAGCCCATGCGGGCCGTTGTTGTTCAATCCAGCCAAACCCCACTTGCTCACCACGGCCCACGCTGCGAATCCCAAAATGGAAATCGCGAGGATGAGCAACGACAACATCGCCATCTTGACGTCGTAGGCCTCGATTTTCTTGCCGAGATACTCCGGTGTGCGCCCAACCATTAAACCCGCGATGAAGACCGCGAGCACGACAAAGACGAGCATGCCGTAGAGTCCCGCGCCGACACCGCCGAAAATGATTTCGCCGAGTTGAATATTGAACAGCGGAATGAACCCGCCGAGCGCGGTAAAGGAATCGTGCATCGAATTGACGGCGCCGCACGACGCGTCGGTCGTCACGGTGGCGAAGAGCGCGGAGTTGAAAATGCCGAAGCGGACTTCCTTGCCCTCCATATTGCCATCGGTTGCAGCAACGCCGAGTTGCTGATGAATCGGATTACCAGCGCTTTCGGCCCACCAGCAGAGCAAGACACCACCGACAAACAAGATCGACATCGCGGCCCAAACGGTCCAGCCGTGGTTCTGGTTTTTGACCATTCGACCGAGGTAATAAGTGAGCCCGCTACCGATCGAGAAAATGGATAGCATCTGGATGAAATTTGAGAGCGGCGTTGGATTCTCGAACGGGTGCGCCGCGTTGGCGTTCACATAACCGCCGCCGTTGGTGCCGAGCATTTTGATCGCGACCTGCGACGCCATCGGCCCTTGCACGATGTTTTGCTCGGTGACGGTTTGTTCTTCCATCACCGGCTTGTCGTCAGCTCCCTTAATCGTCTCGCCCTTGTCGTTCTTCTTCTCGATCTGGACTTTCATCGGCTCTACCAGGGTCGCCTTGGTGTAAGGCTTGAAATTTTGAATCATCCCTTGCGACACGAGAAAGACCGCGAAGACGAGGCAAATGGGCAGCAGGAGGTAGTAGGTCACACGCACAAGGTCCACCCAGAAATTGCCCAGCGTATTCGCCGAATGACGCGCGATCGCCCTGACAAACGCGGCCGCGATGGCGATGCCGGTCGCGGCGGAAGCGAAATTGTGAAAGGCCAGCGCGACCATCTGCGAGAAATACGACATGGTGGATTCACCGCTGTAGTTCTGCCAATTGGTGTTAGTGGTGAAGCTGACTGCGGTATTGAAGGCGAGGTGGTCGCTCACCGCTCCGAGTCCCTGTGGATTCAACGGCAGGATATTTTGCAAACGCAGAATGGCGTAAGTGAACAGGCAACCCACCAGACTGAAGAGCAGCATGGCGAGGGTGTACTGTTTCCAATTGTGCTCTTTGCTGGAATCGACTCCCATCAACCGATATGTCAGTCGCTCCAGCGGACGCAGCACCGGATCGAGCCAGGTTCTGCCATTGGCATCGAGCACTTGCAGCAGATAAAGCCCCATCGGCTTGGTGATCAGCACAAGCGCGACAAAGTAGAGGGCGAATTGAAGCCAACCAGAAGCTTGCATGGCAGTTCCTTAAAATTTTTCCGGCCGAATCATCGCCACAAACAAATAGATGAAGAGCAACAGGGCGATGATTCCGACAACAATAGTTTCCATGGCGTCCTCCTACAGCTTCTCGCAGAAGCGGACATAAAGAGCGCTCACAACAAAAAACACGATGACGATTCCAACGAAAATCAGATCACTCATAAGTCATCCCGTGATTGCGCTGGGGGTCGCCACAGGGCCTTCACGTAGATGGCGAATTCCAGCCGCAAACCAATCGCGCAAGTTCACAAGTCAATATGAGTGTGGCGAGCCCCGGATGTTAGTTAAACAACTGGCGAAAGTCGTTAAAAAATCATTAACGCCGAAGTTTGCGTCCTCACCGCGCTGTCCGCACACGGAAGCGGACTTTCTGATTTGCTGCCGGAAGAAATCGATTTGCTCGTTTACGCCTAGACAGTTCGCTTTAGCAAAGCGAATTGTCGGTATTCAAATTTAAAACAAGAGGAGGAAATCATTTATGGCGACACGAACGAGCTCAGCTACCTGGGAAGGCAATCTCAAGGAAGGCAAAGGCACAATGAAAGTGGGGCGCGGCGCCTATGAAGGCCCGTTTTCCTTTGCCTCGCGCTTTGAGAATGGCGCTGGAACGAATCCGGAGGAATTGATCGGCGCGGCGGAAGCCGGTTGTTTTTCGATGGCGCTTTCGGCGAATTTGTCAAAAGCAGGTCATCAACCAAAAAGCGTCCACACCATCGCGAAAGTGAACCTGGAAATGATCGGCGGCGGACCGAAGATCACGTCGATCGATCTGGATTGCGAAGGCGAAGTTCCGGGAATTGACGATGCAAAATTTAAGGAATTAGCGGAGCAAACGAAGAAGACGTGTCCCGTTTCCGTCGCGCTGGCCGGAACGGAGATTAAATTGAATGCGCATTTGAAGAGCTGATTGTAGCTGCCGCCGTCACTGGCGGCAGGGGCCAACAGGTTCTGCCGCTGAGGACAGCGGCAGCTACAGAAATTCAGTTCACGAAATCTTCACGTTTCGCATCGGGATCCCTCGATCCGGCAACTGCCGGAGTCGGGATGACGGCAAGCCAGCGACCGCGGCTACAACTTCGCGTAAACGCCGATCAGTGGACGATGCGAAGGCGTGGGCGAGCGGAAATCGCTCACAAAACCATCTTTGGTGCGAATCTCGACGTGCCCAATGCTGCGGCTTGTCCCGTAAACCAGCACCGAACCGATCGGCGCAGCAAACGGATCGCGTACGGATAGTTTTTTGAAGCCGTAATTGCTGACCAAATCCCGCGCAGCATCCCTGGCGAATTCGCTTTTCGGTCGCGAATCGATCACCCCGGAAGCGAGCAAGGCTTCCTTGACGGCATGCCAGCACATCGAGCGCGAATGCGCATGGGCGCGTTCCTGCGCGATGGTCGCGGCGCGCGTTAGTTTGGGATCGAGATGTCTATCTGTCGTGCCCAACGGGTGGACGATTTGATCGGGATAATAATGGGTAATGACCGGGACCGATTCCTGTCGGCCATCCGGAGTCTTGAAATTGTAGTGAGGAATCGGCCGGACTGGTTCGAATGTACTTTCCTTGATCGCGACTCGCGGGATTGGTTTGCTAACCACTTCCGCCACTTGCTTCTTAGCCACTGGGGGGGCCGGTTTGGTAATCACTTCCGGCATTTGCTTGGTGGCGACCGGCGGTTTTTCCTTCGCAATCGGACGTACTGGTTCGAATGTTCTTTCCTTCGCGGCGACTTGCGGGATCGGCTTGGCGATAACTTCTGCCACTTGCTTCTTACCGACCTGCGGGACTGGTTTGGTAATCACTTCTGGCATTTGCTTCATGGCGACCGCCGGTTTTTCCTTCGCGATTACCTGCGGCGGCGCTTCCTTCGTGATTACCTCCGGGGTTTCCCTGGTGATCACCTGAATCGGATCTTTCTTTATTGCCTGTTCGCGCTCGGCTAATTGGAGCTTGGGAGGTGCGAACGTCTGCGCGCGGCCGGTGTTAGAAATCGTAAGGAGCGCTGCAATGGTTAAGCTTAGACAAACCGGCCTCCGCACAAGTGCGAGGTATGCCGTGAATCCGCACTCTCAGCAAGAGATTTTTTTCCACTTTTGAAGGACCTCGCGGAAGAAAAGCCTTCTGCACCCCGGCTCCGCAGAGTGTCGCACTACCAAAAGATCGCGGCGAACACAACTCGGTAGGGCGAGACTCTGTCGAGCCGACAACGTTAGCCGGGAACGGCTCGACGGAGTCTCGCCCTACGAAATCGCGCTTTTAGCCGCGACTATAAATGCGCGAACACTTCAATCATTCGTTGACGCATTTTCGCGTCCGGCAATTTTCCAACGCCGGCGCGCATGTTGTCTTCGAGATGTTGAACGTTGTTCGTCGCCGGAATCGCGCAAGTCACCGCCGGATGGGCAATGATCCATTTCAGAAAAAATTGCGGCCAAGAAGTGCAATCAAATTCCGCCGCGAAATCGGGCAATGGCTTTCCGCGGACGCGACTGAAAAGATCGCCGGCGCTGAACGGACGATTCACGATCACGGCCACGCCGCGTTCCTGCGCCAACGGCAGGATTCTTTCTTCGGCCTCACGTTCCATGATTGAGTAGTTGACCTGGACGAAATCGAGCTTTTCGCGCGCGAGGATTTTCGCCACCTCGGCAAAGGCGCTCGCTTCGTAATGCGTGACGCCGAGATACCGGAATCTTCCTTGCGCCTTCCATTCCCGCATTGTCTGGAGCTGCGTCTCGGCATCGACCAGGTTGTGCACCTGCATCAAATCGATCGTCTTGGTTTGCAGACGCGCGAACGAACGCTCCATCGAATTGATCCCGGCCTGTTTGCCACGGGTCCAGACCTTGGTGGCAAGAAAAAGGGAATCGCGCAGTTTAAGTTTCGTTAGAAGATCACCGATGACTTGCTCGGCGCGGCCATACATCGGCGACGAATCAACAACGCGGCCGCCGAGCTTCACGAACGTGCGCAGAACTTCAGCCAAGGGTGCGGACTGCGCCGGATCAACGTCGAATGTTTGCCATGTGCCCAGCCCGATCACCGGCAGTTTTTCTCCGGAGGAAGGAATTGGACGCATGATCGGGTTGTCGGAGGGTTGCTGCGCCTTTGCCATTGTTCGCGAGAAACATAACGCCGCCGCTGTGCCGCCGAGCAAGCGCGCGGCTTCGCGGCGAGTCAGGCCACCAAGCAGCGGATCCACAAAATGAAATTGCAGGGC
>OBJR01000032.1_pt1 | contig 16498 bp, 14 predicted proteins | sample 1519711 | NCBI WGS metagenome assembly OBJR01 (sample SAMEA3235155, study PRJEB22506) | soil metagenome | biome: Forest; feature: Temperate coniferous forest; material: soil | place: Canada | collected 2011-06-18 | depth 0.2 m | reverse complement strand
CCGCGTCATAGCGATAGTACGGCTTGTAGTCCGTCCAGAGAATCTTGCCCGTAGCGTCGCGCGGCTGTGGTGGTCGAAGGAGAGCATCCCGGCCGTTCTCTCCCGCAGCCTTGTCGAGATACAGACCAAGGATTGGTTCGCTTGACGATTCCAATCCCGGCTGGTTGATCAAACCCGCATCGTGAAACCGACTTCCGCGTCGGCGCGAATCCATCAGGATCAAAAAATCCGTCAGCCCGTAGCCTTCTTGCATAAGCCAGTTCCAAAACGTCTCGTTTCCCCCGCCCCAGAGCAGCCATGTGTTGCGCCCGCGGATCGCATCGCGCTCGGTAGGCCGCGTGAGGGGATTACGGCGCGGGTTTGGATCGTCGTCGATTTCCCCGTCGTCATTCTCGTCGAAATCGAGCGGCTGCAGTTGGCCGTTGGACTCGGAAGCCACCATATCCATTTGCCAGAACAGGTCGCGTGGTTCGGCCGGAAAGCATTCTGCCGTTCGGCGCGCGACTGGGCTGCCTCTCAATGTGCGACCTGCCATAGGCTCATCGAGAGCTTCTGCGGGAATTTGACGGGAATATGGGCTATCGGTGTTGTCGGAGTTTGGTACGCTGGCGGAACGCGACTGTTTCAGAGTGACCACAACAACGATGATGCCAATCGCCAAGAGCAAATAGCGTTGTCGGGCCAGGGCGCTGATGACACGCTTCATAATGCATCACAGAGTCAGGAACGCAGGAGCTTTCTGAAAGTGAAACAGTGTAGGAACAGTTCGCTACCGAAAGAACTGGCGCCGGTACGGAAAACCGCCGATGTAAAGGTCGCAGTCGGCGCATCGCAGCACACACGTACCGTTTTAGCAAGACGAGTGCGGAGACGAAGGCCTATGTCCTGAATCTGTTTGGCGAGCATGTCAAAAACGCACCACCTGCAAACGTCACTGCCCACCAATGCAAATCATTCTATGCCGCAGCAAAGGATCGCGTCACAGCAAGCACGGCTGAGAGCTACATGTTCACTGTCCGCTCCTTTTTCAATTGGTGTGTCGCGCAGAACCTTTGCGGCGTAACCCAGCGGTCGAAGTTCAGCTGGACAAGATCGATCACAAAGGCAGGACGCGGTTTGCCGATTTGGAGTTGGCGCAGCGGTTGATCCAGAATGCGCCCAACGACGATCTTCGCTTCGGACCGAGATGCGCGGACTGTTCCATTGACGGACCAATTCGCTGAATTTCTTAAACGATACGGCCTGCGGTCACCCTACGTTCTCCAACCGGATGTGACGCACGGAACACATCGCGTTTTATTCTGCGGCTTCCACGCCGGGATGCGCAAATTGGAGATCGTCGAGGCCGTGCCCGAATGGTTCAATCTCCTGCGGCGCACCGTGGAGATTCGGGCAACCGCAACTTTTCGACCGAAGGCGCTTACGATCCAGTCCACGTCGCGAGAGACAAAGGCCTGTCAGAGGAGCAAGCCAAGAACGAGTTCCCGCGAGTTGCATTTCCGGTGCCAAGACTTGAAAGGATGGAAACTCTCGAGCTGGCTAGAAGCGCTTTTTGAGGTTGCCGTTAACATCGGTCTCACGGCGGCCCTCGTCGTCGTCACACGATGTCGCTTTAAGATTGTGCAAGATTCACAGACTGACCCCTCGGCTCCTCAGGGATTTAATCTTATCTTCGAAGCGTCGGGGAAAAGCTTGAATGGCGTGCCCGTTACCATCACAAGCAGAGATATCCCCGACATTACCGCTGAAGTTATTGCTGATCTCGGAGGGAAAGAGGAATAGGAGGGTGATAAGCGATAAGTGAGAGGGATTGGACGAAGGCTGAGGCAGAGGAGCGGGAAGAAAGCGACTTGACCGCACTGAGCCCTAGCCAGAAGAGGCACGCGTAAGAATCAAAGCACCTCGGGCCGGAAAGAAATCTGCTCTTTTGGGACTCGTTTTGGTTCGAAAGAAGTGAGGGCGACTCTTGGTGGGCTAAGCGCTAGAATCAGATGGGCGACTGACCGGATCGCCTCACAAAAGAGGCGCTCTGTAATCGCGCAAAAGAAATAACAGGCTCGAATCGCTTTACTTTGAAACGGAGCTTCAGGAAGATGCTAGGAGAACTACCGATAGGAAAAAATCGGGACGGACGCATTTTTACTGTTTGACCCGCGCCCTAATGGGTGACCCCTATTTCAACATTTTTAGTGACCCCGTCGGCTCCTCACCGAAAGGCGGGGCTGAATAGATTATTTTTCGGATTCAAGAAAGCGTGGGGGAGAAGCGCGTTTTTCGCGAGCGATGACTGAACGCGTGTAGAGGTATAAAATGGCGAACAATACACCGACGGTTACGGCACAGTAACCAAAGAAGTGAGCTTCAGCTGGAGACAAAAGGAACGGCTGAATCCACCTTGCCCTTCGCGTTCCCGGATTGATTAACCACACCGTTTTTTTTGTAGAAGCAAACAGATCCCGGGAAGCGTATATAAAGCACCAATCATTAAGAGCTCCCATGGGTTGTCCCGCTTTGGGTCTCGGTGCTTCGCTAAACTTCTCACTATAACAGCGTAGAGCCTAAAACCTGTGGAAGCATTGCCTTTGCACCCCCACGATGACGCTTGACGGACTTCGAATATCTAAATGATGGAGCACTCTCGAGTTGCTGTATTTGAGCTCGAATGTAACGGATAAAGACTGCATCGCATTCTACGAGCGCCATAGTGTGCACTTCCCGTTTGAGTATCGCAGCTAAGGCGCGCGAGGAAGACCGCACGGCAAATCCAAGGGACTGTCGTTGACCGACGGCGCGACGTACTAGGTAGGCGGCATACCGCGCCGAACCTGCAGCAAAGGGTGAGCCTCGCGCGGTCCGTTCGTACAACACTCCTATCGTTAATCCCATCTGCGGTTTGACGTCACTCTCCACGATGCTGTGGAGATATCGCTGAACCAATGAGTACCCGAACGGATAGGATGCCTTCAAAGTTTCAAGAGCTGTGATAACGCGCTGGACGAAATCGTCAGTGCCGTAGATTTTAATTGCTCCAACGCGATGTAAGGGAAATTTGGAACACTCGACTTTGTAAACGCGCTGCACGGTTTTTCTACCTGCCATCCATTTTTGAAAGAATTTCGCAGCGCGAAGCTGGATTCGCCGAACATACACCGAGGGTTTTGTCATTCTAATGACCTGTTGGGACGGGTAAGTTTTGAACGGTGGCCTGAATCTGGATTGTCAATTGGATCTCGGTTGGCGACCATTCCGGAACGTGTTGTAATAGCTGCTGCGCCTGTGGATTCTCCTCAACCACAATTGATGCACCAGCCGCAAGCGCACAAACGGTGGAGGTATGCCCGCTAAGGTATTCCAAGCCCGCATTAGCCATCCCGTACAAACCTGTTTCCGGCGCGACAAACACTCCGAGAACGATAAGTGCCCCGATTTCGGTTGGCACGCGTCCTGTATCCGTCCAAGCCGCTTCTTCTGGGGTAGCTGGCGTGCTTAAGAAACGCACGAGCGGGTCAACGGGTTGAACTGGACCTTCAAACTCAAGCGGTCCAATGAGGACTTGGCCCGATCCAACGGCTGGCGCCCGGCGAACCACAGTCGCCGGCGCAACCGTTACCGTTCCGGAGGGAGGTGCGACGAATGTAGCGCGCGGAGCGGGTGTGCCAAAGCGGACGGTGTTATAGAGGCCGATAGATCCGAAGTTTTGGGCGATGCCCAAGAACCCAGCGAAGCCCCCCATCGCTTGCTGGGTAGCATAGGACGCCATGGCATAAGCCGATTCCGCTTGCTGCACGGTGACCCCAGAATATCCGCTCACGTCAAAGCCCATTGTGCCCCAGCCTGCAGACGCTGTCCCATCGCCGCCGGAGTAGTACTCGCCCCAGCCCCCTCCTCCATCCATCCTTCTATTTGGGCCGCCAAGTCCCGCGGGGTCGGAGTGCATCAACGGATTATTGCCACAGTAGCGATAGAGATTCGACGCATCTCCGTTGAATCCGCTCGGATCAGCTTGCAGGAACCTCCCCATATCAGCTGAGTAAAAGCGATTTCGCAGATCATACAACCCGATCTCGCTGTACCATTGCTGACCGGTGAAGAGATGGCGAACATTGTAAGCGGTGGCCGAAATCTGATTGTTGCTGGCGTTGTAGAAAATGGGCGTGCCCTGTAGATCGTAGCGGTACCACTCCAGCAGCGCGCCGGTGCTGCCGGCGAGATGACTGGTGCTCCGCTGGCATCCTGATAGTAGTAACGGTTATTACTCAGGTTGTTGACCAGACCGGTTGCACCAAAAAGGTATGCCCTGGTCGCGGTGCTGCTGCCGGAGGCATACTCGCCGATCAAATCCCATCCGTCATAGACGTTGTAGATGACGGCAGCCCCGCCCACTTTGCGGCTGATCTGCCGGTTTAAGCCGTCGTAGGTGAAGGTGTTTTTTGTGCTGTTGCAAATCAGTAGTTGTCAAACGCGGGGCTTACAATTCGGCCGATTTCGTTGTATCGCGTAATGAAGTACTTGGGATAGAAGACCCAGTATTCCCGGGGATCACCGGAATCTCGTGCAAGCGAAAGAATAATGCGTCCCGAATTATCAGAAATCTCGACATTGATCCTCTTCGTCGGATTAGAATGGTGAGCCGGCATCCACTTTAACGTTTTCAGAGCCACTAGTATCTCCTCAGGGTTCGCGACTGTTTCCGCACCTATGGAAATCCGATACTTCCCGGCTATAATATCTAACCTGTCGAGGACTCGGGCTTGAGCAATTTCCTGGCTTGTGTCACACGCACCAAAAAAAATAAGCATTGGAATTCCAAAAACTAAAATGCTGCGTATTAGATGACGACGCAAGCCATACCAGGAAAACGGCAGCGCAACTAGAGCCGTTACAAAAGCTGCAGCTGCAATAAAGTCGAGTACCGTCATACGAACATTAGCTGTGGCATTCGGGTCGGAGACGATGCGTTAATCGGCGATTTGCGCATCCGCGTGAAGAATTTACAGTTCCCAGGCTACTGCCGCTGCCGCGGCACGAGCGCCGCTGAATTGATCTTGAACCCTGCAATTTGCCAAACGTTATCGTGCTTTATTAGCTCGATTTCAATTTTCGCTTCACCAGCATCGAAAACGGCTTTAGCCACATAATGGCCAGAGATAACCTTACCGGTCTGCGGTGTAATCGAAGTTACCGCTTGTCCGTGTGCGCCCTCATACTTCTGCAATCGACCTAGAGTTCTGAACCAGCCAAAGAGGCGGTCCACATCGGCTGGCCCAGCAGCCTTTTGAAATTCTGGACTGGCACGACTCAAAAGTTCTTGCTCGTTCCAAGATGACGTGATTGCAGGAACCGCTGCATCAGCATACGCTTTGCTTTCCTTATCGAGCGTCGCGCCAGTGAAAGCAGCGTAGCCGATGAAGGCAGCAATCACGACGACCAGCACAAGGAAAATCATACCTAGGGCGATAAATAGCTTTTTCATCTCATATATTCGGCTATTGGGAGAAGAAGGTCACCTGTATAACCGCTCGGGAGCTGCGTAGTTAACCGGCTGATTGTTGTTATCTTCGAATGTTATCCCATCCCCTTTCACAAAACGCGCCGCCAATTCACGCGTAAGTACAAACTCGTCATCTTCGATGACATATATCCGGTGGTTGTTATTCACAGTGAACGTTCGGCCATTCTCAAGGTCGATGTCGAATAGAGTTTGCATCTTTTGCTCGTGATGAAGCGCGCTGGCAACTTTTGTGGAGAATATCTGTTTAGTTTCCTCGCTCGATGCCAGAACTGTTTTGCTCCACTTTGACGCTCTCGATCACTAGCCTATGTCGCATTACTGGAGCTTCGCAGGGTATGCAGGTTCAAACGCGCTCGCGCCCATGCCGATGGTGATTGAGCCTGGGACGGGGTCAAGACCGCTATAAAATGACCCTGGTGAGCCTGGTAACTGAAATCCGTGCGGTTCCCCCCAGCTACCCCAAGGATTAGAAAGGCTACTGATCCCCGGTCCTGTGAAGTTGTAAAGACTCGGGGCGTAGGGGGCGTACCGCGGAGTGAATAGACTCGAACGGGGAGAGGGAGCCCCCTCTCCCTCTACGGGTGTGCCCGTCACAATCACGCGCTCCGCGGTTGCACATTCGGGGCAGATATTGGGATCTACATAAGTCGTTCCTCCAGGTGGCGGAGTAGCCTGCCCGGTGCTCCCCTGGTTGGGCGAAAGTGCCTGTGTGGGCACATTATTTGCACCAAATATATTGAAAAAACCATGAACGCTCGTGTTTGACACGCCAACTGCTGCGCCAGCACCGCCACCAGCCCCACCAAAAAGTCCATAGCCGACGACTTTACCATCCGTGCTGCCAAACCCTACAACCGAAACAGTCCCCTCATCACCGGCAGTAAGACTACCTTCCACAAATGGTCCCTCGATGCCGTAAATGGTGTCTGCGTTTGAATACATACCACCCCCGCCCCCGCTCACGGCCGCCCCAAGCCCGGTTGCACCTGTAAAACCGGTGCCGTAGCCTCCGACGTTCCCGTGGCCATCAAAAACTATGCCAAAACCTATAGAACCCGCCAGGGGTCCAATCTGACCTGAGAGAGAAAGACCGAGCTGAATCGTCCAGAGTCCGAATGGATCGACATTGATCAGCGGATTGTTCGCACAATGGCGATACAGATTTGCCGCGTCTCCATCGAAATCGATCGGATCAGGCTGTAAAAACCTGCCAATATCAGGCGAGTAGAAACGGTTTCTGAGGTCATACAACCCGATCTCGCTATACCATTGCTGGCCGGAAAAGAGATGCCGAACGCCATAGGGAGACGACGATATCTGTTGCCCGGCCGAGTTGTAAAAGATGGGCGCACCTTGCAAATCATAGCGCATCCACTCTTCCAGCGTCCCGTCGCTCCGCGCCACATGTGAAGTGCTCCCGCTGGCATCCGCATAATAGTACCACGAACTAGAGGCGCTCATGCCTTTGACAATCCCACCCGCTCCATAGACGTAGGCTGTAATGGGGACAGTCGCGTGGGCGTCATACTCGCCGATCAAGTCCCAGCCATCATAGACATTATAGATGGGACTGGCCCCGCCGATCTTGCGCGTGACTTGTCGATTCAACCCGTCATAAGTGAACCTATAAGTTGTGCCCGCTTTCGTCGCGGTCAATACCCGACACTGTGCATCGTAGGTATAAGTAGAACCATCGAGACCTCTGGTCATGTCGCCTTTGGTGTCGTAAATCGGCGAAGTAGTAGCGGAAGTGCGATCGGTGTATTGATTCAGCTGGTTAGCGGTGTAAGCGTCATTGGTGCCATAGGCATTGAACGATGTTCGATTGCCGTTTGCGTCGTAGATAATGTTTGGTGACGAAGTGACAACGCCGCCTGGACTGGTGGTGTTGAGCTTCGTAAATGTTACTTGGTCAGCCAGGTCGTAGCCGAAAGCATCGCCCAAACTGCCGTCTCGTTTCGCCCATTTGCGATTGCCCACGCTATCGTATGCGTAAGCAAGCGTTCGCGTAGTCGGCGCTGTGCTGCCCGAGGCAAAAGTATGGGAGATGCTGAGAGCCCGATCCACGGCATCGTAGCCATAGACGCTGTTGGTGGAATTATCTAGAATGCGCTTTTTGAGGTTGCCGTTAACGTCGTAGTTGTAGTTCACCAACTGAGAGCCACCGCCGGAAAGGATAGTATCGAGCTGGCCTCTCTTAGTGTAGGTGTAGGTGAACGAGTAAGCGCCGTAAGGATAATCCACGGTCTCACGGCGGCCCTCGTCGTTGTAGGTGTAACTCACAGTGCGATTGACGGCATCGGCGTACCTGGTTTGTTCCCAGCTTAACAGGTTGTCGTTATAATAAGCGCGAGTGATGGTGGCGTTCGCGTTGGTGATGTTGGTGGTGCGGCCCGCTACATCATATCCGAAGGTGACGCTGGGCGTTAGCCCGTCATTCCAGCTAAAACCAGTCACACGATACAAAGAATCATAGTTTATGGTCTGCACCTTACCGTCGCGATTGGTAAAGGTGTCGAGCTCATTGGCCGCATTATAATGCCAGATTTCAGTGCGCTGCACATTCTGCGAGTCGTGCGGATACGTCAGTTGCGTCTTGCGGCCCATCAGATCGTAATTGTAAAAATAGCTGTCGGCGCTACCGATGGCAACGAGCTTCGGGTCCTGCATGCTGCGCAGCAGCCCGCCAGCGTTATAGTAGGTATATTTGGTAACCGCATCGGGGTCTGGCGTCTGCTTCACGGTCTGTTGCAGCAACCGGTTCATCAAATCGTAACTGTCGAATGTCACAACCTGGCCGTTGGCACGGGTGATGGAAGCTTTACGCCCGTAGGCGTCATACTTGAGCGTGCTGGTGTTACCGAGGGCGTCATTCACCTGATAAGGGCGATTGCGCTCGTCATATGTGGTGGTGCTGGAACGCCCGGCAAACTGTTGTCCGGACTGTTCGTTGGGCGCGACAACAGAAGTAACGTTGCCGACGTTATCGTAGCCGTAGCCGGTCATGGCAGCATCCGCGGTCGCCTGGGCCACAGCGATCCATACTTTGCGCAGATTTGCGTCATAAAAGCTGCGGTCATATGCCGTTGACCTCTGGACGTAGGTGACGGCTGGAGCGGTAAGGCGGTAATCGTCACCGGTAGCGCTTGGGTCGTAGAAAAATCTGGTTGTCACCGGGGTATCATGACCTGGTGAGGTGACACTTCGCACCCGCCGATAGTCGTCGTAGGTGTAACTGGTGACGTGATTTAGCTCGTCTGTAACGCTGGTAAGGGTGCCAGTGCTGATGTCGTAAGCATTGGTGACAAAGTGCCGAGTGCCATCGATCGGATCGACTGGATGAGTGGTGGTCGTGACCTGCCCCCGCGTGTTATAGCTGTAGCTCGTCGTATGATTCACGTCCCCTGGACCGGAGCCGAGGGTGTCAGTAACTCCGAGCAAGCGATCCAGGCTGTCATACTGATACCAGGCAATCGGATTGCCGGAGGCGTGATATGGATCACGATCTTGCGTCTTCATTCCGCGACCGTCGTAAGTAAAACTCTCGGTCCCGCCGGTCGTCATGCGATGGTTTGTTACCTGACCGAAACCGTTGTAACCAAAAGTTTCGTAACCACCGTCGGGGTAGTCAATCCGGGTAATTCGCTTGTTGGGACCACGCGAATACCTGGTCACATTCCCAGCTTCGTCGGTGGCGGTGCAGACGTAATACGGATTATTGGTATCGGCGTTGTTGGTATCGCTACAACCGGCATCTCCACCATAAGTATAGCTGATGGTTCCGCGCGCGCTGGAAGGAGCATCTGAAGGGGTGGCAGGAAATTGCACTTGTGTTGGCATTCCCGTGAGCGGCTTCAACGTATAATTGGTGGTATGAGTGTTACGGTCCGTCACTGCGTTGACATAACCATTGGGATCGTACGCCTGGGAAGCAGGCTTGTTATTAAAGTCGGTGCAACTGGTGAGCTGGTTACCGGTGTAGGTGAAGGAGCGGGCCGGCCCATCCCCACGAGTTTCCGTGCGGGTAGAAGCGGTATTGATCGCGAGGGTGGAAACGGCGGAGCCAATGTTTGATCCGTCATAGTAGTTTTCGCTCAGGATTTGGCCATAAACTGGCGCGGTGCCATCGGGATTCTTGGCCGTGGCGTAACTATATCCGATCCGGCGCATCGGGCCTGGATACATTGGATCATCGCAGGTCTTCAGGAGCGGGACGCCGTTATAGGCTGTGCCGTTGAAGTAAGCATCTGGCACATTCGGGCCCTGGTAGCTATAGTATGCATTGAGCTGGCTATCGCCGTAGTAATTTACGCCGGTTAAACAGGTGTATACCTGGCTGCTCGGCGGGAATGATTGCCTGTTATAGGTATAGTTGACAATGCGACCATCACTGGCCTGAACGTAGTCGATCACTACGTTTCCTATCGTAGTGTAGAAAAACTGAAGATAGCGGCCAGAAGCGTCTGTCACCTGATGCAGGGTGCCATCGGCGTTGTAGGCAAAATTCGTGCGCAAGCCGTAGGCGTCAGTAATCGCCTGCGCGACGTAGGAATAGTAATAATAGGTCACCGTCGCGCAATTGTCACAGGGCTTGTCCCTATAGCTTTGCGGCGTCGCTTTAAACTCGACCTTGCTGCCATCGGCCAAAATCAGAATCCCGAGCATGTTGCCGCTGGCCGGATTGATTGGAATAAACCGCTCCCGCAACCCTTTACCAGCACGAAAATAACTGTCAGTCACATTGGTATTGGTATTCTTATAGAAGGTTTCGATGCGGCCATCAGGGAAGATGACGGGGTAGCTGGTCGGCTGAAAGTTAGCTCTGGTGGACCTTTCCCCACTTGACACCGACCAGGTATAATTATGCTGCCAGCCCCCGGGTTGACCAAACAATCCGTGGTAAGGACCTGGGTTACGTGAATTGGCAGTGCGGATCAGGGCCAGCGGCTGGGTGCCAACAGAACCGGACACGACGATATCGGTGATCGAGCGAGTCGCGTTGGCGGTATATGGATCATAGGAACAGCCGCTGGTCACGTTCCCATTGAAGATACCAGCCGGGCCAGTGGGGTTATCGTTCGCTGCCTGAGCTTGGACATGGTGCGGCGCAGCAAACACGACCAGGGCAAGAAGAAGGCGGCGCGCTTTCATTGCACACCTCCGGGAATAAGGAGCGGCGGATTGTCGCCAGTAGTCGAGAGCACCCAGAACTGCAAGAGCACCGTAGCGTCACCGACGATCACCTGAATCCGATAAAGCCCCGGCTGCGTGCCCGCCGCGGCAGTGAACCGCAGTGTTCCGTCAGCTGCGATTGGGCTGCCGTCATAAGAGGCGTTAGCTCCATCCAGCGACTGCACCACCGCCGGCAGATTCGCCCAGTCAGTCCCAAATTGCAGTGTTACCTGCATGCTCTGACCCGGGACTGCCAGCATCGGTGCGAATTGTCCGCCTCCGCTCGCGGCGTTGATGTACAGATTGCCAGGATAACTAACGTGTACGCTTGGCAGAACCGGGACCGGCTCGCCCGAGCTCGGTGAAATCCCCGAGAACAAAGCGCCGCATACTATTAAGATGAAACAGATTGCTTTTTGAAGCATTACAATACCTCTTTCTTTAATTAACTCGCGAAGATCGCCCTGAATCATCCTTCGGCAGCCGAGCCGAAGATCCAGACAGAGTCAGGGGTTCGATTGAAAATGGCCAGGTCGGTACAAAACAGCGGAATATACTTAATATAATTCATAATTTTCATTACTTATTTCTTGAGTTTTGCGAACGACGCCCTCGTTCGCGGTTGCCAGCGGGAAGAGGTGAGGTGGTTCTTCTCTGAGATACCTTACGGACTTAACCCACGGGGGCGAAGAGTGCTCGCTAGTCCAATACTCGTCGAGAATTTTTTAACTGTTCCGCAACTGTTTCTCCAATTAGCGGCAATCGGGTTTTAGTAACAGAGGCGAAACTTGCGACACCAGAGATGAAAGAGAACGGCGTCGCAGAGCAACCGCGACCAAGCTTGCCGGAGGACTGCAAGAATCACGCCGTTAGGAAGCTGAGTGGCGCCGAGTGCTGCGTAAACGGGCAGTGCGTCCAATCGCTGGCTTCTCTTGCAGGTGCCCCCGCTTAAGGTCAGCAAGCGCCGCTTCCTTTCGTTGGTGCACGCCAACAACGAGATCCCTTCGCCTCCTGGCCCTTTTAGTGGCTGTTCACAAACTGTTTCACTAGAACTCGGGAAACGCTGCCGGATATCCTAACGATTTCTTAGAAAGAATTCGGCATGCTCAAGTATTGGAGAATTTCCGACCGCGCCTTCGCGGTATTGATCGCCGCATTCTGGACCACCAGGGCGCAACTAAAGGCAAGGCCTAGCCGTAGTTCACGCCGAGCCGCGTCCTGGCTTTGAAACCATGAATCAGCGTCTCCCGACTCGCGACAGCGCCAGGAGCGCCGAGGTAACAAGAAGTGTTCGCATGAATATTCGTACAACCCCCATAAAAATTTCCATTCTGTCGTTCTTGGCCAGCGGCTGGCTCCCGCTTTGTCTCCCTCTTTGCAGCGCTTCGGCCGATCCCTTTCTAGATGGGCAGATGAAACTGGTCGAGTCCCAGATCAGCCATTGGCAAAACATGTGTTATTTGCTCGGAGCGCTGACCTTGGCGGTTTTTGTCTTCGGCGTAGTGGTGGGCCTCCTGCAAAACGCCAATTCAAAAAGGATGAAAATTACGGCTGCTGTACTCGCGTTTACAAGCGCGGTGATTGTGGCCTTCACGCATCAATTCTTCCAGGCTGATGACCGGGCTTACGACAAGGTCGCTCAGCAAGCAAGGATGAAGCTAAAGGACTTCGCCTACCAGTTGGCTCTTTATCCCTCGTTAGACGCCAGCACTAAAGCGGGATTGGAAAAACAATTTGGCGACCTGCGAAGAGACATCGACCAACTGGAATATAACACGCTTCACAGCGCACCTCCGATCTCGAGCCAATCTGCCCGGCAAGGGTCCGTTCTCATTCCCGAGGCTTGGGCAGATCAAGCTCCAGGGACAACGATTCATGCGCCGGACTGGGCGGAGAAACTACCGACTGATGAATACAACCTTTATTACCTGGGGGTCGCGGACGGGCAAACTTTCGCGGAAGCGAATGATAAAGCTTTGACGAATGCCCGAACCTCGGTTGCTCAGGCCTTCACCAAAAAGGCCGCAGCGTCCACGCAACTTTCAAGCAAACCTGACGTGATCGAGAAGTTGGCAAAAGCCCTCGGTGATTCCGCTGAGGTTGCGCAAACTTTCGTTGCTCCGAAGCCGGCCGGAGGATTTCGCGGTTATGTGCTGTTACGCCTATCCCGGAGCGCCGCAGCCTTCACGGCTCGAAGCATCTTCGTGCAAACCGGCGCTCACTACGACAATAAGTTTCTAGAAACGATAAAAAAGGACCCCAAGGAATAAGAATCCGCCCCGTACGATTCGGGCAACTTTCCGCGCAGGAATTTCAAAACTTGCCCAAGGAAAAATCGTAGTACCAATGGAGTGGCGCAGTTATTTGACCAGAACCGCTATCGCGACGGATTTACCGAGGCAGATGGGTCACAGCTTCCGGCTCTAGAATTATTGGCTCTGGCCGGTTCCGGAGAAAAGGAGAAAGCGGCTTTGATCTTGCGGCTGTTACGCCAAGCTGCGCGTAAAAGCGGGAAGGGACAATTCCAAGAGTTCTATTCGATTCGAGCCGTTGCGCGACATTTTGGCGTTCCGCCAACGACGGTTACCCGAGTTTATGACAAGCTTAAAGAAGAGGGTGTCCTTACGAGTATTTGGGGATCGAAAACGTTTATTGAGCCGCGAGAAATCAACAGAGATATCCGGGTTAAAGCCATCATAGGACTACCGGCATCGCGCCAATTGTTCGCCGCGGTTCGCAATTACAGAATGTTCTTCGTTGCCATGCAGGATATGCTGTGGAAGCACGGATTTACGACGCGATTGTTATTTTACGAACCAGACGAACTCGGAGGGTCGAATCTAGCTGACCGCCTGATCGGCTACAAAGTCGACTTCGTCATTTGGTATGGTTCGAACTTCAGAACCACCAATATGGCAGATCGCCTCATCGACAGGGGCGTCCGCGTAATAGCAATATCCGATTTGACGCCAGGGAATGGAGATCATGGATTTTACGTAAGCAGATGCCGCGCTGTCGCGAAAGGCTTAGCCGTTTGGAAGACGGCCGGAATAAAGTGCGTCAAGGTATTCGATCAGGGCGGCCGTGATTCACGAACAAACCGGATAATGATCGAAACATGTTTGCGTGAGACCGGACTTGAATACAGTCCCTCAAAAACTGGGCTGTCGTTGTCAGGCCTCACCGCATGTCTCGGACGACACAGTCAGGCATTTGTATTTGCGAGCTCAGATGCGGCTCTTCAACTTGCATCAGAAGGCGCGGCGCAATTGAGAGATTTCCTACGCGGTCACCGCGCCATGTTTGTTGAAGGTGCCATCGACTTACTCAACGGCTATTCTGTTGGTGGCGAAAGTGATTTGATCGAAGTCGATTGGTTAGTCGCAGCGCGACGAATTGGAAACAGGCTTATTGAAGGCGCGCGATGCAGGCCAGACACACAAATTATATTCGAGGCTGATTGGATACCGCAAACTTGCAACCGATCGGCAATTGGCCGGGGACTCGGCTTACAAGGACCGTAGGTTCGTTTTTCGCGCTACCGGGTGAACGCGATTACAGTGAAGCGAACAATGCGGCCGAACGCCAGGAAAAATCGGCTTCCGTCGATCAATTTCGAAAATCACCCAGAGTTAGTCAACGTCTATGGCCTAGTCATTTTGTGCGTGTAATTCGGACCGAGATCATTCCTCGGTTATTCCAATACATCCATGGGACGTCGTTCGCGAACAGATAGAGCCGGCCCGGGTACGGCGGTAAAAAATCGGCTAGTCTCGAACCAATGATTACCGGGTGTTTAATGGATCTACCAATCGTACCAATGAGTTGCAGCCACCTAGCCTCCGGAACGCGACGAAGGAACTCACACCGTCGAATCCAAATGGAAGCGTAGCCGTCGGCGCCGCATGTCCGCCGCCAATCCGTCCACTCTTCGCCGGTCGGGACCGAAAAGGCAAAGGCTTGGCCAGACACGACATCGACATCCGAATCGTTCCATCGGCTGCGAGCGTAGACGCAAATATAGGCAGTCTGGCCGACTCGCAGCACTTTTGGAAAGGCTTCCTGCTGGTCCGTAGAAGACATTCGTTTCATTTTGAATTCTCGAGCCGTCCCTCGTAGGTCAAATGGACTGCTGAAGTAAGCAGCAAACACTGGTTCAACATCGGTATGATACGGTGTGTGGAAGAGGAAGTTCGGTCATTGATGCAGCAAGTTCTGCAAGTCGGCGGCGAACTTTGGTGTGCTAAAACCGTATTCACTGTTGGAAAAGGACGTGAAATGAGCTCTAATTTGGCGCCGGGCCCGTTCGATTTAATCTTGCGGTTTTGCCGTAAGATCGACAGTGTGACAATCTGTGGAGGCAAATCCCCCAAGAGGCCACCCCGTCGAATCTCCGCATTTTTCGACTACTCGCTGGAGCCTCGTTCTGTCATGTGGCAGGAGCGAGGATGCACAGGACAAAGCGCATCAAGCCCTAACCGAGCTTTGCCGCATATACTGGCGGCCCATATTCGCGTTCATTTGTCGTCGCGGCTACTCCGTGCCGGATGCACAAGATTTGACTCAAGACTTTTTTGCAATGCTTCTTAACGGGAATTTGCTGACGCTCGCCGACCCGAACCGGGGGCGATTTCGATCGCTGCTGTGCACGGCATTGAAGAACTTCCTGGCTGACCAACAAGTCAAAGCGAGGCGAAAGAAGCGGGGCGGAGGGCTGCAATTCGTTGCGTGGGATGATTGGATGGCTGAGGCCCCTTCACAACTATCGCTTGCAACACAAGATCTCACTACTTGGACGCCCGAAAGAATCTTTGATTTTCGATGGGCAGCCACGGTAGTTGAACAAGCGTTGAGAAGACTGTCCGAAGAATGCGCTCGCCGCGGTAAACTCCGGATATTCACGATGCTCAGTAATTCTCTAATTCTGGATCGCTCAGAAATTTCCTACGCTACTTTGTCAAAATCCCTGGGAGTGCCCGAGGCGACTATCAAGAGGTTGTTGCATGACTTGCGCGCACGATTTCGGGCAATCTTACGGGATGAAATATCGCAAACGCTCGATGATCCGGCTGAGCTTGAAGATGAAATTCATCATCTCTGCGCTGCACTCGCCCGGAATACTTAATTCCAGATGGATCCTTCCGGCCTCACGGATTTTCCTGTCAGTTCGATTGACGCCTGTAACCAATGCCGATGTGGTTCAGTTGCCCGAGTTCGATCTGGTCAATGCGTCGGTTGCCTTTTACAAGACGCCTTGGAAGGCGACCAATTAGATGATGTTGCTCTTGAGCTCGAGCTGGCCGCAATCAACATACCGGATCGAGATTGGAGACTAGGCAATTTTCAAATTCTGGAAGAAATCGCCCGCGGAGGGATGGGAGTAGTTTATCGGGCCCGGCACTTGCCTTCAGGTCGCGTCGTAGCGCTGAAGCGTATCCTGACGTACCATAGTGATTCACAGCAGACGCTTGCTCGGTTTCAGAGAGAAGCCGAAGCGGCGGCCAGTCTGGATCACCCCAATATTTTGCCAATCTATGACGTTGGGATAACTGACGACGGTTTGCCATACTTTAGTATGAAGTTCGCTGCCGCTGGCAGCCTTCTTAATAATCGAGAGTTCTTCCGAAACAAACCGCGACGTGCGGCGGAGCTAATCGTTAAAGTTGCGCGCGCTATCGATTATGCTCACCACCGCGGACTTCTTCACCGCGACCTTAAACCGGGAAATATACTGCTCGACTCACGCGATGAGCCACTGGTGGCTGACTTTGGTCTCGCAAAATGGCTCGATGGCGGCAGCGATTTGACCTGCAC